>Ga0160422_10001708_pt1 | contig 13663 bp, 9 predicted proteins | sample Fk160mmetaG_FD_108192 | JGI IMG/M metagenome (GOLD analysis project Ga0160422, IMG submission 108192) | Marine microbial communities from the Central Pacific Ocean - Fk160115 60m metaG | ecosystem: Environmental > Aquatic > Marine > Oceanic > Photic zone | place: The Central Pacific Ocean...
AACTTTGTAGTGAAAATGTACTCTGACCAAATGGTGTTTGGTCACAAACATCACCAATTCCATCTTCATCTGAATCTTCTTGATTGGGATTGGATGTTTCTGGACAGTTGTCATCGATATTTAAAATGCCATCATTGTCAATATCTTCAGAGAGGATTTGAAGTTCAAATCCGGTTTCTCTAACTTGACTGTTGCTTGTTGCTTTAACAATAATTTGATAACTTTTAGCTAGAGCATCTTCATCAATTGTTAAAGTAACTTTAACGGTTCCATCAGAATTAATTTGTAAAGATTGAGATGGGTCATAACTGACAGCTGTATCTTCAGGTAATCCTTCTAATGAAAAAGTTGTTTCTTCATCATAACCGCCAAATACTTTATAGTTGATATCAAAGGAAGCACTCTGTCCTTGATCAACTCTAATAAGATTTGTGTCAGTTTTTATGTTAATGATAGGTTCATTTACTGCAAAATTTCCTGAAAATATACCAAGTCCATATGTAGCAGCAAAGACTTTGTAATCATCACCAAGTCTGAGATCTAGGTCAGTAACTCTTACATCACTCATTCCATTATTTGCTCTCATCCAAGAAGGATTATCAGAACTAAAGTCTTTAGTATACCAAACTCCTAGTTCAGTACCAATTATAACCTCATCTTCAATTAGAGGATTTTGTAAAATAGCTCTGACAGGAATATTAGGCAAATCTCCGTCTTTGGAATTCCAATTTGCACCACCATCAGATGTATAAAATATATTTTTTACACCATAGTTGTGAAATGTCACAAATATTTCTTGATCGCTTTTACCAAACTCAATGTCAGAAATACTTCCTAAAAATTCATTTCCAGTTAATCTTGACCAACTAGCATTTGAACTAAGAGTTGTTACTCCACCTGAAGTTGTTGAAGTATAAGTATTGGCATCATCGACTTTCAGAAGTTGACCACCTTCGGTTCCAATGTATAAAGTTGAACTTGATGAGTCTGAATTATTGTATGCTGTCATTGCAGATACATTTGAGCTTAAAGCACCATTACTTAGAATAACTTTTGGCGCATTTGTATTACGATCAGCAGCTTTAAAATCATCCCAGTTAACAAAAGCAGCAACTTGATTTTGACCTCCTGACTCATAGTTAGAGTAAATTACGCCATATTTTGAGTCTAAGGCTTGTACATTTATAAAATCTCCGTTAGAAACATTTTCAGAATTTATTTGAAAATTTGTAGCTGGACTAGTATTTAGGTTCCAAACTTCGATTGATCTGTTGTAAACATAGTTTTGAACAAAATATTTGTTATTGACATCTTGTGAAAACATTGATGCAGCACCATCTCCACCTGAAACATCAATTGCACTACTTGACATGTCACCGTTATCTACTTGAAACATATTTCCATTATCTTGCAGTCCTCCTACAAAAACATCGGTTTGACCAGATATAGTTTTGTTTCTGCCTGTATTATTGGATCTGTCTCTTCCCCCAATTGATGTGCTATGACCAATAAACATGTCTCTAGGTGCTACACTAACAGTATAATATTGGGATGTGTGGAAATTGTAGTTTCTAGTGCTTATCGAAGCACCACCATCATTTGTAAATGTAATTCCACCATCATTTCCAAACAACACAGTATTGGGGTCAGATTCTAAAAATACTGCACCATGTTGGTCTGCGTGAGAATAAGGCTCTTGAAATCCACCATACCAATGACTTATTTGATCCCAAGGATTTGTAGTAGATCCTTGGGCAGTTTCACCGCCTGTAGTTGTTTTAAAAATATTTATTCCTCCTACGAACAATTGATTCGGGTTAATTGGATTAGCTTCAATTACAAGGTCATAAAATGATTGACCTCTTGTAAAATCGTTTGTTGAAATTCCTGTGTCTTTGTCATTTGGCAGTGTGATATTTGATGGATCAATAGCCCCATTTGATGCTTTTTGTATAACAACAGGTGAACCTCCTTGACCTGTTGCAGCGAGAATATATAGAATATTATTTTTGGTTACTTCAATTTCTGTTCTCCTTCCCTCTTCAATTTGATACTTAAGTTCAAATGATGAAACATCGTCATTTGAGAGAAAAACTAAACCACCACCTAGACCACTAGTATTTCTTGTTGTAGATAACCATAGTTTATTGTCAGGACCCAACTCCAAGTCAATAGGTTGTACTAGATTACCATCAAATTCAACACCAATTCTGGTCCATGTTGACCCATCGTCTGAAGAAACAAATAAACCATAATCATCGCCACCAAAAACAGTATTTGCAGCATCCCTATATAGTGAGGTGCCAGCAGCAACATATATTTGCGTATTTCCGTTATCATTTCTGGTTATAACATCATTGATGTAATACGTGCCTGGAACTACTGTATTTCCAGAAGCAACACTAGTTGTTTTTTTCATAGATATGATTGTCTCTCCCTGATTTATTAGGTTTCTTAATCTTAATCCATCTACTCTTCTGATAAATACAGCTGGGATATTAACATCATTAGGATCAGTTGCACCAACCCCCATTCGAACTAGACCATCTGTCCAATTAGCTTCTCCATTATTTTTATTAAAGACAATTGCGCCAACAGCTCCAGCATTTTGAGCATTAAGTACTTTTACACCAAACTCACAATCACCTCTTTCAATCAGAGCAATCTTTCCACTTATATTAGATGAGATAGATGTGCATGCATTTTGGGGGCTCACAAGACTTACAACCTTTTCCAATGGATTTTCTGTCAATGCTGCACCAAATGAAGCAGCTAAAAAATCTATAGATCTTTGGTTGGAAGGTTTTTTTATTTCAATTTTATTACCCTCACTAATATATGTCGTTGGATTTTCAGTGTCACCTCCAAAAACTTTAAACCAGCTATCTCCACCATCCTCAGATTTCCAAAGACCATTACCTAATGCATCACCTGCAGTATATGATTCTCCAGTTCCAACATAAAATACATTAGTATTGTTGGGGTCAAAAACAATGGATGAAACTGCTATATTTTGAGGAATATTTCGAGTAACAAGTTCCCACGGATTGTTAGGGTCTGAAATATTAGTATTTTTAAATAATCCTCCACTAACACCTCCAGCAAAAACAGTTTCATTTGTGCTGTCATTTGGATCAAACATCATAGCTTTTGTTCTACCACCAACATTGTAAGGTCCTCTCTGTATCCATTGCATTTGTTCGTTTTCACCAGGAACAGCTGATAATCTTGGTGCCATTTTTTCAGCATCAACTAATGCTTTTCTCGTTCTGAACAAATCCTCAACTTCAGGCCTGCCTGTTAATGGATTCATTGACAGTTCCCACATTTTTTGATAGTATGCATTTGGAGGTAATTCCATTGCACGTCTTTCATTTTTTGAAAGTTTTTTGAAATCATTAAATGGTGAGTTCTTTAAAAATGATTTATGAATTTCTCTTTTTTCATCAATAGTTATTTCAGAATTTTTATCAAAAAATAACGCAGAGATTGATGCAAATATTAATAGTATTATTATGTATTTTGTCCTTTTCAAAATTCTACTCTTTTAGGACTTGAAAAATACAAATATTATACCGAACTATTAAAAAAATTACCCCACTAAACAAACTTTAACATTTTAGACTGAAACCTTGCCTTTTATGTGTGGATGAGGGTCGTAATTTATGACTTTAAAATCTTCAAAATTGAAATTAAATATTGATTCAACTTTCTTATTTATTTTAAGGTGTGGGAGAGTTTTTGGTTTTCTTTTTAATTGTAATTCCATTTGATCAAAATGATCTTTGTAAATATGTGCATCTCCAAATGTGTGAATAAAATCACCTGCTTGAAGATTACAAACATGAGCAATCATTTCTGTGAGTAAAGCATATGATGCAATATTAAAGGGAACTCCCAAAAAAACATCGGCACTTCTTTGGTATAACTGACAACTTAATTTATTGTTCGCTACATAAAATTGAAAAAATGCATGACACGGAGGAAGGGCTGCCTTACCTAATTTTACATTTTCACTGAAAGTTTTGCTTGTGTCTGGTAAAACACTTGGATTCCAAGCTGATATCAGCATTCTTCTACTTTCAGGATTATTTTTAATTGTCTTAATTAATTGAGAAATCTGATCGATATTGTCATTATTCCAATTCCTCCATTGAAACCCGTACACCGGCCCAAGATCACCATTTTCATTTGCCCAGGCATCCCATATTTTAACTCCATTGTCCTTCAAATAACCAATATTAGTTTCACCTTTTAAAAACCATAAAAGCTCATATATTATTGATTTTAAATGAAGTTTTTTAGTAGTTACTAAAGGAAAGCCTTCTTGTAAATTAAATCTCATTTGGTAGCCAAAAATACTTTTTGTTCCTGTGCCTGTTCTGTCAGATTTTTCAGTTCCATTCTCAAGCACATGCTTAACTAAATCATGGTATTGTTTCATTGATATAAAAGTATGAATTAAGAACTGTTTAACTAATTAATAAAATTAAAAGATATTAACCAATTAACATTCCAGCAATTGCTGCAGAAAGAAGAGAGGCTAATGCACCTCCTATTAGAGCCTTGATTCCAAATTTTGCTAAATTTTTTCTTTGATTTGGAGCCAAAGCACCAATACCTCCAATTTGTATTCCAATGGATGAAAAGTTAGCAAAACCGCAAAGCATATATGTTGCCATTATTAAGGATTTCTCATAAGTTAATTTTATCTCGTTAGACATCATTTGGAAGTCAGCAAGTTGCATATAGGCTATAAACTCATTAACTGATAATTTAATTCCCAATAATTGACCCATAGGAACGATATCTACAGTTGATACTCCGATTAACCACATGAGTGGTGAGAAAACTATTCCCATAATAGCTTCAAGTGAAAGTTTGTCATATATACTTTTCTCAGCTAGTAATTCATTAATTGTGGTGAAATCTCCAAACAAAAAAAGTAAATGATTTACCATGGCAATTAATGCAATAAACACTAGTACCATAGCTCCAATATTAACAGCTAGTTTAATTCCTTCAATTGTTCCATTAGAAATTGCATCGAGAATGTTTGATCCAGCGTCATATTCAGAAATATTTACATCACTATTTATTTCTTCATTTTGGGGGATTAGTATTTTAGAAATTAAAATTGCTCCAGGAGCTGCCATTACCGAGGCAGTCAACAAGTGCTTAGCAAATTGAATTTGTTTTTCAGGATCATCACCACCTAAAAAGGCTATGTATGCTGCTAATACACCTCCTGCCACGGTTGCCATTCCACCAACCATTACCAGTAATATTTCTGATTTGTTCATTTTTGGTAGATATGCTTTTATCAGCAAAGGTGCTTCAGTTTGCCCCAGAAATATATTTCCAATGACAGAAAGACTTTCTGAACCAGAAATTTTTAAAATCTTTGTGTAGAGTTTTGCAAAAAAACTGACTACTTTTTGAATTATTCCAAAGTAAAATAATAAAGATGTTATTGATGAGAAGAAAATTACAGTTGGTAAAATTTCAAATGCCCATATATAGCTTGTGGTTTTTGGTTTCAATAAGTCACCAAATACAAAAATAGTTCCCTCTCTTGTAAAATCAATGAGCTTGACAAAAACAGAACCAGCTTTCTCAAAAATAAGTTGAACAAAAGGAACTTTGAGAATTAAAATCCCTAACAAAATTTGACTTAAAAGAGCATAGAAAACCGTTTTCCAAGCTATTTTCTTTTTGTTACTACTAAACAAAAAAGCTATTGATAAAATTGTAATTATACCAACAAATCCTCTAAATAAACTTTCAATAGTTAAACCTTCGCTTAAAATTAATTCATTGTTTATTAAGTGATTCATTTATTTTCTTTGGTTAATTTCATCTCTTAACTTAGCTGCTAACTCATAATCTTCATTTTCAATAGCATCAGAGATTTTCTTATTTAATTGCTTTAATGTAAGAGTCTTGTATTCATCTGGTAGTAGGTTTTCTGAATTTTCACCATCAATTTCCTTCTTTAAAATTATTCCAGCATTTTCTAGAATTTTTGAATAGGTATATATTGGTGAATCAAACCTTATTGCTAATGAAACTGCATCAGAGGTTCTGGCATCAATAATTTCTTCAGCTTTATTTTGTTCGCATATTAGACTGGAATAAAAAATTCCATCAATTAATTTATTTATTATTACCTTTTTTATTTTAATGTCAAAATTCTGAGCAAAGTTTTTAAATAAGTCATGTGTTAAGGGTCTTGGTGGATCAATATTTTTTTCTAATGCAATTGCTATTGATTGAGCTTCAAAGCCTCCGATGACAATTGGAAGTTTTCTATCTCCGTCAACTTCCTCCAGGATCAAGGCGTATGCTCCATTTTGAGATTGACTGTATGAAATTCTGTTTACTTTTAATTGAATAAGATCCATCCTAATTTCTATTTAAAGATAGAAATTTAGTTGTTTTCAGCTTTGAAAGCTCTAAGTTTTTCGTTCAGCCTTGGTACTACATCAAATGCATCACCTAAAATTCCATAATCTGCAGCTTTAAAAAATGGAGCATCGGGATCAGTATTTATAACGATTTTGATCTTAGAAGAACTAACTCCGGCAAGGTGCTGTATGGCACCCGATATGCCAATCGCTATATATAAATTTGTAGAAACAGGTTTTCCAGTTTGTCCAACGTGTTCACTGTGAGGTCTCCAACCAAGGTCTGAAACTGGTTTTGAACATGCAGTAGCCGCACCAAGAGTTTTAGCAAGATCTTCAATTATTCCCCAGTGTTCTGGTCCTTTTAAACCGCGTCCTGCAGAAACTACAATGTCAGCGTCAGCAATAGAAATTTTATTTTCAGACATCTCAATTGAATCAACTCTAAGCTTTGTTTTTCCCACGGAGATATCTTGTTCAATTATTTCGGGATTAGATTTTTTTTCAATTGTTCCAAAAGAATTCGTAGCTAATCCAATAATTTTTCTTTCAGTATTTATAGAGGATTCGCTAAACGCTTTGTTTGAAAATGTTGATCTTTTAACAATAAAGGGATTAAGTTCACTTGGTAAGCTGACAACATTAGATAGATATCCTGCACCAAACTTGATAGCGAGAGAAGGAGCTAAATATTTACAATTACTACTACCACCCAAAACAATTGTTTTGGAATTTATTTTATTTGCGACTTGATTGATTGCATCTGCATATTCTCTTGCTTTAAATTCAATCAAATCTTCATTCTTTACATTAATAATTTTGTCTGCTCCATAAATACTTGCATCATTAGCATTATCTACATTAAAACATAATACACTTAATTCGACTGAAAGATTATCAGCTAAGGATCTTGCATAAGAAATAACTTCAAATGAATTTTTTTTAATTTTTGCTTCGTTGGATTCTACAAACGCTAGTATGCTCATCTATATTATTTTTTCTTCAGTGTGTAATATTTCAACAAGTTCATCTAAGTTTTCAGGATTTATCATTCTTATTTTACCCTTTTCTTCAGGTCTTGAGTATTTTAAAGTTGAGGTCTGAGATGAAAAACTTTCAGGTTCAATGACCTCCAATGGTTTTTGTCTAGCTTGCATAATCCCTCTCATGTTAGGAATCTTTAAGTCACTCTCCTCAACCAGGCCTTTTTGACTTCCAATTATTAGAGGTAAATCGCAAGAAACCTTTTCTATTCCACCCTCAATTTCTCTACAAGCTGTAGCTTCAGAGTTATTAATTTCGAGTTTTACACAATTTGTTACAAAGTCAATATTTGTCAATTCTCCAATTAAACCAGGAACCATACAACCATTATAATCAATAGACTCTCTTCCAGCAATAATTAAATCATAGTCATTTTTTAAAATATGATTAGAAATCAGTTTAGCAACACGAAAACTATCTTTTGGATCTTCATCTATTCTGTAAGCTCTGTCAGCGCCAATTGCTAAAGCTTTTCTAAGTATAGGTTCATTTGATAGAGTGCCTACATTTATTATGTCGATTGAGGATCCATCCTTTTCTTTAATCCACATTGCTCTAGTTAGTCCAAACTCATCATTTGGGTTGATAACATACTTAACACCTTCTTTACTGAATTCTTTATTATCATCTATAAAATTAATCTTTGATGTGGTATCAGGAACACAACTAATACAAACTAAAATCTTCATATTTCTTTGGCAAAGATATTAAAATCAATATACTATGCATGCATAGTAATTAAAAAAAGTGTTAAAAAAGATTAAATGTTTTTTATTGTTATTTTTGCACAAAATTATTTATGAGAACTATTCAGTTTAGAGAGGCAGTTTGTGAAGCAATGTCTGAAGAAATGAGAAGGGATGAAAGTATTTACTTAATGGGTGAAGAAGTTGCTGAATACAACGGTGCATACAAAGCCTCGAAAGGTATGTTAGATGAATTTGGTGAAAAAAGAGTTATTGATACACCAATTTCTGAGTTGGGTTTTGCTGGAATAGGAGTTGGTTCAACCATGACTGGTAACAGACCAATTATCGAATTTATGACTTTTAATTTTGCATTAGTTGGAATAGATCAAATAGTAAATAATGCTGCTAAAATCAGACAAATGTCCGGAGGGCAGTTTCCATGTCCAATTGTTTTTAGAGGACCAACTGCATCGGCTGGTCAATTAGCTGCAACACATTCTCAAGCATTTGAGAGTTGGTATGCTAATTGTCCTGGTTTAAAAGTAATTGTACCATCAAATCCATATGATGCTAAAGGTTTATTAAAATCTGCTATAAGAGACAATGATCCAGTAATTTTTATGGAATCTGAACAGATGTATGGCGATAAGGGTGAAGTTCCAGAAGAAGAATATCTTATTCCAATTGGTAAGGCTGATGTTAAGAAAACAGGTAAAGATGTGACTGTCGTTTCGTTTGGTAAAATAATTAAAGAAGTCTATGCAGCAGATCAAAAATTAAAAGAAAATGGAATTGATATTGAAATAATTGATATTATGACTGTTAGACCTTTGGATTTTCAAACAATTATTGAGTCAGTTAAAAAAACTAACAGGCTAGTTATTGTTGAAGAAGCATGGCCTTTTGGAAATGTCTCAACTGAAATTACATATCAAGTTCAAAACCAAGCTTTTGATTATTTAGATGCACCTGTTGTTAAAGTAAATACTGCTGACACTCCTGCACCATATAGCCCTGTACTATTAAAAGAATGGCTACCAAACCATGAAGACGTAATTAATGCAGTTAACAAGGTACTTTATAAGTAAAAAATTATATTTTTGAACCCTCAAAAAAAATACTATGAATTTTAATCCAGTTTTTATTCCAATTGCCCTATCAATTTTAGGTCTAATTTACATGTATGTAAAAGCTCAATGGGTAAAGAAACAAGATCCAGGTAATGAAAAAATGGTAGGTATTAGCTCTGCTATTAAAAATGGTGCATTAGCATTTTTAAATGCTGAATACAAATTATTATTCTTTTTCGTTATTGGCGCATCCTTAGCATTGTTTTTCATATCAACTCAAGTTGAAACAACAAGTTGGTTAATAATTCCAGCCTTCGTAGTTGGTGCTGTATTTTCAGGTTTAGCTGGAAATATTGGAATGAGAATAGCAACTGATGCAAATTCTAGAACAACACAAGCTGCTAGAACTAGTTTACCCAAGGCTCTCAATGTAGCTTTTGGTGGAGGAACTGTTATGGGGCTTGGTGTTGCTGGCTTAGCTGTTTTCGGATTAAGCATCTTCTTTTTATTTTTTGTCAATTACTTTATTACTGACGGAGGAAATTTTTACACTGAAATGACAATTGTACTGGAAGCTTTAGCAGGTTTTTCTCTCGGAGCTGAATCAATTGCCTTATTTGCAAGAGTTGGAGGAGGAATTTATACTAAAGCTGCTGATGTAGGAGCGGACTTAGTTGGTAAAGTTGAAGCTGGTATACCTGAAGATGATCCTAGAAACCCAGCAACAATAGCTGATAACGTTGGTGATAATGTTGGTGATGTTGCAGGAATGGGTGCTGATTTATTTGGTAGCTACGTAGCGACAGTTCTAGCATCTATGGTTTTGGGTAATTACATAATTAAGGATATGTCTGATTATGGAGCAAGTCAATATTCCGATGCTTTTAGTGGAATGGGGCCGATACTGTTGCCTTTATTCATAGCTGGTGTTGGTATCATAGCGTCTATAATTGGAACACTATTTATAAAAATTAAAAATAACGATGCTAAAGAAGCACAGGTTCAAGCATCATTGAATACAGGTAATTTGATATCAATTTTAATAACACTAATAGCTTGTTGGTTTTTAATTGACTGGTTACTTCCTGATACAATTAATGGAATGAAGTTTTTTGGCGAAGGTACTAAAGACATACCAAGCCACAATATATTTTATTCTACAATAGTAGGATTAGCTGTTGGATATTTGATTTCATATTTTACTGAGTATTATACTGCTCTCGGAAAAAAACCAGTTTTAAATATTGTTAGAAACTCTTCAACTGGTGCTGCAACTAATATAATTGCCGGTCTTGCTACTGGAATGAAATCTACTTTTTCTTCCATTATACTCTTTGCTTTAGCAATATGGGGATCATATGTGCTTGGAGGTTTTTATGGTGTTGCAATTGCAGCCTCAGCAATGATGGCAACTACAGCAATGCAATTAGCTATTGATGCTTTTGGCCCTATTTCCGATAATGCTGGTGGAGTTGCCGAAATGAGTGAACTGCCTAAAGAAGTAAGAGAAAGAACGGATATTTTAGATTCAGTTGGAAATACAACTGCTGCAACTGGAAAAGGTTTTGCAATTGCATCTGCTGCATTGACAGCTCTAGCATTATTTGCCGCTTACGTCACTTTTACTGGAATTGACGGTATTAATATTTTTAAAGCAGATGTTCTAGCTGCTTTATTTATTGGTGGAATGATCCCTGTTATCTTTTCTGCTTTAGCTATGGAATCTGTTGGTAAAGCAGCAATGAAAATGGTAGAAGAAGTAAGAAGACAGTTTAGAGAAATCCCTGGAATTCTTGAAGGGAAAGCTAAGCCTGATTATGAAAAATGTGTTGAAATATCTACAAATGCAGCTCTAAAAGAAATGCTTTTACCAGGACTAATAACCATTATAACACCTGTATTGATTGGATTTATAATTGGACCTGAAGCTCTTGGAAGTTATATGGCTGGTGTAGCTGTATCCGGAGTTTTATGGGCTATCTTCCAGAACAACGCGGGAGGAGCGTGGGACAATGCAAAAAAATCTTTTGAAGCAGGAGTAGAAATTAATGGTAAGATTGAAATGAAAGGCTCTGATGCACACAAAGCTGCTGTTACTGGAGATACTGTTGGTGATCCGTTTAAAGATACATCAGGACCTTCTATGAATATATTAATTAAACTAACATGTTTAGTTGGTCTTGTCATAGCTCCTATATTAGGTGGTCATGGAAGTGAAGAACACTCTATGCTTGATGAAAAAGTTGAGACAGAAGTTGTGTTAGAGGTTAATACATTAGATGAGGAAAACAGTTATCTAACTTTAACTACTACTGAAAAAGTTTTGGACCAAGTAACAGAAAAAATTGAAAAATGTTCAGGTTCTAAAGAAGAAATCTTATTAAAATTGGCTGAGATTGAATCTGAAAATATTGATATTGACAAAATGGTCGTAACAAAAAGTTAATTACGATTTTAGCTTTTCATCAATAAGTTTTGTAATTGTACTGAAGTCATCTCGATTTTTTACAAAATCAATATCATCAACTTCAATTACAAGTAAATTGCTTTTATCATAGCTCTGAATCCAAGCTTCATATCTTTCATTCAATCTGCTTAAGTATTCAATACTAATAGTATTCTCATAATCTCTTCCTCTTTTATGAATTTGGTCTACAAGATTAGGAATGCCGCTTCTCAAGTATATAAGAAGATCAGGATCTTTAACAAAAGAATTAAGTGTATTGAAAATGGATTTATAATTTTTATAATCTCTGTTGGTCATTAAACCCATTGCTTGAAGGTTTGGTGCAAAAATGAAAGCATCTTCGTATATAGTTCTATCTTGAATTGTGTATTTTTCTTTTTTTGAGCATTCAAGCATTTGATTAAATCGACTGTTCAAAAAATAAATTTGTAGGTTAAATGACCATCTTTCCATCCTTTCATAAAAATCATCCAAATACGGATTTTTTAAAACATCCTCAAAATGAGGTTCCCAACCGTAATGCTTTGCTAGCATTTGAGTTAGGGTTGTTTTTCCTGCACCAATATTTCCGGCAATTGCTATATGCATGATTTTTGATCGTATCCTAAAATAATATTTAATTTGAACAAATTTTAAAAAAGATTAAACTTTTTTTATTATAATTTGTCTTAAAAACAAGAATACCAAAATGAAAAAACTATTAACCTTATTTATATTAATTTCAAGCTTTTCATTTGCACAAGATTTTCAAGGAAAAGCTTTCTACATGTCAAAACTATCCGTTGACAAGTCTTGGATGGATAATCCCCGTTTTGCTAGCAGAAAAGCATATCTAAACGATATGATAAAAAAGAATACTGAAAAAAATTATGTTTTAGCATTTAACTCTACAGAATCTTTTTACACTGAACAGGAAAAGATTGATGTTGGTGAAGGTGGAGGATATAACTGGATGGCTACCTATATGGGGAATAATATTGGAAAATTATATAAAAACACCCAAGAAAAAGTTACTGTCAATGAAACAGAAATGATGGGTAAATTTTTTCTTATTACTGACCCTATAGAAAATAAAAAGTGGAAGATGACTGGAGAGTCAAAAAAAATAGGACAATACATCTGTTACAAAGCTACTTATGAGAAAGAAGTGACCGAAAGAGTATTTAGTTTTGGATCACAGAATCAGAACCAAAATAATATGGAAACAAAAACTGTTGAAGTTGTTGCCTGGTTTACACCAGAAATACCTGTTTCTACAGGCCCATCTTGGTATCAAGGGTTGCCTGGATTAATTCTTGAGGTAAATGATGATAAAACAACTATTCTTTGTACAAAAATCGTGTTGAATCCAGATGAAAAATCAAAAATAAAAAGACCTAAAAAGGGTAAGATAATATCAAATTCTGATTTTGTTGTTCTACAAGATCAAAAAAGACAAGAAGCTCGTGAAATGTGGCAAAGAAGAAGAAGAGGAGGTTCTTGGAGATAAATATATATGAAAAAAGTTTTATTACTACTTTTCATTTTACCAACACTTTTATACTCCCAGTCGAGTTTAAGCGGTAAAATAACAGATATAGATGGTTATCCAATTATGGGAGCTAATGTCATAGCTGTGAATTCTGAAACACAAGTATTAGACGGTTTTGGTATTTCAAATGAAAACGGTTTCTATTCTATTAATTTAAAGAATGGAACCGAATTTAATATAAAAGTTACTTTTATTGGATTTAGCCCAAATGAGTTTAATATTTCACTTTCTGAAGACACCAATAAAAACTTTGTTTTAGAAGAACAAGCAGAGGCACTAGATGAAGTTGAACTTGTTTATGAGATGCCAGTTCAAATTAAAGGTGACACTATAATATATAGTGCCGATGCTTTTAACACTGGAACGGAAAAAAAATTAGCTGACGTTTTAAAAAATATGCCAGGCATTGAAGTAAATGATGATGGTGAAATCGAAGTTGAAGGACAAGTTGTTAG
>Ga0160422_10001709_pt1 | contig 13662 bp, 10 predicted proteins | sample Fk160mmetaG_FD_108192 | JGI IMG/M metagenome (GOLD analysis project Ga0160422, IMG submission 108192) | Marine microbial communities from the Central Pacific Ocean - Fk160115 60m metaG | ecosystem: Environmental > Aquatic > Marine > Oceanic > Photic zone | place: The Central Pacific Ocean...
AATCCCAAGCTACTCAAAGAGCTGGTTGAGGCTGTCGATTCCTACGACATGCCCCCCGAGGGAGAGCCCGAGATTCCAGATGACCGGCGCGATGAGTTGGTTGCCAGTTTGAAGGCCATGCTCCGTGAAGCCGCGGAGGTCAATCCGGAGGACCAGCGGGTTCAGATAAGGCGACTCAACCGGTTCCAGTACAATAACACCGTTCGTGATCTTTTCCGTCTCAACCGCGACATTTTCGCGCTTCCGGAGAAACTCATGACTCGCCACAGTAATTACCTCGACCCCGACTCCCGCAAAATGCCGGAAAAGGTCGAGGTCGCCTGTCATTCGCTTTCTCCCCCTGCAGGGATGCGCGAGGTCAAATCCTTCCCCAAGGATCTTCGGGCCTACCATGGATATGACAACCAGGCAAACCAGCTTTCATTGTCACCTCTTCTTCTCGACTCCTTCCTGCGCCTCAGCGTGTCGATCATTGAGAGCCCGGACTTCAACGAAGAGACCGTGGGCATATGGAACGATTTCTTTCGCGAACCGAAAGAGGGCAACCTTCGGGAAGAAATCCGGGCACGGTTGAAGAACTTCCTGCTCCTGGCTTTCCGCAGCGCCATCGAAGATGACACCCTTGATCGATACACCGACTACACCTTTGCCAAGATAGGGCAGGGCCTTTCCTTTACCGAGGCGATGAAACGAGCGGCCTCCGCCACCCTCTCGTCTCCCCGCTTCCTTCTTCGCTATGGGTCAACGAGTGCCGGGAAAGACCTTTTCGTTGTAGCAAGCAACCTCTCCTTCTTCCTCTGGAACAGCGGACCGGATCTTGAGCTTCTTCATCTGGCCGGGAGTGGGGAACTCGCCAGAATCGAGGTGTTCAAACAGGCCTGTAATCGCATGATGGAAGATGCCAGGATCGAGCGCTTCCTTGATGCCTTCCCTTCCCAGTGGATGCAGCTTGAGAATCTTCTCGGCGCTACTCCGGATCCAAAACTGGCGCGGCTTTTCAACGTCGACAAATCCAGCCCCGCCAGCGTCCAGATGATCCTCGAGCCACTTCTCCTCTTCGACGCCATGTTCCTTGAGGACCGGCCCGTCATTGAACTCATCGCTCCCCGCTTCTCCTACCAGAGTGAATTTCTCCAGACCTGGTACAACTCAGACTTGGAGCCCCCCGCCATTGACGCCAAGGCAATCCTGTCCCGCAACAAGTCCAACGACGAGAAGCGCGCTGCCCTGAAAGCCGCTATTCAATCGAGGGAAGCAGAACTCACCAAACTGTTAAGCCCCGTCAAGGCAAGACTGCTGAAGGCTCGGCGCAAGGGAGGAAAGCCAGTCAACCTTGACCCTGTAGCAGCGTGGGAATTCAACAATAACCTCCGTGACTCCGTGGGATCTCTGCACTTGAAAAGTCACGGTAAAATTGTGCTCGAGGAAGGCACGGTTACCCTGAAAAGCTCCTACCTTCAGAGCCCTCCCCTGTCATTCGACCTGAAGGAACGAACCTTAGAGGTCTGGGGGATGGTGCACAACATCGATCAGGATGGTGGCGGATTCATGGGAGTCCAGGGCCCCGGTGACTTTTTCGATACAATCGTCCTCGGCGAGCGGAAGAGGCGACACTGGATCTCAGGTAGCAACCGCTTCGCCCGGACCAAGGACTTTCCAGAATCCACCCCTGAGATGAAACCGGACCAAAAGATTCACCTCGCAATGGTCTACGATACTGATGGCTCGGTGACCCTTTACAGAAACGGGATGCCCTACGGCAAGCCCTACCGGACCAGTCTTGCAACCTTCCCCAAAGGCAGAAGCTCTATTATTTTCGGTGTGCGTCATCTGCCGGCAGGAGGCGGCAGGTATCTTGATGTCAGTCTGGCGCGAGCGCGGTTGTATTCGCGCGCACTGAGCGCCGAGGAAGTCGCTGGATCCGCCGGGGGGCTCTACGTCACTGAGGCTGAGGTAGCGAAGGCTCTCACTCCCGCCCAGCGGGACAGGCGCGGCACCCTTGTTCGAGAGATTGAGCAGGCCCGGAATTCCTTCGACAACGTCCCCGCCAATACTGACCCCGGGCGAGCACGACAGGACGCCAGAAAAATATTTGAAGATGATATTCGTAGTAAACTGCGCTCGAGAGCCTTTACCCGGCGCAATGCCGACGACCCTCGTTATGGGGGAGTCATTACCAACGCAGCGATGCTGAGCATGACGTCCGGCCCAAAACGCACGCATCCCATTGCCCGGGGAGCCTGGGTCATCGAGGTGATTTTTAACGATCCTCCCCCACCTCCTCCAAACAATGTGCCCCCTCTGAACGAGGATGCTGCGGACAAGAATCTCACCATCCGTGAGAAGTTTGCAAAGCACCGTGAAAACCCGGACTGTGCCGGCTGCCACTCTCGACTTGATCCTCTCGGGTTCGCCCTTGAGAACTACGACATCATCGGAAGATGGCGTGACAAGTATCCAAATGGAAGAAACGTCGACGCCAGCGGCATCTTGATGAAGAAATACGCTTTTGAGGGAGCCGTCCGCTTCAAGGAATCACTGGTGAAGGAAGACCGTCGTTTTGCGCGTGCCTTTACCGCCCATCTCATGCGCTATGCCACGTCGAGGGAACTGACACCGGCAGACTTCCTTGTCATTGAGGAGATCGTCGAGACTACAGCCTCCGAAAAACATCGGATGAGATCTCTCATCGAGGCGGTCCTTCTGAGCGAGAGCTTTCTCCAGATCAACTGAGGGTAGCCATCGGGGCCTTTCGGGGGATGGTTGCGGCACGATCACACGTCCAAGGTCTGGAAAGGTCTGCCGCGCAAATCCTATTCGTCTCGCTACAAACTTCTGACCGTGATAGGAACGTGCGCAGAGTGATTGATCGCAGCGACTGCTTCCGGATAGATGAAAACCAGCATGGTGAGAAAGCGACCTATTCCCGATTCGCCTTTTCCCGCGGAGAACCAGTCTACACCGTGCGCGGGGAGCCCTCTGGCACCCGAACTCGGGAAAGTATCGAAATTGCCCTGAATCAGCATGTAGTCGATTACTACGCCGTGTATCTCAACCACTCCTTCAGTCCCAACCTCTGCCTGAAGGGACGCCAGTTCTTCGCGGTCCGGGAGATAGAACCGGGGGAGGAACTGACCTTCAACTACCTTGAGACGGAGAGTGCAATCGCGTCGCCTTTTACCTGTTACGCTACCGGGAGAAACGTCAACTCACAGGCCCGCGGGGGTTCGGTCGAGTCTTTCAAGCAAGGCTAGGGCAGAAGAGATACTACCTCGCTTCCCTTCCGCATCGGTCCTCCCTGAAGGATGCGGGCCCTGAGTCCGCCACGACCCTTCAGAAACTCATGCACTCCATCGGCAGCAGCCTCATTCATCCAGTAGCATGGTGCCGCCTCCTCAGCCCCCTCGAATTCCAAGCTGCCCACCGCAAATCGCTTTCCAATGAGGTCCTCCAAGGGAGCTCCCTTAACGAGAACGTTCCTTCGGAAGACTGAGGCACAGAGGTCTGGAAGACCAAACTTCTGCCTTACGTCCTCGTAGACCTGATAGTCAAAAAACGTAATCTGCCCTTTGAAATTCTCCTTATGATCAAAGTAGCGATCTCCACGGATTCCACGTCCCGAGACACATTCAATGACATCAGGGTCATTGATAGTGTGATCGAGGGATCCTTTTCCATGACGCCCCTTGTAGTTGTGCCCACTGGAAAGGAACAAATGGACGATATCAATCTCCCAGGTCACGGCCCCTATCCTCCAATGTAACTCATTTCCACCTTATGTTTCTTTCGCGCCCCTCGTCGCTCGGAGTATCGATCCCCACGATCTGCCCATATTCCCTGGATTGCGAGCCGCAGAGTTTCCTCTTTTCCCGACCGTATCAGTTGTCTCACGTCAAAGCCACTCGCTGCAAAAAGACAGGTGTACAGTTTTCCCTCCGCTGAGAGCCGCAGTCGATTGCAACCACCACAGAATGGCTCAGTCACCGAGGAAATGAAACCCACCTCTCTATTCCCCGCCCCAATCCGGTAGCGACGGGCGACCTCTCCCTGATGCGCCGGATTCAATCTTTCCATGGAGAACTCAGCCGCGATCCGATCATGGACCTCTCTCGTCCGCACCACCTGTTCCATCCGCCAGCCATTCGTCTCACCAACATCCATGTATTCGATGAACCGCACTGGTATCTCCCGCTCGCAACCCCAGTGAACGAGCGGCAGGATCTGACTCTCGTTGACGCCACGTCGCAAAACGGTGTTTATCTTGACCCCCAATCCGGCGGAGCGTGCTCTTTCAATGCCATCAAGAACCCGACCCACCTTTGCCCCAACCCCATTCATCCGCGCGAAAACTTCCCCGTCCAGCGCGTCGAGGCTGACGGTAACACGGTGCAAGCCTGCGCTTCGTAACCGCTCCGCGTGACGCCCAAGCAAGGTCCCGTTGGTGGTCATCGCGAGATCATCGACTCCGTCGAGAGCGGAAAGTAGCTTTACCAGCTCTTCCAACCCCCGCCGCAGGAGAGGCTCTCCCCCCGTCAGACGGAACTTGCGAATTCCAAGGTCGGCGACCAAGCCCGCTAGATGTGCAATCTCCTCATAGCTAAGAAGGTCTTTCTGCGGAAGAAATTGGTAGTCCGGGCCGAATACCTCGGCAGGCATGCAATAGCGACAACGGAAATTGCACCGGTCGGTGACGGAGATGCGTAGATCTCGCAGCGGGCGGTGGTGCTGGTCCAGAAGCATCCAAACCACCCAAACCTAAAGGCGCCATCTCGCAACTAAATACTTGGGTATTTTCCCATTCCCTGTGGACTGGAAGCGCGCCATGAATCCTCTCATCACTCCCGAGGCTGCGGAAGAAATCACCCTGTCAACCACCCCGAAACTGGCAGTGGAAAGTATTCCCCTTGAACAGGCCTGGGGCCGAGTCCTCGCAACCGCCCTTCTGGCCGACAGGCCCCTTCCTCCCTATGACCGGGTAATGATGGATGGCATATCCTTCCGGGAAGCTGATCTAACGAAGGCTCATAAACTGGAGATTGCAGGAGATCATCCCGCCGGTGCCCCGGCGCCTCGCGAGACTCCGATTGGGCACTGCTGGGAAATAATGACCGGAGCCTGCCTTCCACCTGACTGCGACACGGTGATACCCTACGAACAACTTACACGACAGGATCGGCATTTCTCCGTGAGCCCCGGTTCTTTCGTTCCGGGCCGGTTCATTCACAGGAGAGGCAGCGATCATGCTGCCGGTGAAACTCTTGTTCCGCCCGAGACCGTCATCGATTCCCGCGTTGCAGCCGTCGCTGCCACCATAGGTGCTACCACCTTGCCGGTCCTCCGGAAACCCCGGGTCGCCCTCTTCACTACGGGAGACGAGGTGGTTGACTCCACCAGCAAGCCAGCAGACCACGAGGTCCGTCAATCCAATGCCGCGGCTCTCCACTGTGCACTCTCTGCGGCCGGTGCCTTATTAACTCATTACCAGCACCTGCCGGATAATCCCGATGCTACCGTCTCCGCCGTGGAGGAGTATCGGGATTGTGACCTCATTATTTTCTGTGGTGGAATTTCCAAGGGTAAATACGACTTCGTCCGTCCAGCGCTGGAGAGACTTTTCGGATCTCCGGCTTTCCACGGCGTCGCCCAGCGCCCCGGAAAGCCTCTGGCCTACTGGGAAGGGGCTCCAGCCGTTTTCGCACTTCCAGGAAACCCGATGTCTGTTCAGATCACCTTTCATCGCTTCGTTCTTCCCTTCCTGAAAGCAGCTCAGAAGCAAAACCCCTTGCCTCAGATGGTATCCCTCGGATCTAAAATCACGTTCGAGCCGCCACTCGCTTACAGCATTCCCGTCAGAACCCGCCGAAGAGAAGCCCTCGTGACAGCCCAACCTCTACCTTTGTCCAATTCTGGAGACTTTGCCTCCTCCATCCAGTCCGACGGCTTCGTCGAGCTACCTGCGGAATATACCTCTTTCCCTGAGGGTGTTCTGGTTCCCTTCCGAGCTTGGACCTGAGGTCGCAAATCATCTCGTTTTTTGTTAGTGGTGTCATATCGTGCCCTGGTGAGCGAGCACTCTCATCTGAATAAAGCGGGCCATCCCAGAATGGTGGATGTCAGCCCCAAAGATGTCACCAGTCGCTATGCCCGGGCCAGCTGCAGTGTCATTCTGGGATCCGAACTCTTCGGCGAACTAAAGGAAGAGGGGTTCCAGAACAAGAAGGGCTCGATCATCACCACCGCGATTCTTGCAGGAATCATGGCAGCCAAGCAGACCTCCTCCCTGATCCCTCTCTGCCATCCTCTGCCCCTCGACAAGTGCGATGTGACGATTGAGCCCGGAAATGACGGCTCTCTCGACGTCATCTGTGAATGTTCAACAAGTAGTCGGACCGGTGTCGAAATGGAAGCTCTCACCGGGGCCTCCATTGCAGCACTCACGGTTTACGACATGTGCAAGGCGGTAAACCCATCCATCGTGATCACTGGAATCCACCTCGAGGAGAAGCGAGGCGGTAAAAGCGATTTCTGCTCGACTTCAAATACATGAGTGTCCCCCTCTATGGAATCCTTCTTGCAGGAGGAAAAAGTATCCGCATGGGCTGCGACAAGGCGGACCTCGTCATCGTCGAGGGTCTTTCCATGCGTGAAAGGGGAATCCAGTTACTCGGAACCGTCACCGCGCAATCCTACCTCTCGATTGGAGAGGACGATGATCGCATTTACAATTGCCCTACCATCCGGGACCTGCGGAAAAACGCCGGACCCATGGCGGGACTTGAATCCGCATTTGCTCACTCGCCGGAGGCTGCCTGGCTGGTCACCGCCTGCGACCTTCCTTTCCTGACCCCTTCTACCCTGAAACACCTCGTGGAGCACAGGGATCCGACATGCAATGCGACCTGCTTTAAGAGCCGCTTTGACGGCAACCCCGAACCTCTTTGCACTATTTACGAATCCTCTTCCCGGGCTGCGCTGGAGCAATCGCTCTCTCATGGGCGAGGCTGCGCGCGACGATTCTTATCGTCACTTACCCGCCGGGAAATTGAGCTTCCCGAATTATCCGCTCTCGACAACTGTAACCGGCCTGAAGACCTCGAGGAAGCACGCCAGAGCCTTACCCATGGACGTTCGATAAAGAGAATCCATGCGGAATATTGTGGCGTTCTCAGGGAAAACGCAGGCCTTGATTCCGAGGAGATTAAGACCGAGGCAACCACTGCCGCAGGATTGTGGGAAGAGCTCCGTATGTCCCGTGGGTTGTCGCTTGAAATCGATTCGGTGAGAGTTGCAGTCAATGATGAATTCAGTTCGTGGAGTCACCAACTGTTGGACGAAGACAAGGTGACCCTCTTCCCCCCCTTCTCCGGAGGCTAGTCCCATGTTCCGCCTTACCACCGTCCCTATAGACCCAACTACCCTGCGGAATGCCGCTGACAATCCTCACGCAGGCGCTGTTTCAATATTCGAAGGTCTCGTCCGTAATCATCACGAGGGTCGTAGAGTGCTCCGTTTGGAGTATGAAGCTCATCGTGCGGTAGCAGAGAAGGAAGGACGCAGAATTCTTGAGGAAGCCACTGAGAAATTCGGGCTCGATTACGCGGGAGCAGTACACCGGACCGGCTCCCTTGAGATCGGAGCGTGCGCTGTCATGGTAGTGGTTTCTGCCCCGCATCGGGCCGAGACATTCGCGGCCTGTCGCTTCGTGATTGATGAAGTCAAACGCCGCCTACCCATCTGGAAGAAGGAGTTCTACACGGATGGATCCAGTAAGTGGGTCGGGTGTGCAGGATGCCGGGGAACGCATCAGCACTGACCTTGCACTCTCCACCCGATTAACTAGAATGGGAAAGTGCGCCGGTTCTGTCTGCTCCTCATCTTCTCCCTCTCATCGCAGAGTTCGGCTTTCTCCGCCCCTGTTCCTGATCTCGAGATTCTTTTCCTCGACGCCAAGATGTGGACCAAGCCGGTCGGCGAAGTACTCCGTGATCGCAAAACCCTCGGTTTTCACTGGCTATCGAAGGAGCGTAAGGACGCAAGGAGTACGCGGAGAGGTCTGAAACTCTGGGAGCTCCCAGTGGGCGAAACCATCCTGCGAAGCCGGGACAATACCCTGCACTCCTTTGACATCTCAATCTACAACCGGGGGGACAATGGAGAGATGGACCAGGACCGTTTCAAGGCCCTGACCGAGAAGTGGCATGGCCTACTCGTCGAGAAGACCGCTCTGGATGGAGAAAAAATGAATCGGACCCAGAAAGGTAGTGTGATCTCAGCTGATCGCTGGGTATGGAAGTGTCCCGGCGCTTTTCTGGTCCTCACCTCCAGTAAATCCAAGGCCTCACGTGGTTACACCCCCGAGTTCCTGAAGCTCAGCCTTGTCTCGGTTCAATACGGTGAGGAAATCTACGAGCAGAGATCCGGTCTTACCAAGGGCATGGCAAGACGACGTGATCTTGTCGCCAACCGCAAGACTGCGGCGAACGGCGATGTCTTCGTGCAGGGCGTTCCGATGGTTGACCAGGGTCGCAAGGGATATTGTGCAGTGGCCAGTGCGGAGCGTGTATTCCGATATTATGGTCTGCCGGTGGATCAGCACGCAATGGCCCAGATCGCCGAAAGCAGTGCGCAGGGAGGAACCAACCCGGCCAACATGATTGCGGCCCTGAAGAAGGTCGCTGGCAGAACCAAGACCAGGCTTCTGGTCCACTATGAAATCGAAGATCGAAAGATCAAATCCGAGATCAAGGCCTACAACCGGTTGATAAAGAAGAACGAGGCGGGTAAGGAATTTCGCGAAGGAGCGATTATCCCTTACCAATATTTCCTTTCGAGCTGCCACGGTCCGACACTCCGCGAGGTCCGTGCCAAAGGCACTGCTTTCGATCGCTTCCGAAAACAGATCAGGGACAATATAGATACGGGAACGCCGTTGCTTTGGGCCCTGCAAGTTGGCGTATTCCCGGAGCGGGGAATCCCTCAGCAAGGGGGAGGTCATATGAGGCTGGTGATCGGGTATAACTTGAAGACTGATGAGATCATCTATACCGACTCCTGGGGGCCGGGCCATGAATTCAAGCGTATGAGCGCGGCCAATGCTTACACGGCTACGATGCACCTCATCACCCTCAAACCGTCACAGTAAGGGTGAAGGAGAAGAGGCCGGTGGCTGAAACGAGCACTCTCGGCTGCGTTATCTCCGGAACCTGGACCCTCCTCTCTCTTCCATTCTGGCTCGCGGCCGCGGGACTCTTCGCGGTCTCCACAATGCCCACTTCAAGGCTTTTCGCCGTCGCGCTCATCTGCCTTCTTCCTCTCCCCCTCAATCTCCTGCACTGGAGGAGAACCAGCCGGAAAATTGCCGCCTTGCTCCTACTCGTCGTTGGTGGATCTGCGCTCTTTCTCTGCGGTCAGAAGACAGAGAACTCTCCTGGTAAGACAGACGATCCTGCCCGGCTTGTTTGCCATGACGAGTCTCCCAGCCACTTGCTGCCATGGGGCTTTGTTGCAGAAGTCGATCAGTTTTCCCTGCGTTCCTACTTCATGGCCGCTACTGATTCGGACTTGAGCTGGTCGCGAGCAGCCGAGCTTCGTGAGATCATGAAAGACCTCTACAGTGATCTATCCCAGGATCCCCAACTCTCCTCCCTTCCTTCCTTACTGGGAACAACCTACAGAGACATGCTTGGGATCGAGACCGCCGCCGGACCTGTCTTCACCTATATTCCTGAGAAATCCGGTTCCAACGGATCAGGAAAGAGAGCAGCGCTCGTCATTCTCCACGGTAGCCTTGGAAATTTACAGGGCTCGTGGTTCCTCTGGAAGCAACTCGCCGATTCCACCGGCGTAGCAGTCGTTGCCCCGACCTTTGGTTCGGGCGAATGGAGTCGAACCGGAGGAAGAGCTGCAATCGCACAGGCCAGGGAATTCTGTATCACCCACCCGGATATTGACGAGGGAAGGCTGATCCTTGCCGGGATTGGCAGAGGTGGGACTGGAGCCCTGCAGGAGGCTGCAGCTTTGCCGCAGGAATGGGAGCGCCTTCTCCTGCTTGCTCCGGTCACCGAGGAGCTGAAAATTGGATCGAAGTCTTTGAGCGATGCGTGGCGCGGCCGAAAAGCCATGATCATCAGCGAACATGGGGAAACGTCGTTTCCCGGGCAATCTATCCACAATGCGCTGACCGTGATGGAGGCGCTTGGAATCCGACTGACTACGCATTACCTTTCAACGGGAGATCGGTTTCTCTTCCTCTCAGATTGGAGCTTAATCCGGCAGCAGATCGAGCCTTGGCTGAAGGAAAATCCCTAGGGCACGCGCCCCCGCACAATCTTTCCAAAGGTTGCTGGGAAAGGCACGCCACTGAAGCAGTAGCAGACCGCCTGATTTAACAGCCTGAGATTCTCAAGCCAGAATCTCCTTGAGGACATGCCCATGAACATCCGTCAATCTGCGATCAATGCTGTTATGCCGCACGGTCAGTTTCTTGTGGTTGATTCCCAGAAGGTGTAGCATGGTCGCGTAGACATCGTAAACTTGGGTAGGGTTTTTCCGGTCCAGCGGCTTGTATCCCCACTGGTCACTTTCTCCGTGGGTCACCCCACCCTTGACCCCTCCACCGGCAAACCAGTTAGTGAACACGAAAGGATTGTGGTCGCGACCTTTTTGCCCTTGGGTGCTCGGCATGCGCCCAAACTCAGTCGTCCAGTGAATAATGGTATCCTCCAGCAGGCCGCGCTGCTTGAGATCCTGGATCAGGCCTGCCGTACCGCGGGCCATGCCGAGGGAAAGTGACGGATGATCGCGGGTCATGTCCTCATGGCTATCCCAGTTACGACGTGGAAAGCTATTATCATTACCACTCCAGATCTGGACAAAGCGGACCCCTCTTTCAATCAGCCTGCGGGCGATCAGGCACTTCCGACCGAAATACTCGGTCTCTTCCTCGGGGTTAATATTCTTTGGGTATTTCGTCTTCATCTTATCCAGCCCGTACATCTTAAGGATGTGCTGTGGTTCGCCGGTAATATCCAGAGCTCTCGTTGCCGAGAGCTGCAAGCGGGCTGCCAATTCGTAGCTGCGGATGCGCGCATCAAGACGCGGATCTCCGGGGCGGCTTCTCCTATGGCGCCTGTTCAACTCGTTGACGAGATCAATCCCTTCCCTGTGGCTGGATTCGGAGACATAATCGGCGTGAGGGTGAAGGTCCTCAATAGGATTCTCCCGTTGAGGAAAGATGGTTGTCCCCTGCGTGTGCGTGGGAAGAAATGCTGAGCCCCAGTTCTTGGGTCCATTTGAGGCAAAGCCCCGGTGATCGGGTAAAACCACAAAGGTAGGAAGGTTTTCACTTTCCGAACCCAGTCCATAACTCACCCATGATCCAGCCCCGGGGAAACCGGGCAGCTGAAATCCAGTGGCCTGCAGGTAGGTAGCCTGACTGTGGACCCCCGTTTTACCCTCCAGGTTGTGAACAAACGCCATGTCGTCGACCACTGTTCCAAGCGGAGCCACGATATCACTCATCAGTTTCCCACACCCCCCATAAGACTTGAAGTCAAAGGGTGACTTCATCCATGGACCCAGCCCGTTCTGAAAGGCCTCAACGCGCTCTCCAAAATCCGATTTCTGACCATGCCTTTTGACCAGCTCAGGCTTGAAATCAAACATATCGAGATGGCTCGCGGCCCCGGCCATGAATAGCTGAATGACCCTCTTTGCCTTGGGGGGATGGTGCAGGACCGGCCCGGTTGCAGCAGACAGAGGTTCCCTCGCCAGCATTGAGGCGAGAGCCAACCCTCCAAAGCTGGAGTGCTTGAGAAAGTCTCTGCGGGATTCCGAAGAATTCATGTCAATCAAGGTAACTGAACTCTGAAAGGTTGAACAAGGCACGGCAGAGGTTCTGCAAGCCATATTTGCGGGCATAATCCAGCAGCAAAGCGGCTTCTTCCTTTACCGGTGCCCTCCCAGTCACCAGAAGATGCCCGCGGGCAACCTGTCCGGCCAGATCCTCTTTTTCCCTCTCAAGCCGAGCCGCGAAGTGCCGAGCCATCGCAACACTGAATTTATTGTTTAGAAGACTGAGAGCCTGCAAGGCGGTGAGCGTCTCATTGCGTTTCGGCGTACTCTGGGAGGAGTCGGCGCAATCCAAGGTCGTCATGAAGGGATTAGGTTGCGAGCGCACAATAAAGCGATAGATCGAGCGGCGATGGCTTCTGGAGTCTTCCGGATTGAATTTATGGTATTCGTAGTGGGGGGAGTGAGCAGTCTTTTCCAGAGCAAAAAGATAATAGCCTGGTCCACCCATCTCAAGATTGAGCTTTCCACTCACGGATAGAACGGCATCCCGTATTTCCTCTGCCGAGAGCTTTCTGCGATTCATCCGCCAAAGAAGACGGTTCCCCGAATCCTCTCGGGCAAACGTTTCGTTCCCTGCTGACGACTGCCGGTAGGTCGCGCTCATCACTAGCAGCTTGTGCAGTCTTTTGAACGATCCTCCCTGATCCCGGAAATACAAGGCCAGCCAGTCAAGAAGTTCAGGATGGCTCGGCGTCTGCCCTAGTTCACCGAAATCATTGGGGGAGGCGACCAACCCCTCACCAAAATGCCATTGCCATGCTCGGTTGACGATGACCCTCCAGGTCAACGGGTGATCTCTCCTCACCAGCCACTTCGCGAGAGCGGCCCGGCGGTCGGATTCATCATGATCTGCCGGCAGGTTGAATTGCCATGGCTCTGCCTTGAATATAGGCAGGGTGCCGGGGCTCACTTCGTCGCGAGGCTGAGTCACCTCACCCCGATGGAGAAACCGGATAACGCGCGGCTTACCGTTGGTTGGCTTGAACTGCCCCTGTCCCTTGAAATGAGTGGAAGCCGCATACACCATATTGCCTTTGGGCAGCTCCTTTATGAGATCGTCCTTTTCCCTGATTTCCCCCTCAAGCCTCTCAAGGTGCTTTCTTCGCTCCGCCGTGTAGAGTCTGGCCAGGAGGTCTTCTTTCCTCTTTTCGACCCGGGCTAGGCTGGCCACGGACTGCCTGTCCCCTGCCCTCGCCCAGATTCCATCGGTTAGGTTGGATTTCCGCCAACGCACCGGAGCCTCAACAGAATCCAAGGCGGACACTTTGGCACTGAGAGCACGATTACTACCTGATCTGTCCAGCACCTCAACCTCGGCAAGAGCAAAATTATAGTCTTGGGCAGCCCGTTGCGCCAACTTTGTGGCATGAATGCGCAGGAACCGCGCAGAGGATTCCGTCTTGTAGCCGAGCGGCATGAGACCGGGATTGGGAAAGTCCCTGGCAGACTCGTCGACCAGGACCTGCGAGCGAGAGAAGTCCTTCCGATTGGAGGCAATAATCTGGAAGCGCACAGGGAATCCGAAGCCTGCACCAATATTGTTGAAACTATCATGACAGGCGTGCAGCACGATATTCTTGATGTCCACTCTTTCACCAAGATCGATCTGCACCCACTTCGCCTGGTCCGGGGATGACTCCACTTTACTGTGGTAACCAAACTCGGGACGTTTGCTGGACGGGTTTGACTTCTTCTTCAATTCCTCAACGGCGGATTCGAGTCCAGTCAACTCATCTCCACCTTCTTTCCTGACGGCGCTCTTAATTCCGTTTTTTTCGGCACGAAGAGCAATGAGCTCCCCCGACAGCT
>Ga0160422_10001711_pt1 | contig 13662 bp, 9 predicted proteins | sample Fk160mmetaG_FD_108192 | JGI IMG/M metagenome (GOLD analysis project Ga0160422, IMG submission 108192) | Marine microbial communities from the Central Pacific Ocean - Fk160115 60m metaG | ecosystem: Environmental > Aquatic > Marine > Oceanic > Photic zone | place: The Central Pacific Ocean...
TGAAATATCAAGCTCTATATCTGTCCCTACTATTTTAGCTCTTCTGTTATTTTTATTTGCCATTTTTTATAATTCTATTGAACAAATTCTTTAAATGTAAGTTGATTATCTAGCCATGAATTAAATTCTTCCTCTGTCTCAACAATTATTTTCATTTGCATATTGTAGTGAGAAGCACCACAAATTTTATTACATAAAAGTAAAAAATCAAACTCATATGGATCAAGCGGGAATTCTCCTTCTGCAACTAAATCTTCACTTTTATCAAATCTAATTTTATTAATTTTTCTAACCTTTTCAACAATTTCTGGCCTAAGTCTAATTTCCTCAGTTGTAACATTTGGAGTGAAAGCAAACTGATTTATCATACCTGGAACAGCATTCATTTGTGCTCTAAAATGAGGCATAAATGCAGAGTGAAGTACATCTTGTGATCTAATTCTAAATACCACTTCTCGATTAACAGGTAGGTGAAGTTCTTGAACTACAATATCATCGTCTCCATTTCTATCAGTTGGATCAATACCAACTAAATTTTTTCCATCAAAATCTTGAAGAAAACGGACATTAGCATCACCGAGAACACCATCCTCTCCAGCATATCTTGCTTTCCAATTAAACTGTTGTGCATAAAGTTCTACAACAAGAGCATCATCATTTTCCTCAATTGTCATAATGTCTACCCATGTAAATAGACCATATAATATTAATCCGGCTAGTGCTATTGTTGGTATAATAGTCCAAACACCCTCTAAAAAATTACTGTCTGCAAAAAATAAAGCCTTTCTCTTTTTATTTCCTCTGTACTTAAATGCAAAATAATGAAGTAATGCTTGAGTAATAGTCTGAACAAAAAATATTACAGCAAATGAGAACCATAATAAATTATCATAATTTTCGCCATGAACTGAGGCAGACTCAGGTAGAATAACATCACCCCATTGGAAAAAAGAAAAAATAGTCAATACATATATAAATATTAAAAAAAGGAACATCATCTTTCCTTGAGTATCATTATCCTTATCAGATGCTATCTCGCTGTCATCGTAGTCTGTTGGTTTTGACAGCTCTAATATTTTAGTCAATTGCCATACAGCAACTGATATTAGAATTAAAGAGGTTAAAATTAATAATACTGTCATATTAATCTAAATTATAATATTGAAATGATTTACTTTCTTCAATAAAAGGATCACCTTTTGCTAATATTGGGGCATTTGAAATTGATCTAAAAACAACGTATATGAATATACCTAAGAAAAATAAAAATCCTCCAATCTCAGCAGGTCCAAATGACCAAAGGTTACCAACCGCTGATGGCATAATCATATTGTAAACGTCGATGTAATGACCAATGATAATCACAATACCTGTCAAAATTACAATAAACTTAGTTTTCTTAAAGTCACTATTCATAAGAACAATTAATGGAAATATAAGGTTTAACACTACCATTCCAAAGAAAAGAAAATTATAGTCCTCAATCCTAGTTATAAAATATACCACTTCTTCTGGAATGTTAGAGTACCATATTAGCATAAATTGAGAGAACCACAAATAAGCCCAAAAAACACTTACACCAAACATAAATTTTGCCAAATCATGAATATGGCTATCATTAACAAATTCTAGGTAGTTTTTAGACTTCAGATAGATTGTTATTAAGGCAATTGTAGTAATACCTGAAACAAACATTCCAGCAAACACATACCAACCAAATAGGGTACTAAACCAATGAGGGTCAATTGACATAATCCAGTCCCAAGACATCATTGACTCAGATACAAGGAAAAAGACTAAGAAACCAGCAGAGAATTTAAATAATCTTTTATGGATACTTATATCATCATTATAATCTTGCTTTAAGGAGAGACGTCTTGATATTTCTCTATAAATTACCCAACCAGATATGTAGATTACAGCTCTAATAAAAAAGAATGGGATATTTAGGTATCCTACCTTATTCCTAATTATTTCATCATGAGCTACAACATCTGGATCCATCCAAATAAACATATGGTTAAATTTTAGAGCAGAGAAAACCAGTATAATTATTACAGAAATACAACCGATAAACAAATATCCTGTTATACCTTCCATAATTCTGTATAAAACAATTGACCAACCGGCTTGAGAAGCTCTTTGAATTGCATAGAATGCAAGGACACCAAGAGAAATCATCATAAAAAATAATGCTGGTACGTATACAGCGGCCCATGGTTTATTTTGAAGTTGATAAAAAACATGTTTATCATGGTCATACTCGTGCCCTCCCTCATGTTCATGAGCAGAATCTCCATATCCAGAACTACTGTGGTCAGAACTGTGATCAGAACTGTGGTCAGAACTGTGATCAGAACTGTGGTCAGAACTGTGATCAGAACTGTGGTCAGAACTGTGGTCAGAACTGTGATGCATACTTGCAACAATTTCTTTTGCCTGCTCAGGACTTGATGGAGCTGAGTAAAAGCCAAGAATAATTCCTATTAGCCCGAATATAACTAGTACTAGTGAAAGAATTTTAATCTGTCTTGATAATTTATAGTCTTTCATAATTATTTGCTTGCTTCTTCTCTTAATTTCATAACATATTGGGCAATTTGCCATCTCTCCTCCTCATTTACCTGACCAGCATGAGAACCCATAGCATTAATTCCATACATTAAGACATGGTATATACTCCCTGGTGTAATATCCCTATCAGTATATGCAGGAATTCCTAAAAATTTTTCTCTTTGTGCTAATATCCCCATTCCATCTCCTTTGTCCCCGTGACAAACAGAGCAATAAATCTCATATAGTTCTTTGCCCTGACTTATATTTTTATCATTAACTTCAATTGGTGATATCAACTGAGATTTTGCTAATTCATAGCCTTCATTTGAATCTTCATAATCATAAGGCTCCCATCCTCTTGGAATAGATCCTTCTGGAGGTAGCTGAGCAACGATACCATTTGCAAAACCCTCAGATTCAGCATAAGTCTCATAAGCAAGAGATTCATACATATCAGGGAAATACTGAAAGTTAGGTTTTGAAGGATCAAAACATGAACTTAATAGTATAGATACAGATATAATTATAAGGATGTTATTTCTCACTTTTTATATTTCTTTAATTTCAACTGCTCCAATTTTTTTTAGTAATTTTTTTGTCTTTGAGACATTAGGCCCAGAGTCCATGTCAATTAAAAACCTGTCATCAGTAGTTCGGGGATTTGGATTCTCAGCTTTTTTAAAAGGCCATATTCTACTCCTCAGATAAAACGTGATTACCATTAAGTGGGCTGCAAAGAAAACTGTCATCTCAAAAATTATTGGCACAAAAGATGGTATATTTTCAATCAAAGAAAAACTTGGTTTTCCGCCAATATCTTGAGGCCAATCAAGAATCATAATATAGTACATCATTAAATTTGCAACAGTAAAGCCAATACATCCATAAATAAAAGTTGCAATAGATATATTCGTTGGTTTTAATTTCATTGCTTTATCAAGACCATGAACAGGGAATGGTGTATAAACCTCATGAATATAAATTTTATTCTTCACTATCTCTTTAACAGCAGTGATTAAGGTATCATCGTCATCAAATAAAACATGTATTCTTTTAGTGCTCATTATTTATCTCTTAATTTTTTATATTTCTCTCCTGAGGACTTTAAAATAGTCTTTATTTCAGCTTGTGCAACTACAGGAAAACTCCTTGCATATAGTAAGAATAATACAAAGAAAAAGCCAATAGTACCTATAAATATTCCAATATCAACAAAAGTAGGAGAAAACATTGTCCATGAAGATGGAAGATAATCTCTATGAAGAGATGTAACTATAATAACAAATCTCTCAAACCACATCCCAATGTTCACGACTATGGATATTATGAATGACCAAATTATATTAGTTCTTATTTTTTTTATCCACATTACCTGAGGAGAAACCACATTACATGACATCATCAGGAAATAAGCCCACCAATAAGGTCCAGTAGCCCGATTTAAAAATGCATATTGTTCATATTCAACTCCGGAATACCATGCAATAAAAAGTTCCGTTATGTATGCACATCCAACAATCGATCCGGTGATCATTATAACTATATTCATCATCTCAATATGCTGAAGTGTAATGTAACTTTCTAGTTTTGAAACTTTTCTCATAATGATTAATAAAGTTTGAACCATCGCAAATCCAGAGAAAATTGCTCCTGCAACAAAGTAGGGAGGAAAAATTGTAGTGTGCCAACCTGGAATTACAGAAGTTGCAAAATCAAATGAAACTATAGTATGGACAGACAAAACTAGTGGTGTAGCAAGACCTGCTAGAACAAGTGACACCTCCTCAAATCTCTGCCAATCTTTTGCTCTTCCTGACCAACCGAAACTTAGTAAACTATACATTTTCTTTTGAAATGGTTTTACCGCTCTATCTCTAATCATTGCAAAGTCTGGAAGTAGCCCTGTCCACCAGAAAACCAATGATACTGTCAAATAAGTAGATATTGCAAATACATCCCATAATAACGGAGAATTAAAATTAACCCATAAGGATCCAAATTGATTAGGAATAGGGAAAAACCAATAAATTAGCCAAGGTCTTCCCATATGAATAACCGGAAATAATCCTGCTTGAACTACAGAAAATATTGTCATTGCTTCAGCAGATCTATTTATTCCCATTCTCCATTTTTGTCTAAAAAGAAGAAGGACAGCAGAAATAAGAGTACCTGCATGACCAATACCAACCCACCATACAAAATTAGTTATATCCCATGCCCAACCAACTGTTTTATTTAGTCCCCATGTTCCAATTCCTGTACCAATAGTATATGCTATACAGCCTAAACCCCACAAAAAGGCAACCATAGATATTGAGAAGGCTATCCACCAATCACGATCTGGTGGTGTTTCAACTGGTCTTGCAATATCGTTAGAAATATCTGCATAGGTTTTGTCTCCTAGTACAAGTGGTTTTCTAATGGGAGCTTCATAATGCGATGACATATCTATATTTTTTTAGTATTTCTAATTTTCACTTGATAAATAACATTAGGTTTTGTCCCGATACTTTCAAGGACTCTATATGTTCTATCTCCATTTTTAACTTTTCTAATTTCGCTCTCTTTATCATTTATATCACCAAATACCATTGCGTTATCGTCACAAGACTCAGAACATGCAGTTTTGAATTCTCCATCTCTGACTCTTCGACCTTCTTTTTTAGCATCAAGAATTGTCTTTTGAGTCATTTGTATACAAAGTGAACATTTTTCCATTACACCTCTTGATCGTACATTAACATCTGGATTAATAACCATTCTACCAAGATCATTATTCATATTATAATCAAACTCATCATTCTGTGAATATTGGAACCAGTTAAACCTTCTTACCTTATATGGACAGTTATTAGCACAATATCTCGTTCCGACGCATCGATCGTAAGCCATTTGATTCTGACCCTGTCGACCATGTGATGTTGCTGCAACTGGACAAACAGTTTCACATGGAGCGTGATTACAGTGCATACATGAAACTGGTTGAAAAACAACTTGAGGATTTTCAGATGCTTTTTCGAGCTGAGAAGATCTTGATTTGTATTCACTAAAACCACTAGTAGAATCCTTTGCAATTACATCACCTTCAATTGTTTCTTGAGATGAATAATATCTGTCTATCCTAATCCAATGCATATCCCTAGATTTTCTTACCTCTTCTTTACCAACTACAGGGACATTATTTTCAGCATGACATGCTATGACACATGCACCACAACCATTACACTTATTTAAATCAATTGATAGATTAAAGTGTGTACCAGTTGACCTATCAAACTCTCGCCATATATCGACTTCTTTAGATGTGACTTTTGTTTCTATGTGGTTCTTGGAAACCATTACAGTCGGATTCCAAACAGATTTTTTGTTATTCTTGAAAGTATTGAGAGTAGTCTCTTTTATTATTTCATCCCTACCCATCATGGTATTGTGAAGCTGGATACATGCAAACTCATGATCCCCTTTAACCTTATTTATTTTTACTTTTTGAACTTTTTTAAAATTATTGTAAAGCTTATAAGCGTTTACCCCAACATTCATCTCCTCACTCATTGCTTGAGTCTTCCCATAACCCAGGGATAGTCCAATAGTCCCAGGTGCCTGTCCAGGTTGAATAATTACAGGGACTTTAATCTTTATATCATCTTTTATTATTTCTATGTAACTACCATTCAACGCCCCATTTGAAACATTATAATTCTTTAAGTTATAATTTTCAGCATCTTTATAAGATACTGTTGCATAATTATCCCATGTAACTCTAGTTATTGGGTCAGGAAACTCCTGGAGCCAAGGATTAGAAGATTGCTGACCATCTCCAAGCCCTACAGAAGTATACAATATAAGATCAATTTTTCCATCATCATTTGAAGATGGGTTACCAATATTAATATTTGATTTTATTCGACTTGTTTTATTATCTTCATATGAATAGTAAAATCCATCTTGCAGAGATTTACCCCATGTTTTCCCCTTCAAAATGTTAGCCCTCCAATTATTTTTAATTTCATCATAATAAGATGAATCTAGATTTAAAAGCTTCAGAAGTATATCCTGGAATTGATTTGTATCAAATAAAGGTTTCATTGTGGGCTGAGTCAAATAATAATGACCTATTTTAAATTCATTATCACCCCATGATTCAAGATAATGCGGAGTTGCAGCAATGTACTTACAATTTTTTGCTGTTTCGTCTTCTTTCATACTAAAACATAAAGAGAACTCCAACTCAGTAATTAATTTTGAGAATTCTTCTGCATTTGGTAATGTATAACATGGATTTACACCTGAAGTTATTAACCCAGCAATTTCACCCTTTTTCATCTCATCAATCATCCTTAATACATTTGAATCACTTCCCTCATAAATTAGTCTAGGTGAATTAATATCTAAAGCCTCACTGTTTATTAATTCATTAATCATTAGTACTAACTCTTGTGACTCTACATCATCAAGACCAGAAATAACAACAGCCTTTTTACCTGAACTTTTAATTGAGTCAATAGCTAGTTTTGTATACCTATCTAGATTAGGACCTAGAGCTGGGCCAGAAAAATCCTGGCTAGTTAAAGCCTTATAAATACGCCTTAAAACTTCTCTTAATTGATGTGGTCTAGCCATTACCCTGTTATCAGCATTTGCTCCAGTTAGACTCATATTTGATTCAAACTGAAGATGGTAAGACATTGAATATTCATTTTCTTTATTTGGAACGCGATTCTTTGACCAACTAGATGAATAGTTTCCACCTTGCCAGTCTGACATAAAATCAGCATCAATAGAAATAATTGTATCTGACTTAGAAAAATCATAATCAGCTAAAGCCCTAATGCCATATGAATTTTGAAAGGCATCTAGTGCAGTACTATGAGATACAGAATCATATACTATATGTTCAATATTATTGTATTTGGCAGTAAAGTCTTGAATTATTTTTTTTGTTGTAGGGCTTGCAAAGGATTGTGTTAATAAAACAACTTTTTTCTTTTCATTTAAAAGATTATCTAAATCTGTTTTGACTGATGTGTTAAATTTATTCCACCCTATATTTTGCCCTAACAACTTTGGTCCCTGTAGTCTGTAAATATCATACATTGAGAGAACAGATGCATTAATTCTAGCATTTGTACAATTCATGTTTTTTGCATCCTTATTACCTTTTATAAAGATTGGCCTACCCTCTCTAGTCTTAACTAGAATACTACTAAAATCAAAACCATCAGCAATTGTTGTAGCATAATAATTGGCTATACCAGGAATTATTTGCTCTGGTTGGACAACATATGGAACTGACTTTATAACTGGCCCTTCACATCCTACTAGTGCTGCAGCAGCAGTGCTAAAACCTGCATACTTTAAAAAGTCTCTTCTATTGTGATTGTCATTTTCCTTAGAATCTCCAATAGGAAGTTTCTCCACAAACTCATTCTCTTCAAGATTTTTGACAATCTCACTTTGAGTGTTTAACTCTTCAAAACCTTTCCAATATGTTTTCTTATTGTTCATCTATATTAATAATGACATTTTGCACATTCGATACCTCCTAGTTGAGCTACTGTTAGCTTATCAACTCCATACTTCTTTGAAAGTTCCTCGTGAACCTTTTGATAATATTCATTATCCTTATCAACATTACTCTCTCTATGACAATCAATACACCAGCCCATTGTTAAAGGAGAATATTGATATAAAATTTCCATCTCTTCCACAGGTCCATGACATGTTTGACATTCAATTTTTGCAACTTGAGCATGCTGTGCATGATTAAAGTAGACAAAGTCTGGAAGATTGTGAATCCTTACCCATTTTACAGGTTGAGTATTGCCTGTATAAACCTGATTCTCCTCATCCCAACCAACAGCAGAATAAAGTTTCTTTATTTCATTGGTGTAGAAATCTTTTGTATATCCATTTTCAAGATCTTCTTCACCGTTGTATTCCGCAATATACTGATGACAATTCATACAAACATTTAAGGATGGAATTCCTGAATGCTTTGAAACCCTTGCAGAGGAGTGACAGTATTTACATTCAATTTGATTTGCACCAGCATGAATTTTATGAGAATAATGGATTGGTTGTATAGGAGCATATCCTTGATCAATTCCAATTTGCATTAGGTAGCCATATGTAAAATATGCACTCGAAAGTAGAAAGCCAACAACCATTATGAAAACTATGAATTGGTTTTGAGCTATTACTTGCCAAATAGGTTTTATGTTTCTTTTTTGTTCTTTTTCAATTTTAACTCCACTAGCATTTGCAATCTTAATTAGTGTCCTCTGAACTAGGAAAAGCATTACTATTAAGATGGTAAATACAACAATTGTGACTGCTAGAATTATGTTAATTGAAAGATCAGATCCTTGAGATACAGATTCAGATTGTACAGCTGCAACAGTTGCCGGTGCAGGGGGAACATAATCAGTGTAAGCAAGAATATTATCGATGTCTTGATTAGAGAATTGAGGATAATTTGTCATAACAGCACGGTTATATTCCTCCCATATTGCCACTGCTTGTGGATCGCCGTCCTTGATCATTTGAGTACCATTCTTGATCCATTTATACAACCATTCTTTGTCATATTTTTCTGTTACTCCTCTTAATGCAGGACCAACTGCTTTTCTGTTTAACTGATGACAAGCAGCACAATTGGAGTTAAATAAATTTTTTCCAGCTTGTATATCTGCTTCTTGTGAAACGCTTAAAGAAGGTGTGAGAAGTGCTACTAAAAGTATCCTTTTTATTAGTAACATTAGCAGGGGGCAATTATGTTTTTAATCATGATTTAAAGTGTTTTAAAAACCACTTTTTTTAAGACTACAAATTTACATCATAAAGGTCATTTTAAAAACTCAAAAATGAACAATTATTTAATTTATAATCATTCTAAATAACAAGTCTTTTCAATTTGTTAAATTTGAGTAAAGAAAGAATGAAGAAAGTTAAAATTTTATTAGCTATGTGCCTATTTATAGGCACAACTTTAACCGTTAAATCTCAAGATGAAGATGCTTTTTATAATGATACATTAACAAAAAGATTCTTTAATTTAAAAAAGGCTTTCAGTAAAAGATCTTATGAGTCAACTTACTATACAATTCAAATTTTTTATGGCAGTTTATATCAAGCTAATTCTATTTATAGGGACTTTAGAAATAAATACTCAGGAACTAGGGCTGAATTAATTTTTGAGACACCAAACTATAAGGTTCGAGTAGGAAGATATAAAAGCATAAACGTCGCTTCCCAAAGCCTAGAAAAAATAAGAAAAAAATATCCAGGATCCTTTATAATAAAATTATCTAATCTATAGTTTTTTCTTTATAGCAATTTCTTGATAGCACTTTACTATATCTCCAACTTCAAGATCATTGAAGTCATTAATTTGGATTCCACAGTCATAACCTTTAGTAACTTCTTTAACATCATCTTTAAACCTTTTTAAAGAGAGTAATTTACCATCAAAAATTTGTTCTTCAGCTCTAATGACTCTGACTTTAGAGTTTCTAATTATTTTTCCATCTGTTACCATACAACCAGCAATTGTTCCAATTCTAGAAATTTTAAAGGTATCTCTGACCTCAGCTTCACCTAAATCTTCCTCTTTCATTTCAGGTGATAGCATACCTTCCATCGCATCTTTTAAGTCATTTATTGCATCATATATTATAGAGTATGATCTAATATCAATTTGCTCTTTTTCAGATAATTTTCTTGCGCTTTGTGTTGGTTTAACATTAAATCCAACGATTATTGCGTCAGAGGCTGAGGCAAGAAGAACATCAGACTCTGTTATAGCACCAACAGCTTTAAATATTATATTAACAAGAATCTCTTCAGTAGAAAGATTTTGAAAAGAGTCTGTTAATGCCTCAACTGAGCCATCAACGTCTCCTTTAATAATTACATTTAATTCCTTAAAATCTCCAATCGCAATTCTTCGGCCAATTTCGTCTAAAGTTAAATGTTTTTGAGTTCTTACGCTCTGTTCTCTAACAAGTTGAGTCCTTTTAGCTGCAATTTGTTTTGCCTCTTTCTCATCTTCTAAAACTTTGAACTGATCTCCAGCCTGAGGAGCACCATCTAGGCCTAAAACTGAAACTGGAGTTGAAGGATTGGCAATATCCAAAGAATTTCCTGTCTCATCAAACATTGCCTTAACTTTCCCGCTTGTTTTTCCTGCAAGAATATAGTCTCCAATTTTAAGTGAACCATTTTGAACTAGGACAGTTGAAACATAGCCTCTACCCTTATCAAGGAAAGCTTCAAGGATAGTTCCTGAAGACAATTTATTTGGATTTGCCTTTAGATCAAGCATCTCAGCCTCCAGTAATACTTTTTCTAAAAGTTCATCAACTCCTTTTCCACTTAATGCAGATATATCTTGTGATTGAATTTTCCCACCCCAGTCCTCAACAACCAGGTTCATACTGGCTAAAGATTCTTTAACCTTATCTGGGTTAGCACCTTCTTTATCAATTTTATTAATTGCAAATATGATAGGGACTCCTCCAGCTTGAGCATGGCTTATGGCTTCTTTAGTTTGGGGCATAACACTATCATCTGCTGCTATTACAACAATTACTATGTCAGTTATTTGTGCACCTCTAGCTCTCATTGCTGTAAATGCTTCATGTCCAGGTGTATCAAGAAAAGTAATTTTTTTGGAGTTTGTAGACACAGAATAAGCACCAATATGTTGAGTTATTCCGCCAGATTCATCTTCTGTAACTGAAGATTTTCTAATATAATCAAGCAGTGATGTTTTACCATGGTCAACATGGCCCATTACTGTTACAATCGGTGATCTTTGCTGTAAATTTTCAATATCTTCTTTCTCTTCTTTTTCTTCTATTTCTTCCTCAATATCAGTTTTTACAAAATCTAACTCAAACCCAAACTCGTCTGCGACAACAGATAATGTCTCTGCGTCCAGTCTTTGGTTCATTGTTACCATTATTCCAAGGCTCATACATGCAGAAATAATTTCGTTAGAGCTAACCTCCATTAAAGTAGCAATTTCTCCAACGGTAATAAATTCAGTAATTTTTATTTTTTTACTTTCTTCTTCTTGCAGAGCAAGCTCTTCCTCACTTTTAAGTTTGTGCTGATCTCTTTTATCTTTCCTATATTTTGCCCCTTTAGACTTTGAAGATTTACCTTGAAGTTTCTCTAAAGTCTCTCTAATTTGTTTTTGAATTTCATCATCTGTTGGCTCAACTTTTTGATTTGAGGACCTTGAATTATTTTTATTTAACTTGGAGTCTGATTCTTTTGGTTTTGCAACATCTTTACTAATTCTTTTTCTCCTTCTTTTTTTTGATTCTTCAACTAAATCCTCTTTTTTCTTTATTGAATCTAAATCTATGACCTCACCAGTTTTTTTTATTCCACTTAATTTCTGAAAGTTTGTTTCAATTTTGGATGAATCTTTTGTAATTTCTTTTTCATCTTTATTGGACTTCTCTTCCAAATTTATTTCTGCACTTTGATTTTTATTTTCAACTTCATTTATAGTTTGCTGTTTAATTTCTCGTGATTCAATCTGAGCTTCCTCATTTTTTTCTTCTAGAATTTGTTTTTCTTCAAGTTCTTTCCTCTTTTGAATATTTATTTTTTCAAGCTCATCCTTATCAGACTTATCAGTCTGAAATTCGTCAAGAAGAAGCCTATAGGTACTCTCATCAATTTTAGAGGTTGGCCTTGGTTCAATATTAATTTTTTTTGTACTAAGAAACTCAACAGCTCTATCTAAGGAGATATTTAATTCTTTTAAAACTTTATTTAACCTTACGGGAGCTGACATAATATTTAATCTTCAAATTCTTCTTTTAAAATCTTGAGAACATATTCTACTGTTTCTTCTTCAAGATCTGTTCTTTTTATAAGATCCTCTGCATCTAATTCAAGCACACTTTTAGCAGTATCCAGTCCAACTTTTCTAAATTCTTCAATTACCCATCCATCAATTTCATCTTTAAATTCTGTAAGTTCGACATCTTCTTCTGCACCTTCTCTATATACATCAATTTCGTAACCAGTTAGCCTTCCAGCTAATCTAATATTATGTCCTCCTTTTCCAATTGCTCTTGAAACTTCATCTGGATTAAGATATACCTGAACTGTTTTTTTCTCTTCATCAATATTCAGTGAATTTATTTTTGCAGGACTTAGGGCTCTTGTAATAAATAGTTGAATATTATTCGTATAATTTATTACATCTATGTTTTCGTTACCAAGTTCTCTAACTATTCCATGTATCCTTGACCCTTTCATACCTACACAAGCTCCAACAGGATCAATCCTATCATCGTAAGAGTCTACGGCAACTTTAGCTTTCTCACCTGGTATCCTAACAGCTTTTTTTATTGTTATTAAACCATCAAAAACTTCTGGAATTTCTTGTTCAAATAATTTTTCTAAAAATAAGGGTGATGTTCTTGAAAATATAATTCTTGGTTTATTCCCTCTTAACTCAACATTTTCAATGACTCCTCTAACATTGTCACCTTTTCTAAAAAAGTCTTTTGGTATCTGCTTATCTTTAGGCATTATTAACTCATTACCATCATCATCCAGAAGAATAACTTCTCTGGCTCTAACATGATGAACTTCTGCAGTAAAAATATCACCAACTCTATCTTTAAATTGGTTAAAAGTATTATTGCTATCGTGTTCAAAAACTTTTGCAACTAAGTTCTGCCTTAGTGCTTGAATAGACCTTCTGCCAAGATCAATTAATTTAAATTCTTCCGAAACCTCTTCACCAACCTCAAAGTCAGGCTCAATTTTTCTTGCTTGTGTTATTTCTATTTCAGCATTTGAGTCCTCAACTTCACCATCTTTAACTACTATTCTGTTTCTCCATATTTCTAGGTCTCCTTTGTCAGGATTAATAATAATGTCAAAGTTTTCATCTGTTCCAAACTTTCTTGTAAGTGAGTTTCTGAAAACTTCCTCTAGAATAACCATTAAAGTTACTCTATCAATTAACTTTTCATCTTTGAATTCAGAGAAGGATTCTAATAATGATATATTTTCCATGTTCTTAACTTTATTTAAAAAAAAAGAGGGACATAATGTCGCCTCTGAAATTTTCAA
>Ga0160422_10001712_pt1 | contig 13648 bp, 11 predicted proteins | sample Fk160mmetaG_FD_108192 | JGI IMG/M metagenome (GOLD analysis project Ga0160422, IMG submission 108192) | Marine microbial communities from the Central Pacific Ocean - Fk160115 60m metaG | ecosystem: Environmental > Aquatic > Marine > Oceanic > Photic zone | place: The Central Pacific Ocean...
AACACTGCTCCACGGGCCTGACTGAAGTACCAGTTGTGTGGGGTGTCATCGAGGCTCGTACACAATTCAGGACCACGAGCGAGGGGATGGAGCACAATCGCTTCAGGCTTATAGGGCATCTCGCGCGTGAGACGAAAGGCTTGTCCGTGCACCTCATAGGTGTCACCCACCCATGAAATCGCATTGATATAAATGACATCAAGCTCTGGAATCTCCCTGTGCAAATCGGTGCTGACGCGGATGTTTAGACCTGCTTCGACCAACTCCTCAAGTTGATCCGGATCGAATACAGAGATGCTCGAATTGATGAGATCGGCATCATGAATGATCACCACCTCCTCAACTGCCGCTGGGAATTTGGCGAGAATCCGCAGCAGTGAGCGAACAGTACGCATCCTTGATGGCAAACCAACAATGCCAATACGAATGCGATCCGAGGCAGACACTGACGGCATGGCAAGCGAAGGGCGCCATTTGAAAATGGTGTAGAGGTCTGCCATCGCCTGCGTTGGATGCTCGTCAATGCCATTCCCTGCATTGATGATGGGAATGCGCAGGGCGGAGCTCATCGCATACACCGCATGCGGGTTGCCATCCCGCAGCACGACACAATCCCCGTAGTTGTTGAACATGTGCGCGACATCCTCCAAGGATTCGCCCTTGGCGATGCCTGTGGTGCTGCGATCAGTGATGTTGATCGAATCACCTCCCAGACGATGCCAAGCACTATCGAAGGACAAACGTGTCCGCGTGCTTGGTTCGTAAAAAGCGTTGATCAAGATCTTCCCGGTTAGCGGGGTGTTATGGCGGCAGTAACGGTCTGGATTGCTCTCATACTTGGCGGCAAGCCGAAAAAGCTGAAGCAGCGTTTGCGAACGAAACGCCTGAATCGAGACAACATGCTGATTGACCAGATCCAACAGAGGTTCGCCGTCTTCGGCAATTGCAGCCAGGAGTTCCTGGGGGTGGGTTCTGCCGAAAACATCCGGACCCAACGGCTTGAACCGAATCGGATCTTTCAGCTCATCCAAAAGTGCCAGAGGAAGATGGGTCATCGCAGAAAAGCATTCGTACCCTGTTTGCAAATCAGAGCGCGTTGGAAAGCTGCCAATTCTCCATCGGTAACCAAGACAACAATTCCCCGTCCACAGCCGAAGGAACTTCTTAACCAGAAAACCCAATAATGCGTTCAGATGAATACAAAAAAATGGATTTTTGTATTGAGCTGAACATTTACCAGAGCCGACCGGCTCTCCACTCCACCCACCAAATCAGCAACAACACGATCACGGACAGCCCTAACGCGAACTGACTGCCAAGCAGGACAACGCTGAACCAGGTGGCATCGATCAACACAGCCAGGGTGTTGGGAACCATGGTCATGCCTCCTCCTGAAGCAGTGCGAAATCAAACCGGTCCGAGGAACAGCGACTGCCGATCAACATGACCAAAGCGGACAGTGCTGCTGAAAACACTGCCGCACAGTACGGAGCGATCAGGTTGTAGGCGAGCAATCCGATGATGCTGCCCGAAAGCATGGCCGCAATCGCAGCAGCCGCATTCGCAGAACGCCAATACAGACCACAGGCCACAGGCCACACCGTCGAAGCGACCAATGAACCCGTGAAGAAGAGAACGGATGCCAGCGAATCAAGTCGCGGCCATGACAACAGCAGCGTGACAAGCGCCAGGGCGACGACCATCAGCTTGGCCGCATGCTTCAACTGAACATCCGTGGCCTGAGGTCTGAACAGTCGAAAATAGACATCCTCGGCCAGCAGATCCGCCGTGGAGGCCAGCAGCGAATCAAGGGTGGAAGTCAGCGAAGCGAAGACCACCACAAACACAAGAGCCGCCCCGCCAGCCCCCAGCAGATCAGCTGCCATCACAGGAAAAACCATGTTGATCTGTTCCAGGGGTAGCTCACGCGCCAAGGCCACCAGACCAATGGAGCCAGTCACCAAGGGAACACTCATCCAAGCCACACCGCCCAGCACGAAGGAGTTCATCACCACGCTGCGACGACTCGCGAAGACCCGTGACCACCAAATGTTGTTGTGAAACACCTCCCCCATCGAAAACAACGCAGAATTCCAAGCAATCAACAAACCTGCTGGTAAAAGCAGATTGAGACGATCCGGGTGATGCTCCATCAGTTGACTGTGCACCGCAGGCATCGGAAAGAGTCGAAAAGCCAGGACAGCAACGACTGCCAGCAGCACCATAATCAGCATTGATTGAATGAAATCGGTGCCAATCACCGCACGCATTCCTCCGAAGAGTGTGTAAACCGTGGCCACTCCTATGACCACGAACATTCCAACGTGGTAATCAAAGCCAGAAAGAGCCTGGAGTAGCAGACCAGCTCCCATCGCTTGCGTCATCAGGAAACCGAAGGTGTAAATCGCGGTGATCAACATGAACACCCACCAGGCCAGCCGACCGTATCGCAAACGAATGAAATCACCGCTGGTGCGCCCACTGGGCATCAGCTGCTTGATCCGCAGCGCCAGTGGTGCAAAGAGGATCAGTCCAAGGCCAGCAAGGGCATAACTGAACATGCCCCAGAGACCGGTGCGATAACCAAATTCAGGCGCCAACAATGTTGTGTTGCCGGTCACCCAGGACGCCATCAAGGTGGCCGTGCTTAAGGCCAAACCGATGTTGCGGCCAGCCAACATGTACTCATCAGCGTCACCTTTGCCGCGGCGACCCCAAGTGACGCCAAGAGCAATCCACAGCACCGAAAAGATCACAACCAAACCCCATGCAACCCCTGGTGCAAGGAACGGGGTGGAATCGATGGTCATACGCCTTTCCCGTTATCACGCCAGTGAAGATGTCCTTGAAGGATCATCACCGCTGTGGAGGCTGTGACCACTGCACCTAGCGCAAAGATCAGCCTCGCCCAAAGCAACTCATTCATTGATGGTGTCGGTCACGCTTCATAACCAGATAAGCAAAGAGCCCAGAGCCCTGCACACACAGCCACCAAAAGCTTTGACTCTGGCCGAACCAGATTTTCCTGCAAAAGAGAAAAAGTGACCATTCTATAAAGTTCAAGAATTGGCATTTCTCATTAACTGGCCACGTTCAACCCTGCAACTGGAGAACACATTCAGATTGCACTCACTGAACGCGTAACCGCTGACTCAGCAACACGCTGCAGGTGGGTCGATGAGCCTGGTGGAACACTCGTGTCTCATGCTCACTCTGACCACAGTGAGATATTCACGATTCTCGACGGGGATGCAGTGTTCATCGTTGACGGAAAGGAAATCACTCTTCAAGCCGGAGAAACAGCAGTTGTCCCGCCGCGAGCTGTCCGTGCTGTAGAAAATAGAAGCGGCTTTCTGATCCACGGTGTTGCCGAACTTCGACCTGCATGCAAAAACGCTGAGCTTCACGATGCCTTGGATGGCATAGGCAACAAGCCACCACATCAAGACAGTGGTGTTCCAAAAAACATCTTGCAATGAGGCGCTACTTTGTGGCGATTTCGTGATGAAATCAGGGCCACAGATCCACCAATCTGGCTGCAGAATTTTTTGATGCTGCCACCTCTTGCCTTCTGCACTCGCGTTGCTGATGTGCAAGGGATGCAACCCCATTGGTCGAGCGTCGTGTCAGACGATTCCCCTGGATGTGATCCACGTTTTGACGAAAGCGGCATTACCGATGCACGCATCAACAGCGGCTATTGGCATGGCATACATCACAACAGTGCGCCCAATCCCGCTGAAGATCATCCGCCATAGCAAGCAGCTCCCCAAGCAACAAAGAGCACCTGCCTCTGCGAAACCAAAGCGCACTTCATGCTGCAGTTCGAGCACTGATTAACTTGACCTCACAAGCAATGCAGCTGTAACCCGGCTACTAAAAAAGATATGTTTATCAATTGCGATTCGCACCGTAACCCAAGCCCAGGCTGAGAGCTCCAGCTGCGAATGGGACTCAGGCAAGCAATCAATCATCTGCCAGTTGGAGTGGCATGGACCAATCGGCTTCGGAGGCGCTGCCATCAGCCTCTGAAGGGGTGTGAAGTGCCATTGATCATTCTCACAGGCATTGCTGTTGAGCAACCCTCCAAGAACTGCATGACTGAAGATAAATAAGCTGGATTTCCACAAGTTCATTGGCTCATGACTGAAGTTCAGACTGACCGAGTTGACGTCACAGGGAGTCAATACCATCCCGCAATTCATCGCTGAAACCTGAGACAAAACGCCTGCTCAAATCCACTCGGGAGCGATGTATGCAACTTGTCAAAACAAACTGAGCATTCAATTGACTTCATCCACAATCCAATCAATGCCATTTCAGAATTGGTGACGAACCATTCACCAGCAAAGAAACCTTGATCAAAACTCCGTTGGAGGTTGACGCCACACAACCTGCACCTCTCCCTCAGCAAAGTCCCAGGAGCACGCAGGCCATGGAACGTAAACCTGTTCTTGTTGCAGTGCGCAGTGAATGAGCACGGTCTCGTAACGCAGCAACGCCTATCAACAGTCAAAACATGGTGCAAAAAGCCAGCTGTTCAACTCACCTCCTGCCGGCAGGCGCATCGGTTCCGTCAGGCTGAGCTCGACCAGTGATTGTTTCACTGATCCCTTCCAAGCTGCAGGGAGCTCTCCGGCTACAGGCTCAAACAAAATGTAGAGGCCCTGCTACAGCCACCGGAAAGAGGAATCAGCTCCAGTTGTCTCCAACAGCTGAAACCGTTTCAACAGACCTTGCTGATCGGCTGATCGAGTCCAAATCTGCGAATTGCGTGCCAAGCGCTACACAAAATTTGTGATCTTTCAGGATCAGACCAGCCTCAACATGGATTCGTAGCAACAGTCACAAGAGGACGTGGTGGCGAGATCTTGGATAAACAAAGGTGCGCTCGAGGGATGTTCACCGACTACAGACCATCGGTCGGCTACGACGAATATTTCTGCAGTGGCACGGCACTGCCCCGCAAGGATCTGGCTCCTCTGCTGAGTTCACTCGGACAGATCGGATTGCCGGAGCTGAAACGCAACCATGCCTCTGCAAGCAAGCTGTTGCGGCGGCTCGGCGCCACTTTCCGACTGAACGACTCTGGCCAGGCGGGCCGAGAACGGATTCTTCCCTTCGACCCTCTGCCCCGGCTGATCGCCCTCAATGAATGGTCGACCCTGGAAACGGGACTGTTGCAAAGGCTGGAGGCGATCGATTGCTTCCTTGCAGACGTCTACGGGGCACAGCTGATCATTCGTGACGGCGTGATCGCACGAGAAGACGTGGAAAGCTCATCAGGCTGGCGCCCTGAGATGCAGGGGATCCAACTCCCCCTCGAGCGTTGGTGTCACATCTCGGGTCTCGACCTGATCCGTGATGGCAACGGCTCCTGGCGGGTGCTGGAAGACAATCTGCGTTGTCCGTCGGGCGTGGCTTATTTCCTCGAAAATCGACAGGTGATGAAACGGCTGTTCCCGAGCCTGTTTGAGGGTCGCACCGTCAAACCCATTGACGATTACCCCTCCCACCTGTTGAGAACGCTGCAAGACCTGGCGCCCTGGAGTGATGCTCCACGGGTCGTGATCCTGACGCCGGGAGTCTTCAACAGCGCCTACTTCGAGCACAGCTACCTGGCACAACAGATGGGGATCCCACTCGTGGAGGGTCGGGATCTGATCTGTGAGGACGGCAGCGTTTGGATGCGCAGCACAAACGGTCGAACCCGGGTGGATGTGATCTATCGGCGCATCGATGACGATTTCCTCGATCCCACGGTGTTCAGGAGCGATTCAATTCTTGGAGTGCCAGGTCTCATCGAGGTCTTGCGGCAAGGACGGGTTGCCATCGCCAATGCTCCAGGAACAGGCGTTGCCGACGACAAGCTGATCTATGCGCATGTGCCGGCAATGATCCGTTACTACCTCGATGAAGAACCCATCATCGAAAACGTGCAGACCTACTTGTGTTCGCGCTCAAAAGACCGACGATTTGTGCTCGAGAATCTCGAGAACCTGGTGGTCAAATCAGTTGCTGAAGCTGGCGGATACGGCATGTTGATCGGGCCGCAGGCGAGCCGTTCCGAACTGGCGGATTTCGATTCCAGGATCCGTGCCAACCCTCGCAATTTCATCGCCCAACCGACGCTTCAGCTCTCCACCGTGCCATCTCTCAGCGAAGGCGAGCTGTACCCCTGTCATGTGGATCTGCGACCTTACGTGCTGCGTGGGCGCAGCAACTGGGTCAGTCCTGGAGGACTCACCCGAGTCGCTCTCAAACGCGGCTCACTCGTCGTGAACTCGTCCCAGGGAGGCGGCTGCAAAGACACCTGGATTCTGGATGAGCACGAGGTGGCGACGGAACAAACGCAAGAGGCGGTGCTGTGCTGAGCAGGGTCGCCGACTCCCTTTACTGGATCAATCGGTATCTTGAGCGAGCGGAGAACATCTCTCGCTTTCTCGAAGTGAGCGAAGCGATGGCACTCGACTGTCCCCCAGGAAGTGCAGAGCCCTGGCTGCCGTTGGTTGATGCCTGTGGGGATCGCCGCAGCTTTGACAGCGCCTATCCCTCTGGATCGCCCAAAGATGTGATCCGCTTCCTGCTCCTCGACCCTGACAACCAGAACAGCGTGGTGAGCTGCATCGCCAGGGCCCGCGAGAACGCCAGGCAGATTCGTGACGTGATCACGACCGAGATGTGGGAACAAATCAATGATCTGCACTGGAGCCTTCAGGAGGGAGAGACCATCTGGAATGAACCAGCCCAGGAGCAGTTGAGAATCATCCGGCGCGGCTGCCAAATTTTCTACGGCATCACCGACACCACACTGAGCCGTGATTTGAGCTGGCTGTTCAGCCAGCTTGGACGACTGATGGAAAGGGCTGACAAAACCTCCCGCATCCTCGATGTGAAGTATTTCCTGCTGTTGCCGATCCCGGAGGCAATCGGTGGCGTGCTCGACGAGCTGCAGTGGATCACGCTGCTGCGCACCGCAGGGGCTTACCAGATGTATCGAAAAAGCATGCAAAGGGGAATCACACCAACGTCGGTTGCCCAGTTCCTGCTGCTCGATCCGATCTTTCCGCGATCGGTGCGCTTCTGCCTCAAAGGGATCAGCGACACGTTGCAACAGATCCAAGCCCAACCGGTGATCATGCAGCCAGATGATCTGGATTGTCTGCGTGGTCAACTGCTGGCCCGCTGGAGCTACGTGCGCATCGACAACCTGATCGAAGGCGGTTTGCACGAAGCGATCGATCGGCTGCAGCAGGACCTCAATCGGCTCCACTGCCTCATCGAACACCGCTACTTCATGAGTGCTGACTTTCAACGCCCATCCACTGACCCCGCATGCGCGCTTTCATCATTCACCGCCTGAGCTATCGCTACGAAGCACCGGTGACCCTCGGAGATCACCGGCTGTGCCTGAAACCCAGGGGACAGGGCTTCCAGACCCTGCTGGACCATCACCTCAGCGTGCTGCCGGACCCGTCTCAACAACGCGAGGTGCTCACAGCCAGTGGTGATGAAATCCAGCGTCTCAGCTTCCTTGGCAGCACAGATCAACTGTGTTTTGAGGCCCGCAGTCGGGTGGAGACCCGCCCTGCTCCATCTCTGGAAATCTGCTTCAACAACCTGGAACCGCCGCTGCCCTATCCACGCGGGCAGCTCAACGTCGATCTGATGGGAGCCCTCGAAGGTTGGTTACCGAACGGCCAGCATGAACCCTCCGCCATCGACCTGACCCAGGAAGCGCTGATGGGCAGCAACCAGCAGATGCTGGCCTTTCTGAATCAGCTGCTGGACCTGATCCAGGAACGCGTCATGTACACACAGCGGCATGTTGGACCGGCCTGGACAGCGGGTCGAACCCTGCGGGAGCGCATCGGATCCTGCCGGGATCTCGCGATGTTGATGGTGGCCTGCTGCCGTGTGGCGGGACTGCCGGCTCGCTTTGTCAGTGGATACCAGCTGCAGACGCCTGCCCCGGATCACTATGACCTGCATGCCTGGGCCGAGGTCTACCTGCCCGGCGCGGGATGGAGAGGCTTCGACCCAAGTGCCGGTGCGGAGGTCAACGAGCGGTACGTGGTGCTGGCCACATCATCAAGACCTGAACTCACAGCAGCGGTGAGCGGCACGTTCTCCGGTCCGCCCAACACGGGAAGCGAACTGACCTGGGACATCAGCGTCGAGGAAGACAGCAGCGAAGCACCAGCTCGCGCAATGGTTCAGGCCGCTTGAGGCAAGGGGTTGACTCCATGCAACTGAGGTTTCGGCGCCGAGGTGGTCGTCGCCTTCATCAATGAAGGAATCCGGGCACTGTTGTAAACGCGGAATTCCTCAACGAGGGACACACCAGGTGCGCGAACGGCCTGATTGAGCACCACCGAACCATCCGGATCGGAAATGGAGCGATGAAAGGTCCTCGGCGGAATGCGCAGGATGTCGCCACCGCTTTCAAGTCGAACAATGTGAAACGGATGCTCCCAGGTCAGATTGACCAGGTAAAACGTGCGGCCTCCGCTCGCTGCCAGCAGATTGTCTTCCTGATTGGGATGCATGTAGAACTGCCAGGCTCCCGTTTGAGCGTCATCTGGCGGGCTGACGGCAGGCCCGGAGTGAATCACCAGATCACGGGCATTGGACGTCTCGACTGTGACGTCAAAGAAGCGGACGGACGGCGTGTCGCGAAACCGTTCATAAGTCACCAGTTCGAACATCACCAAGGGGTTGGATGACAACCCGATCTCTGCAATGTTTTTACCGTTACTGAGCGAAGGAAACGGTGCCGTCGATAACGGTTCAGCCACCCAGATAAGCCATCTCCGCACGGGGTGTGCTCAAAGCAGCAACGCGACCTTCCTCGCTGTAACGATCAACCCTTTCCTGCCAGAGCGCACGCATCGCCTGCTCAAGATCACCGCCGCTGGCCAGCACAGGTTTGAGGTCGGTGCCCCGAGCCGCAAACAGACAGGTGTAGGCCTGTCCATCAGCGGTGATCCGCAAACGGTTGCAGTCTCCACAGAACGGCTCACTGATCGAGGCGATCACACCGATTGAGCCGCGACCGTCGCGATACCGCCAGCGCCGGGAGGTCCCCCCAGGAGAGCGCCCCAGGGGTGCCAAGGGCCAGTGACGATGAATGCGCTCGACCATCGCTGCAGCGGGCAGCACCTGCTCCATGGCCCAGCCATTGCGATTCCCCACATCCATGTATTCGATCAGGCGCAGCTCCAGCCGCTGCTGACGCGCCAACGTGGCCAGGGGAATCAGCTGATCGTCGTTCACACCCAGCTGGATCACAGCATTGAGCTTGAGCGCACCGACAGCAGGGTCAAAACCGGCAGACCGCGCTGCCGCCAGACCGCTCAGCACCTGCTGCACCAGTCGTGTACCTGCGGATTGACCACCACGCAGGCCAGCCATCCGCGCCACCACCGCTCCCTCCACCGCATCAAGGCTGATGGTGATCCGATCAAGACCTGCCGAGCGAAGAACACGAGCACGGTCATCCGTCAGCAGCACACCATTGCTCGTCAGCGCCACCTGCTGCAGCCCAGTGAGAGGATCTCCGGGTGTTGTACGGCCGATCGCCACCAGCTCCAGCAACGGGAGCAATCGATCGCTGAGCAGCGGTTCCCCGCCGGTGAGACGGAGCGTATGGGCTCCCAGACGACAGGCGACCCGAATGAGGCTCAGTTGCTGATCGAGGCTGAGCAGCCCCGGCGGATCCACGACATCGGGGCAGCAGTAAGGACAGGCGAGATTGCATCTGGATGTCAGCGACATCCGCAGCACCCCAAGCGGGCGGGCCCACTGGTCAATCTCCGGAAGTGCTGGGATCATCGACCCAACGCTGCCAGATCAGTCGGACGGTTGACATTCACCAACTGATCCGAGGGAAGTCTCAGCTTTCGATGCTGAATGCGTTCCAGCCAACCCTGCCAGCGGTTCATTCCTGTTGTTAGCTCATCATCCAGCGCCTGGCGATTGGCGGCTCCGCAGGGGTAGATGCCAAGCAGGGGCTGCAACCTGGTGCCATCGTCTGCCACCAGTGCCTGGTTCTCGTCGCTCCTCCATTGCTGCAGGAGCTGTTGCAACGCATCGACCTGCAAACCGGGCATATCCACGGGCACTGTGAGCAGGGCCTCATCGTCCCGTTCATGCAGAACACAGCTCAGCGCCCAGAGGGGCCCCGATGGCGGCCAGGGCTCTGCCTGAAGTGTCACGTCGGTGCGATCACTGAGGTGGGCATGGTGCCTGGCATGACCTGTGAGCACACAAACCTCGAGCTCAATCGCACGCAACAGCTGCACCTGATGCTCCAGCCAGCTGGATCCGTCGGGGTGGGTCAGCAGCGCCTTGTCTGTGCCCATCCGTCGACTGGCACCACCAGCAAGAACAACAGCCTGAAGACGGCGAGCCATGACACCAGGGAACTTCGATCTTGGTAACACCTCAAGCCGGAAACATCACAGTTACAACGACTACAAATCAGCTCTCTGAGTAAGCCTGAGACGGACATTGGATTCACGCACTGTCTGGCCAATTTTGTAGCCAATGCAACGAATCATGTTCATGTCGGATGGTGCAATTATCTGGCGGTCTGCATGAGCGCCGCTTTTTTAACCTCTGGGCGCCTTCGTTTCGACACCGGGGTTTGCATCTCCACTCCAACAAACCCCCCCATGCTTGGCGAACTCTGGTCATTCCAGGGGAGATATCGAACGCTTCATCTCACCTGGTTTGCATTTTTTCTCACCTTTGTTGTCTGGTTCAACCTGGCGCCACTGGCAACGACAGTCAAAGCGGATCTCGAACTGACCGTCGGTCAGATTCGTACCGTGGCCATCTGCAACGTGGCTCTGACCATCCCTGCGCGCGTGCTGATCGGCATGCTGCTGGACAAATACGGCCCTCGGCTCACCTACTCCACCCTGCTGGTGTTTTCGGTGATCCCCTGCCTGCTCTTCGCATCAGCCCAAGACTTCAACCAGCTGGTGGTTGCTCGCCTGCTGCTCTCCATTGTCGGTGCAGGCTTTGTGATCGGCATCCGCATGGTGGCGGAATGGTTCCCACCCAAGGAAATCGGTCTTGCTGAAGGCATCTACGGCGGCTGGGGCAATTTCGGCTCCGCCTTCTCCGCCCTCAGCCTCGTTGCCGTCGCCGGCTTCCTCTCCTTCTCCGGCGGCTTCGAACTTCCCACAGGAGCCGTGTTGAACTGGCGCGGAGCCATTGCCCTCACCGGCATCATCTCTGCCGTTTACGGCGTGATCTACTTCTTCAACGTCAGCGACACTCCCCCTGGCAAGGTGTATCAGCGTCCGGAAAAAACCGCTGGTCTGGAAGTGACCTCCATGCGGGATTTCTGGGGTCTTCTTGGCATGAATGTTCCCTTCGCGGCGATTCTCTGTGTGCTGTGTTGGAGACTTCAAAAAGTCGGTTTTCTCAATGCGAGCACCTATCCGATCGCACTGCTCGCTGTCTTGATCTGGTTCATCTTCCAGACGTGGGGAATTATTCGCACCAACCGTGATCTGATCATGGGAACAAAGGTGTACCCCAAGGAGGATCGCTATGAATTCCGTCAGGTTGCCATCCTGGAACTCACTTACATCGTGAACTTCGGATCAGAGCTGGCGGTTGTGTCCATGCTGCCAACCTTCTTCGAGACAACATTCGATCTACCCAAGGCAACAGCTGGAATCCTTGCCTCATGTTTCGCATTTGTGAACCTGGTGGCACGGCCCGCAGGTGGCTTGATCTCTGACAAGCTCGGCAGCCGCAAAAACACCATGGGCGTGCTCACCGCAGGTCTCGGCATCGGCTATCTGGTGATGAGCCTGATCAAACCAGGCACATTCACCGGCAGCACCGGCATTTTCATCGCTGTGGTGATCACCATGCTGGCGTCCTTCTTCGTGCAATCCGGAGAGGGTGCAACCTTTGCCCTCGTGCCTCTGGTCAAGCGCCGTGTCACCGGTCAGGTGGCTGGATTGGTCGGTGCCTACGGCAACGTCGGTGCAGTGACCTACCTGACCATCTTCAGCCTGCTGCCGCTCTGGATGGGTGGAGGTGGCGAGCCAACGCCTGAGGTGATTGCAGCATCCAACAGTGCCTTCTTCCAGATTCTTGGCATTGCCGGATTGATCGTGGCCTTCTTCTGCTTCTTCTTCCTCAAGGAGCCCAAAGGGTCCTTCGACGAGCTGCATGAAGGGGAAGACGCTTCCAACGGCGCTCCCTCCATGGCCTTCAGCTCACGCTGAATCCGGCAGCTGACTGCAAATCAGTCTCTCCACTGTGATCCGAACACCCGGGGGAGGTTCCCCCGGGTTTTTGATTCTCCGCCAAGCAAGGATGTGACCGATCCCAGACCGAATCCGACCAGTCAATGCCCTTATTGCGGCGTGGGCTGTGGCTTGGAGCTGATGCCCCCCGGCGAAGCGGGGAAATCCGTGAAACGGGATGCCGAGGGCAATCCGATGTGGACGGCACGCGGCAACAAACACCATCCCTCCAGCCTTGGTCAGGTGTGCATCAAGGGCGCCACCGTCGGTGAAACCCTGGCCCGGGGACGCCTGAATCAACCGCTGTACCGACCAACAGTCGACGACGACTTCCAGCCGATCAGCTGGGACAGCGCCTTTGATCTCCTGACCGGCCGCATCCGCAGCACGCTGGCTGGAAAAGGCGCCAATGCCATCGCCATGTATGGCTCAGGGCAGTTTCATACCGAGGACTACTACATGGCTCAGAAGCTCCTGAAAGGAGCACTGGGAACCAACAATTTCGATGCCAATTCCCGTCTTTGCATGAGTTCAGCGGTCGCTGGATACACCCGCAGCCTCGGCTCCGATGGTCCACCCTGCTGCTACGAGGATCTCGACCACTGCTCGGTGGCATTTCTGATCGGCACCAACACAGCCGAATGCCATCCGGTGCTGTTTCAGCGACTGCTCAAGCGCAAGAAGCGAGATCCCAAAAGCCTCACGATCGTGGTGGTGGATCCCCGTGCAACGGACACAGCCAAGATCGCCGACTATCACCTGGCAATCGCGCCTGGCACCGATCTCGCACTTCTGCACGGCCTGGCGCGTCTCGTCATCGAAGACAACGGCTTCGACAGCGACTTCATCGATGCCGCAACGGAGGGGTTCTCTGCCTACGCCCAGATCATCAACGCCTGGACACCTGGTGAAACGGCCAACTTGTGCGGGATCACGGAACAGGACCTTCGCGCCGTCGCCAGGCTCTGGAGCCGCAAGGCGGGAATCCTGAGCCTTTGGTCCATGGGTGTGAACCAGCGCAGAGAAGGCACAGCCGTGGTCAGCGGACTGATCAATCTGCACCTGCTCACCGGTGAAATCGGCAAACCGGGTGCCGGACCCTTCTCCCTGACAGGACAGCCCAATGCCATGGGCGGCCGTGAAGCAGGAGGCCTCGCCCACCTGCTGCCTGGCTACAGGCTGGTGACCAATGCCGACCACCGTGCCGAGGTGGAGCAGGCCTGGGGATTCAAGGCGGGCTCGATCGCTGCCGAACCAGGCCTGAGCGCCTGGCAGCAGGTGGAGGCGATGGAACAGGGCGAACTGGATCTCTGGTGGGTTGCAGCCACAAATCCCCTGGTGAGCATGCCCGACCTGGACAGGGTCAAGGCAGC
>Ga0160422_10001713_pt1 | contig 13644 bp, 7 predicted proteins | sample Fk160mmetaG_FD_108192 | JGI IMG/M metagenome (GOLD analysis project Ga0160422, IMG submission 108192) | Marine microbial communities from the Central Pacific Ocean - Fk160115 60m metaG | ecosystem: Environmental > Aquatic > Marine > Oceanic > Photic zone | place: The Central Pacific Ocean...
TGCCATTTCGGATAGGTTGGCCGATTGCCTAACCTCACCATTGACCGTTAGTTTAACCAGACAATTACCGTTGCACAAACTGTCTGATGTTCCTGTGTAGTGATGGAAGCCGCCGATGACACCACTACCAACAAAGCACTTCCCTTTTGACCACGGCAGTTGTTCAGCTCTCAACTGAGATTGAGTTTCTCGGTCTGTCAGGTCAAGACCTACGGCGATTGCCTCCGGTTGAAGGTCGCCGTTGAGTTTGATTACGCATTCTACCTCATGGTGAACACTACCCGGGTGATTTGATACTTTAATCGGGCCACTACGTTGAATACAATTGTTGGGCTTAACAAAAAACACCGGTTCAGGAGGTTGCTCGTTGCCAAGTTCTACTGCATGTTCAGCAAATGTGCGGATAGCACACCATAGGGCCATAGTCAAGCCAACAAGAATCGCTAAATCAATAACGCGCTAGCGACAACTGTCAAAAACCAAGGACTAGAGGGGGCATCGATGAGCAAAGATTGGGGCATTCGTAAGCGCCGACCGGTGCGCAGAAAGCACATTGCGCCACTCCTAAAGGCTCTAGAGGAATCACTTGGTATCGACCTATCTGTTGATGGCGCATTTCTAGAGATGGCTGAATATGGTCCGTGGCAGATGGTATTTGTTGACAAAGTTGCGAAAGCAATCGAAGTTCAAGATGATGAAAGAAACCGTTTCGCATTCCTCACCCTGAGAGGTTTCCTGGAGCACACCAACGCCGCCAAGTGGGTTGAAGTTGACCACGGGGCAATTCCATTCTTGATGAACGGCGCTGATTGTATGGTTGCCGGAGTGCAGGCTGCCGATGAGGCGATTGAAGTCGGCGAATTAGTCTGGATTAGGGATATGAAACACAAGAAGCCGCTAGCCATAGGGTGGTCAAAGATGACGGGTGCTGAAATGGCCGAGGCAAGTAAAGGTAAGGGCATCAAGACATTGCACTGGTTTGGCGATGAGCTTTGGGAAATGGAACCCTAATGGGTCAAGTGCTCAATTACTCGCTCGATGAAGCGACGTTGTTCAATGTCCCATGATTGTAGAGTTACCGTACAGGAGCCTTTTCGCACCGGTAACTTGCCGTCTACAAATCCAGCCTGAGTTAGATCACTAGTAACCAATGGTAGTGATTTACCTTTGAAATGGACCTTACAACCATTATCGACTATCTTGACATAACCAAAATCGAGGTCAAGTGTTTCTGCGGACTCAGAAAATTTCACGCCACCAGCGCTTAAGAATCGCTTGATTGCGAGGAAAATGGCTGCAGAGTCTGTGGCCTCACTAGCCAAACCGCCGTAAGCTGATAGGAATGTCAGTTCGGTTGAATTTTGTTCGATTAAATGGTCAAAATCTCTTAATTTTGACTCTTTAGAACTCATTCTTTCACCAATCAAGCCTAGTGGGTTGATTCTTTTTGTTGTAACGGAACATTATGGGTATAATATGCGAAAGTGGGGTAAACCTCAATCAATGACTTGACTTGGTCACTCCATGTCAACCACTTGGGTTGTAGACTCAAACTGCTTCATCCACATGGGTTCTATGGCACAGAATAATCTAATCGAGGACCTCAACAAAAGTATTCCTGAAGGTATTTTTGTCACCCCGGGAGTTCACAAGGAAATCAAGACCGTACGCTTTCAGCGTTGGAAGAATAAACCGAACCTGCTGGATAAGATGCTGCCAATTTTGACCACAATCAGTATTGACGATGACCAAATTCGAGGCTTAGCAACGCAAATAGGTGAGCGGGCCGCACCGCAAGACGTTGATTTATCGCTGATGGTGTTAGCAAGCAAATTGTCCAGAGAAGGTCGAGAAGTGACATTGGTCACCGATGATTTCAAAATGACAACCACCAGTCAAAAAGTAAATCTTGGATTCACCACCTGTCCGCCTTCGACATTCTTGCAGCGACTTTCTGAGACTGGGCCGAATGCTTGCAAGTCAAGATTTCGTAGTTTATCGCGCCGAACCAGAGCTGCTGAGATGCGTTATGCCATTAGCCGGGTAAATGAGTATGACATCCAAGCAAAATTAACCTGGATGGTCGATTCTCTCATTGATTCAAAGCCACAGATTAAGCCTCAAGAAACAATTAATGAAAAGAGCTCTGAACAAAAATTAATCAGAGCTCTGAGAAAGTTCTTACTTGGTGGTGAACCAAAAAAGTCCCACATGAACAAATTATTGGGCTTGCCAGAAATCTGCTTGCCCGTCCAAGAACTCGATGACTACTTGCAGAAGATTTCCACCAATTCTTCTGTTGTAGTCAACGATACATATGTTGAGGGAATCGAAAAAATCAGTTCTGTGCTGGAACGAGTTGGCATCGGGCTGGCTCCGTTAGACGAAGACATGGCAGAAATCGCGCACCGGGCTATTGCTGGTCATATTTACCGAATGGAAACTTGTTTGGCAATGTTGGCAAAATTGAATGGCAATATGATGAGTGCTAGATTACATCTATCGCGAGCGCTACACCACGCAACACTGATTGACGATGTTAAATCAGAAATGTTAGCGACCAACCAGTTGGGTCTGCTAGCGTTAGCAAGAAACAAGTGGACACGGGCCGCAGAATTGTTTGAAATCGCTGAACGCCAGGCACAGGCAATCAAAGCAAGTAGACTTCGTTATGTCGTATGTGCTGGAATGGCAAGATACCTCAGCGGCGAAAAAGAATTAGCGACAAAACACCTCAACAATGCTCAAGTTCTAGTTCAGGAAAATTTGGGCCATGCCGGAACTGAGTTGTTGGTGCTAGGCGAAGGCCTGATGGCGATGGATGAAGTTGGTTTAGCAATCGAAGTTCTTGACGAAGGGATGGAATGCGCAATTGAGGCAAAAGAAACTGAATTAACCGAACGGTTGGCAGAATATCTCGTATTAGCCAACAATGCCCTGACTGACAGTGATGCTGAACAATACCTGGGGCTGCGACAATATTTGGACGAGATCAATACTGTTGAGCAAACCAGCGCCGATGAGTTTGAAGAGCGCATGAGTGATATTGAACAGCAAGCAGAGATAATGTCTCAGCCGATTGAGGCTCCTGATGGCTGGGTTGATGCAGAAACTGTCTTCCCTACAAGCACCAAATTTACCGTGTTGAGACAAATCACCACTAGCAGCAATGAAGTGCTTATTGTCGGGCAGCACGGTGATTTAGGCGTCGTTGGATTTTGGTTACCGGATAGCGAACACAATGTATCTGCTGGACAAAATATCACGATCGCGCAGACTCAGGTCAAAGTAGCGGATGCACCCAGTGAACTACGCAGTGAACATAATTTATCCAGTTTGGTGGCAATAAAAGATTGTAACAAGATATCATTCTCGGCTGAAATAAATATGTGATTTACAAACAACCGTTTAAGCCTACATTGATTTGATATTCTGTCTAATCAGCATACCAATACTGATAATATATATCCGGACAGAGGATTAGATATGGCTGCAAGAGGAATCATCGTAATCCTACTTACCACGCTACTTGCGCCAATGGTGTCCGCTCAAGTTGAGTCGAGTGTCGACTACGGCTACGGTGCGATTTTATCGGACAATCCAGAAGATGCACCCCTAACATACGCTTATTCTCCCGCTGTTAGAGCAGCATTTGCTCGGGTCAGTGATCTCACTCAATATTCCCTCGACGAGCAACAATCAGTAACCCAGTGGGTTGTAGTTAGCCCCGATGTAGTGGGTGAAGCAGCACCATTACTTGCAAATGCCTACCTGATTGATGTGGACTTTTCAAACGGTGCGAGCGAGTTCGCAAAATTACAGTATGAGGGAAAAATCGAGGTGGCTTATCCACTGATTGAGAAAACCATGACGAAAAAATGGATTCCCAATGACGCAAATTTCGACGACCAATGGCATTTGCAAAATACCGGGCAAACTGGAGGTAATGCTGGAGAAGATGCCAACATCACCACTGCGTGGGACGACTACCGTGGCAATGGAGTAGTCATTGGCATAGTTGATGATGGTTTAGATTGGAATCACGCTGACCTCGATAATTACTATGAAGACACGCTAGATTACGACTATTGCGATAATGACGGCGACCCGAGTCCAAGTTACTATGACGGCCACGGAACCTCTGCTGCCGGAGTAGCAGCCGCAGTTGGCAACAATACCATTGGGGTATCGGGGGCTGCACCTAGAGCCGGTCTTGCCGGTTTACTACTCATCGCCTGTAGCACAACCGACACTAGGGAAAGTAATACACTAACCCATGAAAATCAAAACATTGACATCTATTCAAATTCATGGGGACCTAGCGACAACGGTAGAACCGTTGAAGCGCCTGGACCACTTATGCTAGCGGCGTTTGAGGACGATGTAAATCAAGGGCGTGGCGGTCTTGGTAACATTATTACCTGGGCGGCTGGAAATGGCCTCGATGATGATGACAATTCCAACTATGATGGCTATGCTAACAGCCGGCACACTATTGCCGTCACAGCAGTCACTCACTACGGGCGCCAATCTTGGTATGCTGAACCGGGTGCTAACATACTCGTTGCTGCACCATCTGATGGAGACGGCGAAGGCATAACAACGACTGACAACGAAGGTGGAAGTGGCTACAATAACGGCGATTACAACAACAATTTTGGTGGCACATCCTCGGCAACTCCGTTAGTCTCAGGAGTTGTAGCCCTCATTCTAGATGCAAACCCGAATCTAACTTATCGCGATGTTGAACACATTATCGTCAATAGCGCACGCATCAACGATGCCGGTGACAATTCTTGGAATGTCAACGGCGCAGGCCATGATGTAAGTCACAAGTATGGGTTTGGCGTTATTGATGCCAGTGCAGCAGTTGATTTAGCAGCTAACTGGGCTAATGTGGGTCCAGAAATTAATTTCCAATCCGGCTTACTCGATGTTGATGACCGGCAAATTCCTGATAACTCAGCCCCGGGAATTAGCGAAACAACTCAGGTTTCAGAGTCGATAAAAATCGAACACGTAGAAGTGATTGTCGATATTGACCACAACTATCGGGGCGATTTAGAAATAATTCTAACCAGCCCGTCTGGGACCCAGAGTATTTTATCAGAAAAACACGAAGATAGTGGGAATGACTGGAATAATTGGATGTTTACGTCAGTTCATCACTGGGATGAGGATAGTTTCGGGGAATGGACGCTATCGATAGAGGATCAAGGCAATGGTGACACCGGAACTTTGTTTGACTGGGAATTAAACATCTACGGAACTGAGCTAAATATTGATCGAGATGGCGATGGCCTCACCAATTATGATGAAGATACAATCTACGGTACTGACCCTGACGATATAGACACTGATGACGACCAAATCAATGATGGTGATGAAATAAACATCTATGGTACTGATCCACTATCTGTTGACTCTGACAACGACGGCTTGGAGGATGGCAGAGAAATTCTCGTCAACAATACAGACCCGTTGGATAGCGATACTGACGATGATGGACTGCTGGACGGTGATGAAGTTGATATTCATCGCACAAACCCATTAGTGCCAGACCCTGACTCTGACTCTGACACATTTTACTGGTTCCAAGACTGTAACGACACCAATGACCAAATTTACCCAGGTGCACTAGAAGTGCTGAATTATGTTGATGACGATTGCGATGGCTTATGGGATGAAGGTTTCAACCAAACTGATACCGATGCTGATGCATTGAGCGACTATGCAGAATTCCATGTTTACGGCACAGATTACACATTACAGGATACCGATGGCGACATGCTTGAAGATGGTGAGGAAATATTGGAATACCAATCTAACCCGTTGGTTTATGATAACGATACAGACTTAGATGGTTTCTATTGGTTCCAAGATTGTAACGATACCAATGACCAAATTAATCCAGATGCGATTGAATTACTCGATGCAATCGACAATGATTGTGACGAATTTGTCGACGAGGATTTCGTTGGCCTTGACCGAGATAATGACCAGTTAGCAGATTTGGTGGAATTCTACACGATGAACACTGACCCATTAGACAACGATACCGATGATGATGGGTTGGAGGATGGATTTGAAATTCTGACAGTTGGCAGTGAGCCAACGATGTTCGATACCGATGGAGACGGGTTAAGTGATGGTGTTGAGGTTCTGCAAACGATGACAAACCCACGTATTCCTGATTTAGACGAGGATGGTGATGGTTTCCGGTGGTTTGAGGAATGTGATGACACCAATATTGCCATCAATCCTGACGCGATGGAGGTCTGGAATGGTGTCGATGACAACTGTAACCAACTAATTGACGATGGAGTGAATCGATATGATTATATCGCATTTTCATCACTAGCGAATTCAACCATCAATGCCACAGAAGACACCCTGTCATTAAGTATGAACATAGACTTGAGTGAAACAGCAATCAAGGATATCGGAGTCGAATTTTATTGGTATCGTAATTCAACATTATTGTCAACCAATGCGTCTTTTGAGGAAGGACCATTCAATTGCTCAATCACTGAATTTGGCTTCGGCGGCATACTTTGTGCGGGCAATGGGACTCTTGGTCCATACAACATTAGAGCTGTCGCAATCGATGAATTTGGGTCTGCAGAATACACCTGGAATATCTCTTATTTTGTCTATCATCCACCAGAGATTATACCGCCCGATGAGCAGTCAACCGTATCTGTAATTGTGAATATACTCACAGACAATGTGATGACGGTGTTAATTGGTTTGTTATCGATGTTGGTAATCGTACTATTAACAATACGATTACGTCAGAATAAATCAGACAATCCTCCTGCGAATCCTCCTCCAGCACAATCATTTGCACCGCTGCCGGCTAATAGGTATCAACAGGAGATTCCAAAATACGCTGATGTCAAGGGCGCACCTGACCTATCTAAGTTTGACAGCAAATGGAAGTAGTTATGCACTCATGACGTAATTCCAACCAATAATTCGCCCATCTGTAGCGTCAGCGATTAAGTTGAATCGTTTGTCCCAACCATCCTCCATCCACTCTCTGGACATGTCAACAGTACAAGCGCCGTCAGTGGCATCTCCGATGTTGGTCAGTATCGTATTGATGCCGCTTCCAGGTACAACCACTAAGTAACCCACTCGTGTTTCAGGATGATAAGTCCCGGCGTTGGTGAACAATCCTTGATTCGAGGACAAAGCTGGAAATCTGCTCGAATCTAAGAGAGATTCCTCGATGGTGGAGATGTTGAGAACTTTTGGAATAAAGTCCCGATTGTATGACACGGTTTCGTCATAACTACCCTTTTGGTCAAATTGACAGTTTTCTTGTGAAGGTGCGCCAGTGATGTTGAAGGTCACCCAACCAGCAATATCATCACTAGCAATCCATGACAAATTCCATTGGGTATTATCACCAAATTGTTGATCTATTGCCCGCCAAACATACCCACCGTCATCAATCGCCGCTACTGCTCCTGATGCTGATGACTGGAGATACTCTAAACAGTCGATTGCCCGTTCTAGATTGTTGGTTCTGATTACGGAATTATCTGGCATATGCTCGCCATTTGGCCCCCAATTGTTTAGGTCGCCGTCGCTTGGTGACAACTCATTTGCTTGAGGCCTAGCATCGTATGATAGACCAAACTCGAGACCTTTCGAGCCTCTGCTCAATGATGACTTCTGGAAAGTATGGGTCATGGTTAATTCCCCGTCTGGTAAGACATAGTCGCCCAGTAATTTCGTGGTAGTTGAGCATCCCTGACGATTACTATCACTGCCTGAGATTACCACATTCACAGTTTGTTTAGTAGCCCACGGGTTGCCTTCCTCAACTAACAAGGTCATACTTGCAGAGCCTAGGCACAATTCCTGCACATCTTGGTTAGTGGCGACTATCTTCCACATGTCTGTACTACCTAATTTTTCAGTTCCTAAAACCCGCCAGTCCCAGCCTAATCGAGAGCCTGATGCACCGTCATCGATGTAATCGGTAGCCAGCAATTCCTGCAATTCGACAGGTTGGAGCAGCATGGAGAAACCTGGAGACAAGGTTTCCAATTCACCAAGTATCCCGCCAACCCCAAAGGTCATCAGATTTCCTTGGAAGTTATCTTCTACCGCAAGATTCCAATCTATGGCAGTACCGATTGATGCACGGTCGCGCAGTTCAGTCCATTGTGTTGAGACAAGGTCAGCTGAACCGGTTACGCTGGCTTTGCTTGTGGAGCAAATATCAGAATTTAGGATGGAGGTTAACTGGCGCTGAATAGTGAGGTCGCTGAGGTCATAGTTTGATACTGATTCTACGGTTAACCAATCCATTCCTAGACCACCTTTCGTACTCACTACTCCTTTGCGGTCTAGTGTTGATTGGGAAACTAACTGGGACTCATCACCGTTAGTTATTGCCAATTGACCGACGCCTGAGAACAAAAGACGTAGTTTACAGATGTCATCCTCAGTTTCAAACTGATCTAATACTAAGTCAAGAAAACCATCACTTGCCATGAAATCGCCATCTGAGATAGTGTAGGTCATCTCATCCCCATACCGTAATTTATCGGCAGTAAATGGCTCTAGTTGATTATTGAAATAATACCAAGTTCCCGCTCCGAGGATTAGAATAACTACGAATATTGCGGCAAATTTCGGTTGCCTAACCATTTCAAACAAAGTCGTAGCGTCATCGGCAGAGGGTTTACCGGCACCAAGGGTGACTGAGGTTTTAGGCGCTTTGACCTCCTCCTCGAGACTGACAAATTCTGCGTCAAGGACCTCGGCATCAAGAATATCATCATCTGTGCTGACGGTATTACTGACTTCGAGAACCACGGGCTCAGCCACAGGCTCAACTTCTGGTGTTAATGTGTCCTCATCTTCGAGAGATAGTGATGGTTGAATTGCTCCTTCAATAGTTTCATTCGTTGATGCCACAGGCTCAGCGTTCACCCCTTCAACACCTAATTCAGATTTTGTCAGCCCAGAATCAAGCAATCGAGCAACTAGTTCAGACTTATTACCGCTGGTAGATAAATCATTCAGGATACAAAGAGCTTTGAGTTTGGCTGCTGTTAGACTGGATTTCAAGTCGTCAGACAATCTCTTCACCACCACAGCGTGGTCGGTTTACCCTTTGAATCATCTTATGGATTGTGTCATAAAACGGTAGTTTGCAACCGCTACAAATTCACTCGGCTTGGTATGGAACATATTGTCCAGATGCATCTTGGACGTAGATTTGTTGTTCATAACCACCGTTTGCCAACCTCCTGTAGTAATAGCCGTTACCGGCATCCTCGTATGTGGAGCCATCATCATTCGTTGAGGGTTCAGGCACAACTGCTGGTGGCGGACCAGATCTTGTTGACTGATTGTCAACTGCTACATTGCTAGGCCCCGATGGCGTTTGGTTAGGTGGTGCTCCGGATGGACCAGCAACTGCCATTGGAGGTCCAGCAGGCCCGGCAACCGGTTTGGGCGGACCACCGGGTCCAGCGACAATCTTCTGGCGCCTGGCCTCTTCCAATACCATTTGCTCCTCGGTAACTTTCTTATCTTCCAACAGGGATTTGACCTTATTACCTATTTTTTGTGCACCAACAAAGGCAAATGTCGATAGTCCCAAGAAGACAATTCCTGGGATTCCAGCAATCACCTGATTTGGCCACAATTTGCCGGTGACCACAAGGTTAGTTCGACTTGGATCCACTATAGTACCATCTTGACCCACTGCTTTGACACTGAGGCAATATTGACCCATATCTAAATCAAAGTCAAAAGCATATGTTCTGCCTTCTACCGGTGATTCAACAAACTTGTATTGGTAACCGTGTTCATTACCATTCTCTGCCCTTGCTTCTGCATCACTGGCAACTTCAGGGTCGGTGCAATCATCAATCTGCACAACGAAAACTTGCAGTGTGATATTACCGGTGGTAGCAGGTAATCGATTTACCTTGACAGACACCTCGTATGGCACATCCATGAAATCTTCGCCCGCTAGTGAAGGACCCCAAACAAAGCCGAGGTCTTTTTCGGCGGTACCGTATTCAAAGTCAGCATCCATTGGCATTGGAAATAAAGCAAATCCGAACATAAGAAACGCCAATCCAAGGAACATGAATACATTCCAACGAGACTTTTTCAGGGATTCTCGCAGCGTGCCAAGGGTCTCAATCTGAGGGGGCACCTCAGAGCCCTCTGGGACCGAGTCTGCAGTCTCAGGAGACTCATATTCCTCCTCCGGCGAGTCTAACTCTGCGTCGGACATGACACTCGGAAGATGGATTAGCACTTCAAAGACTCTATTGTCGTATAATTGACAATTGCGGCGATGATATCAAAAAGGACTGGTCGTAGGCCCGTTTATGGACCTGAAACTAGCAGTGTTGTCACGGGGCCCTCGGCTCTACAGCACCAGACGGTTGGTTCAGGAAGCCCACGCTCGTGGTATTGAAGTCGAAGTCACCGACCCAATGAAATTTTCACTATTTGTTGATGATGGGGCCATCGATATCCACTATGCAGGCGAACCATTCACGCATGATGCAGTAATACCTCGCATTGGTCATTCGATAACTAAACATGGTGTTGCCGTTTTACGTCACATGGAACAGTTGGGGATCTGGACCGCAAATACCGGACAGGGAATTTTGCAAAGTCGCGACAAACTACACGCCTCACAGATTCTCGCTCGTAACAAAATCCCAGTCCCAAAAACAACCTATGTTAGAGACATCATCGATGTTGAACCTGCAATAGATTTTGTTGGAGGTTTACCCGTTGTTATCAAAGTGACTCAAGGAACCCAAGGCCAAGGAGTATTCCTGCGCCACACGATTCACGAGTCTAGAAGCTTAATTCAAGGGTTGCTGTTGACCGGGAAATCTGTGCTAGTTCAGGAATATATCGCTGAATCGCATGGTAAAGACATTCGCGCACTGGTTGTTGGTGATCGAGTAGTGGCCGCAATGAGGCGCAAGGCACGAGGTCGAGAATTTCGGAGCAACTATCATCTCAACGGAACGGTTGAAAAGGTCGAAATTAGTGATGAATTTGAAGAGCAAGCTTGTCGTGCTGCGCGTGTCTTGGGACTCAACGTTGCTGGAGTCGATTTGCTAGAAAGCAATCACGGGCCACTAGTATTAGAAGTCAATTCATCCCCAGGTTTGGAAGGGATTGAGAAGGCTAGCGGCGTTAATGTAGCTGGGGAAATAATTGACTATGTGATGAGTGAAACGGCGTTTTCAGAGGTAGATTTAGACCAATTACTGCGCACCGTTCCCGGCTCAGGCGTACTTTCGCTACAACTGCGTAACCATCCGATGATGGTTGGCAATAAAATTGCTGATTTGTTTAAATCAAGTCATGAAATTCCCGTTTTTGCGCTCTCTAGAGAGAACAAGTTAATCTGGAATCCTGAATCAGAAATCCAGCTTAGGTATGATGACGTGATAATATGCTATGGCGAACTAAATCAGCTACGAGCGTCATTGAAGAACGCCATACTAGGGGTTGCTGAACAAGCCCTCAACACCGCAACAAGAGAGCAAGAGCAAGCCTAAACAGTCTTGCCAAAGTTCAAAAAAGGATATGCCTACAATAAACTACATGCAGAATAGAATCATCGCCGTAGTCATCACAGCGCTGATTATGTCGTCCTGTTATGTAATTCATGATTCTACACGCACCGAAGTTCAACTGTTCTTGGCCAATAACAACCACACAATAACTGATGATTCTGCAGCATTTAAAGTCCACCGTCCCGGTGAAGCAAGCGATGCACCAGAAACACTGGAGTGGGCACCAAATAATCTGACCGAACTAGCAACCATGCAGTTTACCATTATCCTCGATAGTAATCTGCCACTTCAAACCATTGAACAGATTGACATTATCGGCGCGTGGATTAGCAACAGTGGTCAACTATTCGAGCAATTCCAAGTTGAATTTACCGAATTCACTGTCAATCAAGGGCCAGATATTGCAACGATAACGGTAAATTACACCTACCCATCTACAGCTTGGGCCGGTGATTACTCAATTGCTGTGAATATTTTATTCCCCGACGACGAGAGTATCTCAATTGAACGGCGTGACTTGTCATTTGTTGCTATGGGCTATTATTTTGGCTACTCAAATACAAGCGAGGAAATGTATCTGTGTAGTTGTGAGAAAGGTATACTAAGAATCACCCTAAAGAATACTGGGGAGGATGAAACCGAATTTTCTTATTTAATCGATATAAATCAGACTCAGGAGGTAGGCAAGGTCGACTGGGATGGGGAGTCTGAAGCCGTATCAAGAGGTGTCTTGGCTGCAGGCGAATCGGTAGAATTAGAGATTAAATTGCTTATTCGTGATGACATCTCAAGGAAAAATGTATCATTAGCCATACCGATATACACTGAAATCTCATATGAAGATGATGAAGGAGAGCAGATTTACCTAGTTAATCAAGCGTCGATGCTGATGTCTACCATCCTGAGTGAAGCGGTTTTCCCGGTAGTCGAACTCTCATTCAACGGTTTTGACTACAGTCTTCTGTTTGAAGATGGAATTGCTCCCTTGACTCCGCCAATTTTGATTGACGAGGCCTTCTCCCACACAAATGATTACCTGATGGTTCAATTAAATATCACTAATCAAGGATATTATGACCGATTTATTGAAATTGAGGCAACTAATGCGGAATTTGAATATCGAGTTATCTATGGTGACACAAACATATCCATCAACCAATTATTGAGTGATACGATACCTGTGCCACGTTTAGAATCTATCGCAGTTACTTTGATGGTAGAGGATATCGGTCTCTACCAATATGAGAGCCTAGAGTTCAACATTGGATTTAATCGATCGTTAACTGCAGCAGTCTCGTTTGATATGCGACCAGAACCACAGATTACTGGGGATGTGTTCACTAATGCGATCGTATATGATGACTCGCTGACTTTACCGGCAACATTCACTCAGATGATTGCCATTGATCTATCAGAGTATGAAAACTTCGTACTATTTGATAATAGATGGTCATTGGATTGTTCCCACTCAAATGACATGATTGTTACCGTTGTCTATGTCAACCAGGAGTGTATGTCAGCGCCAATAATTTTTGACTTTGCCACTGATGCTGAACAACTCTTGAATCTTGAAGTCGCTATCGATATTGGTGCGAATTTTGCCGGCGAAATTGCCACATTAGAATTAATCCTTGTCCCCGTAGTTACCGGTTCGATAAGCAACATTAACCATTCACTAACTATCGAAATCCCAATCGCTATTATTGAGGATGAGCCGAACGACGATGATACTGATGACGCTGATGATAATGCTACGGAGGACGATACAGATAACCCAGATGATACTGGCGAGGAAGGTAATGAAACAGAAGTTAACCAAGACTCTGATGGTGATGGAGTTTTCGACCTAACCGACAGTTGTCCAAATACCCAATCAGGTGTTGTTGTCGATGAGGTTGGGTGTGAGATTATTGAACAGGATGTTGATGATTCTACTGACCTAACTGACAATCAGCCAGATAATGAACTTGAAAATCAACCAGAAACCGAAGCCAGCACTAAACAAGAAACTGATGATAGTATCTTGACATACTTAATTATTGGAATTGTTATTGCCGCA
>Ga0160422_10001714_pt1 | contig 13644 bp, 25 predicted proteins | sample Fk160mmetaG_FD_108192 | JGI IMG/M metagenome (GOLD analysis project Ga0160422, IMG submission 108192) | Marine microbial communities from the Central Pacific Ocean - Fk160115 60m metaG | ecosystem: Environmental > Aquatic > Marine > Oceanic > Photic zone | place: The Central Pacific Ocean...
AGATCAGCTTCTAGTTCAGCTTTTATTTTTAGTTGATGATTTACCCTTTTGTTTTCATACAAGCCAGCAGTTGATTTTAAAATAATACCTTCGTGGCCTTGTGCCATTACTTCTTTGGCCCAAACCTGAGCTTCTTCGTAGTTTTGTACTTCTCTAGTAACCACTAGTGTCATTTTAGGTTGTATATTTTCTCCACATTGTGCCATACCAGCAATCCAACCTTGTGAAAAAACTGTAAGGTATTGATGCAAACTTTTAAATCTTAGATTGTAGTTGAATCTATTGTCAGACCCTTTTGCAAAGCCATCACCTTTGATCATATCCCATACAACCATTCTTACACGTTTAGCATCTTCAGGAGTGATAGTACCTTTGACTGCTTTGTTGAGTATACCGTTGCCAGTTTTTCTATCCAGTGGATTTCCGTCGTCACCTAATACAAGCAATTCACCATCAAACACCCAACTACCACCTTGTGCTAGTTTACTAAACTGTTCATCAAATTCTCCATGTAATTGTATGTCTTTTCCGCTTCTGCTTTTAACCTGCACGTTATCACCGTTCACTATTACAACAGAACGCATACCGTCAAGTTTTAGTTGTGCTAAACACGGATAGTCCATCTTAGCCAGTGTTTTTTCATTGGCTGGCGAACACAACATTACACCAAATTCTGGTATAAGTCCTTTCCATACTTTGTTGATTGTTTTTATGCCCATACCCAAACGCAGATCTCTATTCAATATGCTTTTAAAAATCAGCATATCATGATAGTTTAATTTTGCACATACCTTCAAGCATGCATTTTTGGCCGCATGTCCTGTTACCACTCTGCCCATCAAGTCATCAAAAATAGTATCATGTGGTTCAAAGGCTTTGCTTATGCCTACGCCTTGTTTATCAAGTTCTGCTATATTGTTTGGATAATCTTCGTCTAGTGCATCACCAGTGATGTAAAAATTCAACATTGGATTATATGCAAGATACATAATACGTTCAAGAAGTTTATCTTCTCTGTGTTGTTCTAGTATCTTTTGTTTTTCTACTGTGCTATTTGTATTTCTAAGTTCTTCAAAAATTGGCCAGATATTGCTTTGCATTTACGCCTCTAAGTTAATAAATTTTCCTTGGTCTATTTGTGGTTTAACTATTGTAGCAAATCTATTGTATGTTGCCAACCTATCAAGTCTTTGATGATATAACTTTACCATCAATTCATTGAGTTCAGAACGTTCTTTGTTGTGTGTTTTGATTTTTTCTTGTTCTCTAATGCGATCTTGTTCATCTACTTTTTTGTGATATTCCTGCATAGATTCACTACGCATTTTTTGAATATTCTGTAGATTTTTTATTGCATTATTTTGTATTGGTTCTGACATTTGAAATATTTATTGCTGACAGTTAAACTCTTAATGTTATATATAGTATAGCACCAAGAGTTCTCACTGTCAACCATTTTATTGTATCAAAGCCAATATTTTACTCTAAAGTTGTTGTACTTTAGATTTTTTTCTCTTTGCTCTAGATCCACTAGATCAATTGATTGACTAAGATATTCTACTATCGGGTCTTTTCTTTCCCATTTGAAAAAACTTAGTAACCATTTCATTTACAGTTCTCCAAGTAGTTTCTTTAGGAACTTTTTGCTTTTACCACGCACTTTTGCTTTGGCAATAGCATCTGCGTTTGAAGTATCATCACCTACTACTACAAGTCCAATCATTCCCATGCTTGCATGTGGAGTACACTGGTACAAGTATACACCTGGTGTGTCAAATGTGATTGCAACTTCTTTGTTTTGCTTGGACTTCTTTGGTAAGTCCCAGCCCTCAGGTCCTGCTAAAAAATGTACATTATGTCCTTTTGTTGTTGGTACCCAAGTGATTGTGTCACCAACATCTACTCTAGCTACATCAATTGAGTAGATCATTTTTGTACCATCATCTCTGCGATTGAGCATTTCTATTTCCATATCAGCCGCATACAATGTTGGTGTTACTAGTACTGCCATTAATAGTGTTAAACCTAATGCCACTACTTTAAGTCTTTTTAGATCTTGATATATCATTTATAGTTTCCTTCTGTCATAAGTTTCTTTGCTTGTTCATGATAGCCTTGTCTAATTAATTCGCTAGCCGCTCTGGCTTTGCCTACTGCTTCAAACCAACAAATTAATCTAGTCATTATACCCACCCTTCTAGGTTAGGATTCACGTCAGTGTTTTTGGGAGGAGTTTGTACTTCCCAACCAAATTTTAAATTGAAACATTTAAAATATTTCATTGTCTTCCCCATTTTCCAGTTCTTTCAAACTGTTCACTCAGTCTATTGTATTGGTATTTCCAATCGTTTTTATATTCTGTTTTGGCATAAGTGAGAATATCCTTATGTACGTTGTTCGAACGTCCAGACAGGAAGCTCACTAGGCCAGCAAAAAGCATGTTAGCCATTGTCTTCTCCTATATGTTTGGATGCTTAAGGTCAGCAATACCCCGGTCTCTCCCGGCGCCGCTCGATTAAGGCATGAGTTATGCCACGGTCTTTCCCGTTGCCCGAACACGGATGCGTTCACAGATACTTATCTCCAAAAATCCAAATTTGCTATGTATTTTTTGCAAACTCGGTATGTAAAATTGTAGCACCCTATTCATACACACGATTGTGAGTATCGTAGCATGGTATAAAGGTGGTGCATTTGCTGAGATGTTTTAGACGTTGAGCTCCTGCATAGGTACAAGTGCTTCTAAGTCCACCTAGTATATCTTGTAGAGTTGATCGTACTGCTCCTCTATAAGGAACCATTACTTCTCTTCCTTCTGATGATCTATAGTCTTTGAGTCCACCAAAGTGTTTGTCATTGGCCGCTCTACTGCTCATACCATAAAATTGTACAAACTTTTGTTCTTCAAAATAAGGAATATATGTTCCTTCTGGTGTTTTGTATGCTCCACCTGTAGCAATATGTTTAGTAACAATTTCACCGCCACCTTCATCATGTCCTGCCAACATACCACCCAGCATTACATAATCGGCTCCACCTGCAAAAGCCTTAGCCACATCACCAGGACAAGTACAGCCACCATCAGCAATGATATGTCCTCCAAGTCCATGTGCCGCATCGGCGCACTCAATAACCGCACTAAGTTGGGGATAGCCCACCCCAGTTTGTATGCGAGTCGTACAAACAGACCCTGGTCCGATTCCAACTTTGACAATGTCTGCTCCACTTAAAATTAATTCTTCTGTCATCTCGCCAGTAACAACATTACCAGCAATTATCACTATCTCTGGATAGAGGTTTCTAAAATCTCGTACAAACTTTACAAATCTTTCACTGTAACCATTTGCAACATCAATGCAAACATATTTTAATTTACTGTCAACCTGCTCGTATACATTTCTAAACTTTTCATGATCTTTGTCAGTGATTCCAATGCTGAGTGCAACATATTCTGTGCGATTGTTGTTGTCGTTTTCAATTCCATCAAAGAAGTTTACAAGATCCATTACTTCGTAGGTTTTTACTAGACAGGTCATAATTTGTTCATTGGCAAGAGTATCTGCCATTTCAAATGTTCCAACACCATCCATGTTAGATGCCATAATAGGTATGCCACGATAGTGTTTCTCAGCATCATTATCCAACATTGGACCTTTGTAATTTACAAAAGTAAAACCACGTGATAGATCAACTATTTTTCTACTACCTAATGTACTACGTTTTGGTCTAATTAGTACATTCTTATAATCTAGTTTAATTTCCGTTTCTAGGCGCATTTTCAACTCGCTTTCTCAAATCCGTAGTGCTGAATCTATGATCACGTTTGTTGAAATGTAGTTCGATTCCACGTTTTCTGCACACGTCTTTGCCCGTAAAATCTTTTTCACGATATTCTTCACCAAGAAATCTTACATTTATTTCAAACAATTCTAGTATATCTACCAAATCAGTTTCAGTTTGATAAGGCACTATTTCATCAATGAACTTCAGTGCATTAAGTTGTGCATAACGTTCTACAAGAGTTTGTACTGGCTGATTTTTAGTATCTGGTCTATCAATGGTAGGATCTGTTTGCAGGCCCACTATAAGATAATCGCAGTTTGATCGTGCTTCACGCAACATGCCTATATGTCCAGCATGGAGCAAGTCAAAGGTACTGAATGTTATTCCTGTTTTCATTATAATTTTATAACACTAAATTTGTTCTATGTCAACCGTTAGTGGAAAACCGTTGCTTCGTGATAGTTGTTGTGTTTCATATGCCTTTTGTTCAGCCACTTCTGGATCGTATGTTCCAGCTACACCTTTGCCTGTTTTATGAATATACAACATAACATCTTCGGCAGTTTCAGTGGTGTGTTCAAATAGACCAATCAACACTTCAACAACAAAGTTCATAGGTGTAACATCATCATTGAGTAGTATTACATTGCATTTTTTTGGAAATGCAATATCACTTAGTGTAAAAGTTTTTGACACTGTTTTTGTTGTAGTGGTCATAGTGTTTTCCTTGGTAATAGCAGAGGGATTGCAATTACAATGAAATAACATTTATCCCTCTACTATATTTAGTTGCTTATTTTATAGCGATTGTTTTAGGTTTCTTCTCTTCTGGAATGATTCGCTCTAGTTCAATATAAAGCATACCGTTTTCCATTCGAGAACCCTGCACCACAATATCATCACTTAGAGTGAAGTTTCGTTTGAAATTTCTCTGTGCAATACCTTTGTGAATCCAATCCCAACTATTGCCAAGATCTTGTTCACCTGCTGGTTTGTGTTCAACAGTAAGCACACCTTCAGCTACTGTGATTTCCAAATCTTTTTTATCTACACCAGCTAGTGCGATTTCAATTTGGAACTTTTCACCATCTCTAATGATGTTGTATGGGGGATACCCTGTGCTTGAAGTATTGTGTTCGATGTACTTGAACATGTCGTCAAATACTCTATCGAATCCTACCGCATAGGGTGTAAGTTTATTGATGTCGAGGGTTGTTAATCTATTCATTTGCTATCTCCTTTATTAAGCAAGATTAATGTTAGTAGGCCCATCATTGGCACCTACACTTATAATATAGTAACTCAATCACGTTTTGTCAACCTCATTACTACATTTTTATTTATCACCATTGTGATTCCATTTTAGCTAGTTTTTTCAGCCAACGTTTTCTGCCCTGTGCTTTGGCTTTACGCCTTTTTTCACTGGGTGTTACAAAATACTGTCTATCACGTATTTCTTTGATAATACCTTCTTGGTTGACTAGTTTTTTTAATTTACGCATGGCACGATTCACGTCATTGTTGCGTACTTCAACGTACATACCTTTGCCACTGTCGTTTATATTTTGGTGTTTATTTGCTCCCATATCAATCCTTTTTAACTACAGCAATTACTTTATTGCCGGTTACGTTAATTGGTGATACCACGCTATGTTCACCAATATCATTCAATATGCTTTCTAAAAATTCTCTAGCATATTGTGTGTTGCCACGTTCACGTCCACGCATTTGTACCACACAACGTATGTGCGATCCTTTGGACATGTGTTTGCATATATTCTTTATTTTAACATCTTTATCGTGTTTGTCAATGGTTAATCTGAACTGAAACTCTTTTGTTTCTATTCTATTAGCTCGTTGTTTACGTGCAGATTCTTTGCTACGTTGTTGCTCTTGATATTGCCATTTGTTGAAATCTATTATTTTGCAGACTGGCGGATCTGCTTCTTGACTGATACATACTAAATCTAGTTGTTGTTCCATCGCCATATTTCTTGCATGATGAGTTTTGACTAATCCTTCTTGAACGTTATTAACGTTGATTAATCTAACCATAGGAAATCTAATATTTTCGTTAATTAGATGTCTTGGTTTCCTGTTTGGTTTTCGTTGCATAATTCTCCTATTCTGATTGTTGTATAAAATTTTGAAAGTAGGTTTTTAGTTGTTCTACACTGTCAAAAACCATTGCTTCCTGCTCTCGTGCATGTAGTATACGTCTTTTGTCTTTTTGACTGTTTGGATTGCATATAAAAAATGTTGGGCGTTCTCTGGTCAACCCCATCATAATTTCTAGCTCATTTGCAGTTTCCAAATCTAAAATGCAATAGTCTGCCATTTTGTTTTGAAAAATGCACCAGTGAATATTATCACTGCGTACTCCATTTGGCACAGTTATTAGTGCTACAGGACTATGAATAAAAATTTTGTTGATAAAATCTTTTAATTCTTGTAGCCACTTTGTTTGATCAGTACCGTTTGCTAAAATTAGCACACTAATTCCATCATCCATAGCTAGTATATCTGGAGGTGTTACTTCAATTAAACTGTTATTCATCTTTGATAATTGACTCGTATTTTTCTTTAAGATCTGGACTGGCTGATTCTTTGGTGGTTCTTGCTTTGCCAGTGAACAAGTCTGGGTGTAGTATTTGTCTGAGTTGAAACTCTTTGGCGGTTAGTTCTGTTTGTCCTAAGTTCATATTGTTTACTTTTTCTAAATCTATGTCTTCTGTACTTATGTTTTCGTAATTTTCTGGAAACAATTCAATGCGTCTTAGCAGTTCTTCACTACTGAGATCTTTGTCATCTACTGTGAGGTCTCTAGCTCTACTTATTGGTTCTTCTTTGTCTAGTTCTTTTGCAACTTCTTCTAATGTTTCTGGATCTGCTTTTGAAAGCAGTTGTTCTAGTTCTTCGTCTTTTTGTACTGTCTCTTGTGGTGGCTCAACATCCAATAAACTGTTGTCTACTTTGAAACCAGCTGGTGTTTCTGTTTCAATATCTTTTTTTAAAAATTTTAGTTCACTGTCAGAAACCTGTTCTTTGTCTTCCTCCACAGTTTCCCGTTCATGAACACCATCTTCATCATTGGCTTCTCCATCTCGTTCATCAGGTTCCACATGTTCTTCTTGTACAGGTTCGTCATGTTTTTGCCCATCATCTGGTTCATCAACTTTAGATGTTGTTGCAAACATTGGTCGTAAAAGTTCTCCATCTTGCCTTCTCCATTCAAACGTATATTGGCTTGCAATCAATAGCAGTACTGCTAGTGGATCAAACACAAATATAATAGTAATTATGACCCAACGTACAGCCTTTTCAAGTAAATCTCTATCTACGTCTTCGCCGTATATAAGTTCTGCAATGTATTTAATAGGACCAACTTCGGCTTCCAGTTTTCTATACTCTGCTTCTAAAGTATACTTTTCTTCTGTGAGTTTGTCAATCTCAACATTTGCAGTTTTGATTCTAGCCATCTGTTCATCAACAATAGCATCTACATCAACTCCGCCATCTACTTTGATTTTTTCTCTAAGTTTTTGTATCAGTTCTTGACTGGCTTTTACCTGCTCATCAGCACTTGCTCTGATCCGTGCTATTTCATTTCTAGCAGTTGTAACTATAGGTGATTCTGTTGCACGAACTTCATCAATTTTAGTTAACATCTGCATTTCTCTGTCTTTTAATGCAGGTATTTGTTTTTCTCTTATGTCTTTTACCACACCACTGAGTCTATCACGTTCAGCATCAACTGTGGCTTTTGCTTCTATTCTCAGTTGTGCAATTTGATCTTGCAGTGCTGATATGCGTTCTTTTTGTAATCCAATCCAAGTGTTTGCACTTCGTCTTGTGTTTGGTCCTGCTTGTCCATCTGCATTGCTACCAATGGTAAGTTGTGCTTGTTTGATCTGCTCGCTTTCACCACTAGCAATCTGTCCTTCTACTTTGCTTATTGTATTGTTGATTGTTGCAATTTGTTCTTGGATTGGTACGATTGCACTAGTATCTACATCTAAATTGGAGATACTTTCTTCGTATTCTTTTGCACTTGTTTCTAATCTTATTATTTCATCTTTTATGTTGGTTAGCTGGTCTTCATAGGGTTTGGTTCTATCTGCATCACTATCCCGTGCATCAGCAATGATTTTTTGTTGTTCTTCTATTGCTGGCTGTATTCGTGTATATGCATTGTCAATGCGTAGTTGTTCTTTTTCTATTTGTGCATTGATATCGTCGTTTCTAGTACTGGTTGAATTTTCTGCTTTGTTAATTTTTTCTTCAGCACGAACAATAATACTCTCCAGTCGTGCGAGTTCTGTTTCAATACGCTGTACTTGTTCAACTGATTCCTGTGAAGCTGAGGTTTGTTCTATGTGTGCTTTTGATAGAAAACCAAATATGCCCATGCTGGTTATAAACATCAAAACCAATACTGCAAGGGCAAGATAATATTTTAGCCACCAGACAGTTCTACGCCAATATCTGTGTAGCCAAACGGCTGTAACCAATTTGCCTATTTCTAAAGCACCACCCATAACCATAATAGGTATCGCGGCCGCGGCAAATATCGCCACAAGGCCTGCAATGGAGTAGTAAATTGCTACTCCACTGATAGTTAGTGCTGTAATTAAAACTAATATTCCAAGAAACATTTATGTCCGTGTGCCGCCAAAGTATTCAACAGCATGTCCTTCTTCTACTAACTGTTGGTTTACATTGGTCTTATCACCAGTTTCGTTTTCCACATGCAGGATTCCTAGTACCCTGCCATATTTTCCACGTTTGTTTAACATTGTCTCAACTAAAAAATCTTTGCCGAGTATTTCCGTAAGTCTTTGTTTAGCCGCTAATCCGCGTTCTTTTTCTTCAAGATCACGTGTTCTGCTCTCCGGAGTATTAATGCCGTAGAGTCTTATTCGTTGCTTAACAAATACACTAAAACCCAAATCAATCTCTGCGTCTACTGTGTCTCCGTCAATTACCCTTACTAATTTTGCTTTGTAAGTCCACATAACACGCCCTTTCTTCTATATTGTATGTATTTAGCGAAAAAGGGCGTATAATGAGTATATGATTAACTGAAATATTTGTCAAGCATTTCAATTCTATCATTGGCCATGGCCATTTTGTCTAGTTCGGCCATCACTGCTTCAACAATATCTGAGTGCTCTCCAATACCTGCAGGCATAGTTTGATAGACTGCGATATTGGCTTTGTGGACTTCTAATTCGCCTTCGGCTTGTTTCCTAGCCGCAACTAAAATTTGTTCACCTGGTTTCATATATTATGGTCTCTGGGTTTGTATCCAGTCCAGCGCCTGTTTCTTGCTCGGGGGTGATGAAAGAAACTTTCGCATGGTCTTCTCGACTTCCTGGATTCTTTGCATGACATCACTGTCTTCGCTATTGTCTATAACGAACATACGACTGTCAAATACCTGTTGGAATTTTCCAATATTCTTTTGCACATTTTTCCAACTATCAGTAGCAATCTGTTGTGGAACTGTCCTGGTGCGTTTTGCATTTCTGGCCAAAGCAGTTTCAAGATCAGTGTTTACAAACACCATCGCAGTTTCATAGCCAAGTTGGCCAAGTCTTTGATTGAGTGTTTGAATTTGATCAAATTTAGCTCCGGTTCCGTCTATAATCATTCCTAGTCTGCCTTGTTGTGCTAGTTCTTGTTGTTTGTTGAACACTTCTTTAGCACGACCACGTACAACATCTCTTGGTTCTGTTTCGTCATCAGGCATTTTCAAACTTAGATTAGATTTTTTCATCAATGCTTCGAAGGCAATATCACTGTTGATTGTCTTCATACCACCAAATTGCGTCATCAAGTTTTTGTTTACAAAAGATTTACCTGAACCTGGTCCACCTGCTAAAAAGACTGCTTTGAAGATATAAGGATCATTCACACCCTCATCAACAGACACCTCATGTTCACAGTAAATGTTTATAAAGTCAGTAGCTCGCATAGTTCTATTTATACTCAGCTTGGTTTACTATTACAGTTTTCTCATTCCAATACTGTTCTTCAAACTTTTCAAATTCATCATATGTTACTATCTGTATACCTAAATGTTCAATTAATAGATCAATTAAATTTTTCCATCTAAAAGAATTAATAGTATTAAAGCTGGGTTGAAGCTGATATCTAAAACAGTTTTCAGCTACAATAGGACGAGTAAGAGTGTAAAGTGCATGATAATGTGCAATACAATGTGTATCTATTGTGTCTCTACTTTTGCAGAATAATATATTGCTACTGTTTATTGGTTCACGCAAACCGTTACCACCAGTGGTTTTCACGCCTTTTTGTTTTCGTTCAACTTCATTGTTTTTTAATATTTTAAAATAACGCCAAGGATCATGTTGAAATTCTAGTTCCCAACCATAATTGTAAACCACAGGGCTGTGTGTTTCTACTCCATTTGGCATGGCGGCAACTTGACCAATACTATCAACCATTGCATTGTAGTTTTCACAGAATTCAGAAAACTCTTCATCGTGATGTGGATACTCCATCACAGCTAGACCAAGTTTGTGGTAAAATGTTCTGTCTATTACTTTGTCAAAATGAGTTCGAATTGCTTTTGCAATTTTTTGGTCGTGAAACTTTTCTGTCCAGTTACTGTACTGATGACAAGGATAGTCAACAGGATCATGATGTGTAATCAAACTTATATCACGTGAATAACAGTTGAATTCCCATCTATCTGTTTTGAATCTGTTTTCTAATTGTGAAAGTTTTTCTTGTGTAGGAGCTGATTGTTGTCCACTATTGTAAAGAGCCAGCACAGTTATCATACAAGCTGATCCTCATCTCTCCAATCGCCCACTACATAATTTACTATCAAACTTTTGCGTGGAGATCGTACACCACGTCTTTCAAGACCATGCCAAGTTTCATCTTTGTCAACAACCAGCCAACCACAGTTTTTGTAGTATGGCACTCGAGTAACAGGAGGATCTTTTGGATCTGCATACAAATCTGTACCGCACCATGGATCGCCTTCTAGATATATTTGTAGAGTCATTAGTTTTTCTTTGATATCGCAATGTGGATCCAGTTGTATTTCAGTGGCATAATCATTGCAGAGTTCAATTCGTGTTCGTGCATCTTTGAAACTTACACCGGTTAGGTTTTCAAACCATTTTTTACGTATTTGATCTTCGTACCATCTAGCAATAGGGCCAGTTGTAATAAAGGTGCGTTCACTGTTTTTGGCTTCTCTTTTGCCGTTGAGTGCTATAGGATCAGCCTGCTGTCGCATAAGCCAGCCAAGTTCTTCACCACGCAGGCAGTCTTCCAACCACCACCATCTAAATGGATGAAATCTTTCTTCTACTATCATCTTGGGTCTACGTCAAGTATCAAACTGTATCGTTCATAGATATCAGCTTCTTTGTTGTGTATGAGTCTATGATTTGTACCGCCGATGTCTTTGCGAATATCTCCACCTTCTTCACCAACTATGCACAAACAGTCTTTTTCAGTGAGGTCTACAGGAAACCAGTTGTCACTTCCATCAGGACGTTCTACCTGTAGTTCTTGATAGCTTTCTCCAAAGTGTAGACTGCCATAGGTTTCGTCATAGTGATCTACTCCAAACTTTTCAGTGCAGAATTCTCTTTGCTCGCTGAGGCTGTAGTTTTCTGTGTTTTCACCATCTGGACACCAATAGCGAATAATCATCATTTTTTTGAATTTACGATTGTTGTCTTTTTCAAAAACACCAGCATACTCGTTTGCCATTGGCATTGCCCATTCACAGAATCTATACCAATATAGCAGTATTTCATTGTCTTTGATTATTTCATATTTTTCTGGCTCCAAATAAAACTGTGGAAGATACACTTTATCTCGTACTACTATTTCTGGATCATTTCTGTCCATTCTGTAGTAATCTCTATCCCAAGAGAACACATCTCCTTCGTGTCTATCAGCCCAGGTCAGTTCTGGTATATCTGCTTGTCGCCAACGTACATGATTGGTTTCAGTGTTGTACTTTTCCCAATTAGCACGATTTACCCAGTGATGCAGTTCACGAGCTTTTTCAAATCTATCACTCCAGTTGTCTATACCATCAGGCACAAAAAGTGGAATGTCATTGTCTTTTAGTAGGGTGTCAAAATTTATCATTAAAAACTATTGATTTCATATTCGCGTCTCATAACGCCTTCAGTGTCAAATACTTTGATATTACCATCTTTGATACTGCCAATGGTGCGATTTTCATTTTCCATCTTAACCACTGTTTTTAAATATTTATTGGCTTGTGTTCTTGTATCAAAAAGATTGTATTCTTTGTGTTCTACACCTTTGCGAATCTCTTTTTTTACAACTTCATAAGTCATAGCTATCTCCATTATTTTTAATAATAATATAGTAATTTACACACTTTGTCAAGTGTTTAGAATTCTCACAAGAAAGCCGAAGAATGACTTCGGCTTGATCTTTTTTCTAATTTAATTTTGAATGTTTTGTAACAATGTAAAAACTATTTCTATTGCCCACAAAGTAAGTAGTGTTTCCATTTGCCTCCCTTAGTTCAAGTAAAGTGGACCAGTCCACCTAATTGTATAACCATCAAAAAGGTTACCCCTGGCTTTGTTTCTAGCAGGAGCATTGTAACCTGCCGCCATCAAAATGTCACCTTTTTTGAATTTTTTATCGCTATCCGTATTTACGATAAAACCCCAAACTCCAGAAGAAACACCACCAACGATTTTGATGTATTTTTGTCCGTATTTTACTTCGACGTTGTCATCAAAAGCATCAAGCACACCTTGTGTGTATGAACTGATTGGTTTGGTTCCATTACTAGTTGACCAATTGATGTAGTCAGTTTTGATATCGTCTAGTAAAGTTTTGATTTGATTTTCCATTTAGTTTGCCCTCTTTGTTTCTAACTATACATATATAATAGCAAGATATCTTGCTTTTGTCAACCTCTTTATTGGAAAAAAATTGCATTTATTAAAATATTAATAAGGATTGTTCCGCCAAATACAATACCCATACCAGCAAAAAGAAGCAGTGCTTCTGGTGGATCTTTATCGTCTTTCATAGTGTGGCTTTCTTCAAATGTGAAGCTTTCTTCCAAACTTCGTATGCTTTGATAGTGCTATCTTTTTGAGCATACGGATTTCGTTCAATAAAAACACATAATTCTTTGAATGTCAAACCCAAAAATTCCATGTCTTTTTTAAGAATAGTCATTGCACCTTTTATTTGCATAGTTTTTCCTCCACTTCTTTTATATGTTTGCATTTTCGATAAGCTGGACAGTCACAAGTAAAACCTTTGTCTGTCATTTCAACACTGTATTCATCGCCTTTGCTACCCGTGATAGGCCAAACTATTCCAACAAAAGCATGATTTTCTGTGTTGATAACTTCGCTTGCAAATGCCATTATTCTTCCTGTTGCATCACTGTTAGTACTAGGAATGCAAAGCCAACACCTGCAAATGTAAAGCAAAGCAACCAATTATCATTTTCATAACCTGTAGGACCATCAATGGCACCAACTGCCAATATCATACAAATTAAACCAATCATTCCTGTTATCACTGATTTCATCTTTAGCTCCCTGTTACTAGTTCTAAACTACCATCATCTTGTAGTTCAAAGTTTTCAACGTAAATGTGCCAATCGCCAAGTGCTAGTTTGGCCTGCTTGTAACATGATTCTGCGGCCGCCCAAAGCTCACCAATTGTACCATTTTTAGCCATGCATGTAAATGTTTCCCATTCTGGTGCATGTCCGCTTCCACCACTTTTAAGACACTTGTATGTAACCAAACGTGGCTTGTCTGTAAAAAGTTTGAACTCTAGTGGCATACAACCGCCATCATA
>Ga0160422_10001715_pt1 | contig 13644 bp, 13 predicted proteins | sample Fk160mmetaG_FD_108192 | JGI IMG/M metagenome (GOLD analysis project Ga0160422, IMG submission 108192) | Marine microbial communities from the Central Pacific Ocean - Fk160115 60m metaG | ecosystem: Environmental > Aquatic > Marine > Oceanic > Photic zone | place: The Central Pacific Ocean...
CATCTATCATCATCGAACGCAAAGGTTCGCAAAAACGATCGTCATATGCCTCAACGCTCACCCCAGCCCCGTGCAAATAAAGAGCCAAGGGGGCCATTCCCATGCCACTGGCGCCAAGTAGAAGAACTGTTTTGGGTTCGATCATGAAATTACGCGCAAGGATCCTTGCTGAAGGCCTTCAACCAATGGTTTTTCATTCAAACACTGGGATATGTCACTCACCATCCTGTCGGCTGCGTCTCCCTCATCCAGAGAAAACAAATTTCTACGTAGAATTGCCCGAAACTCCTCGTTGAACATCACTTCACGGACCTCTTCCATCATCGATGTTGTCAAATCTTTCTCTTCGCAAACGATAGCCCCTCCCTTGCCTTCCAGAAAATTCGCATTCAGGAATTGATGGTTATCCGCGGCATGGGGATAGGGCACCAGAATGGATGGTACTCGACAGCGAACGATTTCAGCGATTGCACCAGCTCCTGCTCGAGAAATGACCAAGTCCGCGGCGGAAAGCACGACGTTCATCTCATCCGTAAACGAAACGAAACGACTGGTCACGGTTTGCCCGTTCGGGCCATCCAATTGCACCACTCCGGAACTCTCCTTATTCATTCCGGTCAGGCAGTAAATGGAAATACCCTCATCCGCCAAAGCGGTTAAATTCCCCTTCACCCATTTGTTCAAGGAAGAAGCTCCTTGGCTTCCTCCCAGAACAACCAGCAATCGATCTCTTAAGGAAATACCCAACTGCTTGCGAGCGCGCTCTCTAGGCAAACGGCGGAATTCCTGTCGCAGAGGATAACCCATGTTTCGAACGATCTCTGGTGAAATCCCCTTCATCCTCATTCCTTCCGGCAAGTAAACGCGATTGGAACGCTTGGCCAAAAACCGTACGGCTTTTCCCACCGCTCTGTTTGCTTCGTGGATAAATATGGGGATGCCCTTGGATCGTGCGGCCATAGCCGGACCAAAAGTTGAAAATCCACCAAACCCAATGAGAGCATCAGCCCCAACCTTCCTGTAAAATGACTGAGAACGGAGAAACGAGCTCAGAAAGCCTTTTCCAAATTTCATTACGCCGAGAGGCGTCCTTATAAGTGGCGCGCCGGGCATCGGTTCGAAACTGAGTTTCGGATACTTGCTGGACAATCGGGTATCGACGGATTTCTGACTAATGAAGAGCCAACAGGGATAACCTTTTTCCTCCAAGCTCTGCGCCAAGGCAATTCCCGGAGTCAAATGCCCGCCCGTCCCACCGCATGCAATGACAATGTTTCTCATAATTCTCTTGGATGAAGGGTTTTTGGATTATCCCATCGCCTGAATACGTTTACGATCAGTCCGAGGAAGATGAAAGTTACCATGAGGTTGGATCCCCCGTAACTTATGAACGGCAACGACATGCCCTTCGTAGGCATGGAACCCGTCACTACACCCATATTTATGATCGCTTGGAGACTGACGAAAAGTATGGAACCCATAGCCACCAAATATTCGTACATGCGAGGAGCCTGTCGAAGTCGCCAATAAACGAATCCAAAAAGAAAAACGAAACAAAGAACGATCGTGAAAGTACAGAGGAGTCCAAGCTCCTCACCAATTACTGGAAAAATAAAATCCGTGTGAGCTTCGGGCAAGAAGTGCATTTGTTGCCTGCCCATTCCCAAACCTACGCCATCAACGCCTCCCACTCCGAATGCGAGCATCCCTTGCCATAACTGATAAGCGCTGTCGTCCGCATTCGCCTCCACGTCGAGAAAGGAGGTCACGCGACGAATCCGATGAGGGTCGAAGTAAACCAGAGCCGAAAATCCCGCTACGGCCAAGCCCGCGACCGGAAGCAACCACTTCAAGCTCGTTCCTGCCTGAAACATCATGGTGGCGGCAACCGCTCCACAGAGAAAACAAGTTCCGAAATCCGGTTGAAGAATAATAAGACCGCAAACCGCTCCGGTAATCATTGAGGGAAGCATGAATCCCAACCAGAATGTCCCGGTGTGTCGTTGACGAGAGGAAAAATAATAAGCCAAAACCAAAACCAATCCAATCTTGGCAAACTCAGAAGGCTGAACTCTCAGGCTCCCCAAACCAATCCATCTCTGTGCTCCATTGACTTTTACTCCAATCCCCGGAACCAAGGTCAGAGCCAGGGCAACCAAACACAGTCCGAAAACCAACCATGTCTTTCGACCAAGCCAATCAAGGTTAATGAACGAAACGTAAAGCCCAAGCCCCAAGGACAAAACCACCCAAACGATTTGCTTGATCAAAAGTTGTTCGGCTCCTCGGACGGCTCCTGCGCTAAAAAGCATGACCAAGCCCAAAGTCGTCAAACTAAGGGCAACCGCAAGTACGTATACGGAAACCCAATTGGTTGATCTTGATACGGATTGACTTAAAGTTGCCTGCGCCACCCTTTCCCTTCCACCTCCACGATTTTCAAAAATTCATTCACTCAAGGGTTTTCAGGAGCATCTATGATCGGACGTTCCTCCACTTGACCCTTAAAGAAATCCTGTACGCTTGAGTCTTCGCTCTCAGGAGAAACGGGTACGATGGGTGCCTGCTCCGAACCGGAATCAATTTCCTCAACTGGAATTGATTCGTTCGTCGTTTTAGAGACAATTAACTTCTGACCAACTCGAATCTTTCCGGCATCAGCCAGGTTGTTCCATTCCATGATTTGCCGAACGCTCGTTCCGTGAATGGCGGCAATTCTGGTTAGGTTATCCCCCTTCTTGACTTCATAGGAAGTGGCGCCGGAAGGTACTATAGGAGCAGGCGAGACAGGTGTTGGGTCCACTCCGACTGCAGGAATCTGCAAAGTTTGACCAGGTCGAATGATCGAATCTTTCGTTAATGCGTTCGCTTGCATAAGAGCCGAAAGACTCACCCGATTATTTCTTGCAATTCGAGATAGAGAATCTCCCTTCGACACGATGTAGGTATTGCCTACTCCGGTTGCGGCAGCGGATGGCGAAGTATTCACTACAGGGGCTTGGGATGCCTGCGGAACTCCTACTGGAATCATAATTTCCTGGCCAATGGACAACTTCGAACTCTTGTCCAAATTCGGATTCGAACCAAGAAGATCGTTCATAGAGAGACCGTTTTTACGAGCGATACCCCAGAGGGTATCTCCCCTCTGGATCTTGTATATGCTTAGATCGGAGGGTCGCAGATTAATCTTATCCTTGGTTTCCTCAATGCCACTCACGGGACTTTCAAGACTTGGAGTGTCCGTATCCTCCTGACCCGGCACGATCAAATCCCCGGATAGTGGTCTTGTCGGAGAGACGAAGGAGGGGGTGGGCGGAACCACTTCCTTATCCGACGTATCCACTGGAGTTGTAACGCCTGTGTTGAAGGATGCGTCGGTCGATTCTTGCTCAACGGTCGGATCCTCTTCAACTTGCTCTTTAGGTACGGTTTGGCATCCGGGCTGGAACATCACGAGTAATATGACCGCGACGTGTAGTGAGAGGACGATTCCGAATATCTTTGTGAGTTTCATAGTAGTATTCCTGGCTTGTATGGGATCATGTGAAGCATTCTTGCGTAGTGCCGTGGAGCTTGTTCTTCAAATCGAAAACGACCTCCATAAAATTTTTTCCTCTTTCCGCATAATTGCAATGGGTGTCAAAACTCGCAAAACCTGGGCTGAAAAGGATGGTGGATGGGGCAACTTCCGACCCATAGGCCTTCCCAACGGCTTCTTCCACTGATTGGCATATCTCATTTGGGAAACTCCTTTCATCGAACAAGCCCTTCATTCGATGACCGACTTCTCCAAACAAGAATGCCTTCCTTATTTTTTTGACGATTGATTCAACGAAAGAGGTTAAGTTTCCACCTTTCGACCTTCCACCACCAATCCAAAAAATATCCCCTTCCATAGAATCACATGCCGAAAGGGTGGCCGCGAAATTGGTCGCTTTCGAATCGTTCCAGAAAGACACGCCTTCCAATTCGGCAATCTTTTTCAGCCTATGATCGTAACCACGATAATCTTTGATCAGACTAAAGAATATGCGTTCACCGATACTTTCGCTTTGGCAAAAAGCATGAGCCAAAGCCAAGTTTTCCCTCTGAGGATAGGTGCTGAGAAAATGATTCTCGGGAAGTGGCAAGCCTTTTCCTTCGAACCTCGATATAACTTTGCATGCTTCCGGCATTTTCAAACGAAGTTCCTTAAATCCCTTGGCAACGCTCTCTCCCACCCAAGAGCATCCGCTGCATTGATTCAACAGGTTTGCCTTTGCCAAAAAATAATCTTCCATCGAGCTGTGATGATCCAAGTGATCATCACTAAAATTCGTCCATAGCACGGAACGGGGCTTCAGATGGCTAAGCCTTTCTGCCTGAAATGAACTCGTTTCCAAAAACACCGTTGCCCGGGGATCAATTCCGCTCGCCACTGCCTCACTTAAGGAGAGACCAATATTCCCAGCCGAGACAAAGGGTTTATGCATTTTATCCCAAATATGAGCGAGTAGAGAAGTAAGAGTGGTTTTTCCATTGGTTCCCGTTATCGAGACGATAGGGGAAGACAGAAAACAAAATGCGAAGTCCAATTCGGTCAAAAGTATCTTTTTGTAATCTAACGCTAACCTAACCCATGGATGATCCTTGCGAAACCCTGGGCTAATCACGATTACAGAGGAACTTTTAGCTGCATATTCGTCAAAAAGCTCGCCCTTTTCATCAAACACTCTTCCCTCCCACTTCAGGGTTTCCAGCAAGCGTCGAACACCTCTTCCACTTACTCCGTCACCTAAGATTGCAACAGGTTTGGATCGCATGGATCGCCAATTGAGCAGCGGTCCCTTCATCTTATCTTCAGAGTGGCCAACCCTAAAATGGCAAAAAGAAGGGACAAAATCCAAAATCGAATGACAACTTTGGTTTCCTTCCACCCCTTTAATTCGAAATGATGGTGAATGGGAGACATTCTGAATATTCGCTTCCCGCGGGTTTTAAACGACGCGACTTGGAGAATGACCGAACCAGCTTCGATCACGAAAATTCCACCCACGATAATCAAGGTCAAAGGTTGGTGGATCATGAGAGCGATAATTCCAATCAAACCACCGATAGCCAAAGAGCCCGTATCGCCCATGAACATTTCCGCAGGATGAGCATTATACCATAAGAATGCCAAACTTCCACCCAGCAGCGCGGTGCATACGATAGCCAACTCTCCCGTACCCGGGACCCAACTAATCTTCAAATAGTCCGAGATGAGAAAATTTCCGGAAGCGTAGGCCATGATGGCATAAGTCAAAGCGACCGTCACGGTACATCCTATGGCCAAACCATCCAAACCATCCGTCAAATTAATTGCATTGCTCGATCCAGTAAGAGTAATCAGGAAAAATAGGAATACCACGACGATGGGCATTAGTGGAACCGCTTGATGGGTTTCGTAACTGTAAAAGGGAACCCAGAACTCACGCATTTCCTGACTGCTTCCCACAGCTCTTTGATCAAAACCCGTTAAATTTTCGCTTAAGGGTCCCAATAGTATGTAAAGAGCGATTGCAGTGGTTATGAATTGACCCAATAATTTGAACCGACCGGGTAGCCCTTTACTGTTTTTCTTGGAGACCTTGAGAAAATCATCCGCAAATCCCACCACGGTAAGCAGAGAGTAGGTGACGAGGGCTGTGATCACGTAAACGTTTGGTTCCGCCCAAAGAAGAATCGATATAAAGACGGATCCAAAAATCAACAAACCACCCATGGTGGGAGTCTTCGCCTTTTGCTCGTGCAAGTCCGCCAATTCTCCAACTTCATTTTTATCCCTAAATGCTTGCCTTGCTCCAAAGTCCTGTAGGAAACGAATCACTCTCGGTCCCAAAAAAAAGCCGATGACGAGAGCGCTCACTCCAGCAAAAATTGCACGGACGGATATGAATTGAAACAAACGAAGCGGACCAAACCAATCTTCCGCATACTGGAGGTAGCTCAACATCCCACAAATTCCTCCTCCGGCAAATGATCAACGGCCCACGTGGGTATGAGCTCCTCCAACCGATGGGCTCGACTTCCCTTGAAAAGCAAGGCTCCCTCAAAATCATCGACCATCGAACGGGCATCCTCGATCGATTGCAATGGGATCAATTGATCGATTTGAGCTCCGGCGTCCAAATATCCCTCAGCCATCCAATGCGCTTTTTCCCCAATAAGTAAAACCAAGTCCCGAGAACCCAACTTTTGAGATGCTCCCACCTGGGCGTGAAGAATCCGCTCCTCTTCTCCTAATTCTTCCATACCACCCAGGACGTACATCTTGGCTTCGGTTTCAAATTCCTTGGAAAAAAAGTTCAAGGAATCAAGCATGGAGGATGGATTCGCGTTGTAGCAATCCAAGTAATAGGTTCGCCCTCGGCCTTGAAGGCGCTTTCCTCGCAAGGCCGAAGGGCGATATTGGGGTAGGCGTTCAGAAATTCTTTGATCAGTGAGTCCTAACTCACAAGCGGCGAGAATGGATAGGGCCATGTTTGAAACAATTCCATCCGACACCGGTGGTATGGAAATAGAAAATACTGGGGATCGGTGACGCCAAAGCCTGATCGTCACCGACCGCCCAGTATTGTTTGTTTCAGTCCAAAAATCATAATACGCTTCGGATTTCTTCGGTTCCGAATCCGGCTTTCCTCTTTTGAGTATCGTGCATGGCTTTTCCTCATTCACCCATTCCGCAAAACTTTCGAATTTCAGACAACTTTCTGGGAAAATTACTTTTTCCGTTTCCTTTGATTCCTGAAATAACGCTGCCTTTTCTCGAGCCACGTTTTCGACGTTACCCAACCCCTCCAAATGAGAGTGTCCAATTGAAGTAACAAGCACCAAATTCGGAGAAATCATCCTTGAATGATTTCTCATCTCACCGGGGCTGTTAATTCCCGCCTCAATCACTGCCCAACGATGATCAGAAGGATTGATTCCAACCAAAGTAAGCGGAATCCCCAAATGATTGTTTAGGTTTCCCTGAGTGGAATGGGTTTCCTGATCCCCTAAGATCAAACTGAGCATATCCTTTGTTGAGGTTTTTCCACAACTTCCGGTTATCCCAACCACTTTACCGGTGAAACTATTCCTAAAACCCCGACCAATTTCCTGAAAAGCCAACAAGGTGTCGCTTACCTCTAATTGAGGTATTTTCACTTCGGGGCATAAACGGTTCACCAGTCCGCAACTTGCCCCCTTTCGCTGAGCGAATTCCAAATATTCGTGCCCATCTCTCTTATCTCTGATCGCCACAAACATCTCCTTCATTCCAATAGTCCGCGTATCGATCGAAAAACCCGAGATTGCGTCAGGCATCTTTCCAACCCATGAGCCCTTCGCCCATTTCGCTATTTGCTCTGGATTATAATCCACCATGAGTTATGCCATAGCCTTTGCCTTCAGCAATTCCTTCGCTACCTGTCTATCATCAAAAGGAATCGCAGTGTATTGCACTTCTTGAAATTCCTCATGGCCCTTGCCTGCGATCAGGACGCAATCCCCGGATTTCGCTTCATCGAGCGCCAAGCTTATCGCTCTCCTTCTATCCTCAACGAATGAGATGTCCGATCCGGCAGAAATTCCCTTTCGCATATCCTTGAAAATCTCATTCAAACTTTCCGTTCTTGGGTTGTCGGCAGTCGCCCAAATTCGGTCAGCACCGGCACAGGCAACGCGGGTCATCTCAAGCCTTTTTCCCTTATCTCGATCCCCTCCGCACCCGAACACCACATGAAGATTTCCGTCCGTACACTCTCGTAGCATCCCCAGGGCATTACGCAAGGCATCCGGAGTATGGGCATAATCCACCACCACTTTAAAGCCCTGTCCTCTCTCTATTTTTTCCATTCTCCCATCAACCCCCTCAAAGGATCCCACTTTTCGAATGGAGTCGGCTACGTCCCTTCCAAGGGCGTGCAAGATTGCGAGCGAAGCCAGCAGATTCATCACATTATATCGCCCCAGCATAGGGCTTGTAACCATGTGCGAACCACATGGACTTTCCAAAAGAAATTCCGTCCCCTGATCATGCACGGCCAAATTCCTAGCCTTGAACTCATTATCCGACCCCAGTCCAAACTTTAATACCCTAACTTGCGGTGGCAAAGATTCCGCCAGTCTCAAACCATACGGACAGTCCCCATTTATCACTGCTATTTTGGGCATCGATCCGTTCTCGCCATTGAATATCTTTCTTTTTTCTCGATAGTATTCTTCCATACCATCATGATAGTCCAAATGGTCTCTGGAAAGATTCAGGAACGCAGCAACTTCCAACTGCAAACCGGATACCCTTTGCTGATGGATACCATGCGAACTGACCTCCATAACCGCCTCCGAGCATCCTGCGACAAGCATACTTTTTAACAGAGGGTACAAATCCGCCGATTCGGGCGTCGTTCGGAAGGAAGGTACCTCACGATCACCCAAGTGATAGCGAACCGTACCAATCAAGCCTACGGGTTTCCCAGGCTCTTCCAACAAATGACGAGTCAAAGTGGTCACTGTGGTTTTTCCATTCGTTCCAGTCACCCCGACCAAATTCAATGCTGCGTCAGGATTTCCGTGATATCTACGAGCCCAACTAGCCATAGTTTTTCTGGCATCGGAAACCTTGACTTTCGCGACACTCCCGGGAATATCCGTCGAATCCTTCTCTGTTACGATCGCATGAGCCCCGCGATCGATCGCATCCTTGATGTAACTGGCTCCATCCGTCCGCATTCCCGGCATCGCAAAAAATGCGCATCCAGGGGTCACTCTCCTACTGTCCGAAACCAAGGCATTGACCAAAAGATCCTTATCTCCGTTAGTCATGGATTCACCATCGACCAGCAATTCCCCTAAGTTCTTTTTCCCATTCATCCGATTTCTAACCGCATCCATGGACTCCATTTTCTCCCTTAACGTTTTCATATCATCAGTCTTACAAGGCACTCACTCCATTCACTTTTCCCGAAATTAGATTTGGGATTTCATTCTTTGGCTCTAAGCCCAAATATCCAATGATCCTCTCCCCTACCCTCCTAAACGAAGGGGCAGCCACACTTCCGCCATATCCAAGCAGACCTTTCTTCATTTTAGGTTCGTCCACCACTACAGTGATAACGACCGAAGGATCCTCCGCTGGAAAGTACCCTACAAATGAAGCTACGTGATGCCTGTTCGAATATCTTCCATCAATAATTTTTTGAGTCGTTCCCGTTTTTCCGGCAACCGCAAATCCATCGAGTCTGGCTTGCCTAGCCGTACCCTCGGTAGAAACCACACTGACCAACATTTCACTCAAGGTTTTTGCTACACTTGATGATACGACTCGCCTCACTGGTTTTGGATTAAAGGGGACGACTGTCTTTCCCTTTTGATCAAAAACTCGCTCAACGAATTGGGGTTTCATAAGAATCCCGTCGTTTGCCACTGCCGACATCGCTTGGTGAATCTGCATGGCAGTAACACTCACCGCATGCCCCATAGGTAATCTCGTTATAGTCAAACCATCCCAATTTTTCGGGGCATGAAGCATTCCCCGCCGCTCTCCCCCAATCCCAAAACCGGTTTTACTTCCAAAGCCAAATGCCTTGCAATAATCATACAACCTTCCAGCGCCTAACTTTATTCCAAGCTGGGCAACTCCACGATTACTCGATTTTTGCACAACCTTGCTGACACTGATTTCCCCCAAGGGTTTATGGTCACTGGGGAGACGAAGCAATTTGCTCCCTCTGCGGTAAGTTGACTTCGAACAATCAACCAAGCAATCAGCGGAAACAAGACCTTCATTCAGCGCACCACATACCGGCACAATCTTAAACGTCGAACCAGGTTCGTAAAGGTCTGACAAGGCACGGTTTCTTTGTGTTGCCAAATCAGCTTCAAAAAATAAATTCGGGTCAAAATCAGGAGCATTGGCCAAAGCCAAAACATAACCCGACTTGGGATCGCTTACGATCATGCTAGCGCTCAATGGCTCGAAATCTTCGACCACTCTCTTCAATTCCTCCTCAACCATGTCTTGAATCATACGATCCAAACTTAATTCCACGTTTAATCCATCCATGGGCTTTACTTCAAAAGCTCGATGCTGAGGCATTTCCCTACGCATTCCATCCTTTTCACTTTCCAACCATCCATCCTGTCCCTTCAAATAGTAATCGGCAAAACGCTCCACTCCCATGGTTGCCGTACCCTCCTTATTGACAAAACCCAGAACATGGGAAGCAAGACTCCGGTTCGGATACAATCTTGAATGCTTGAAATTTCCATATACTCCCTTGATGCCAAGTTTCCTGATTTCGCGGTATATTTTCTCATCCACTTCTTCCTTCAACTTAATCCACCTCACGTTTCGTATTTCGCCATTGTGCGCGAGGGACTTTCTCGTCAATTTGTCCGCAGACTGGTGAAGCGAGTTGACTTCCAAATTCAATAATTTCGCCAACTCATCAAACTTCATCCTATCATCATCCGAAATTGAATGCGGATCCATACCCACCTCGACCACGGAACGAGTCGTTGCAAGCAAATTACCCTTCCGATCCACCACATCTCCTCTTCGAGCCTGCAAAGAGATGAAATTCTTGCGGGCTCCGTTTGCGATTTCAGAATATTTTTCGGCGTTAAACACTTGCAAGTGAACCAAGCGAACACCGAGAGAGCAGAACGCGAATACAATTAAGAAAAAAACCAAATAAAACCTAAAGGATAAAATAAACAGGCTTTTCATCCTACCGACTTCCTGCGTACTCCCCTCTCACTGCAAAACGTGATTGATTCCTCGATCCCTTATCATCGCCCAAACTCTCCAAAAGATTTTCTCTGGAAACATGGAAAGTTTTGGAAGAGTCGGGCATCGCCAATCGCCCCATCACCATCGATGCCAAAGTCGAAGGTCGCAAGGCTCTTGATCTCTGCCCCCTCAACTCCTGAACCTCACGAGAGACGATTTCCCTTTCATCCTCCAACTCACCGCAACGCTTCGCAACTTTTGAGATATCCATCCTCATCCATACGATAACTATAGATCCGGTTCCAAAAATTCCTACAAGTAGAAGAATCAATGCTATGGTTCGCTTCTTCATATTTCTGGTTGTGATATTTTCCTTAGTACCCGCAAACGAGCCGAACGACTGCGAGGGTTCGATTCGATTTCACTTTTCGAAGGAAAGATAGCTTTCGCCTGAACCATTTCTGCATAGGCAGTCCGGTCTTGAGCAAAAGATGAATCTCCACGATGAATCGGACGGCCGGACATTTTCCTCATAAACCTCTTGACAATTCGATCTTCCAAGGAATGAAAAGAAATAACCGCTAAAACGCCCCCATCCCGCATAGCCCTAAATGCCTTGGGTAAAGTCATTGCGAGAGCCTCCAACTCACCATTAATGGCAATCCTTATACCCTGAAAAGTCTTGGTTGCCGGGTGGATCCTCTGCCTTCCCCTCTGTCCTCCGACTGCATTCGAAACCAATTCAGCCGCACTCATGGTTCTTTTTAAAATGCCGGTGCCTCTAGCATCCACAATCGCATTGACGACCCGACTCCAGCGTCTCTCCTCACCATACTCACGAACTGCGCGTATAAGACTATCCCGAGAAGCGGTCTCCAAAAACTCTGCGGCGCTTTGCCCCTCTCTCGGATCCAATCTCATGTCGATCGGCGCGTCCAATTTGAATGAAAAACCCTTACTCGGTTCCATCAATTGAAAAGAGGATATCCCAAGATCCATAAGAACCCCATCAAACTCGCCTTCCGAGGAGAATTGATCGATTTTGCTGAAACTCGCGTCTCCGAAACGAAACCGTTCTCCAAACTCATCCTTAACGCTCTCGGCACGAAGGCATGCATCCGGATCGCAATCCATTGCAAGCAAACTCACGTCAGGATTGGCGGCAAGAATGGAGCGACTGTGCCCTCCTCCCCCGAAGGTGAGATCCGCAAAGGATCCACCTGCCTCAGGACTCAAGAAGCTCAAGCATTCCTCAAGCAGGACAGGAATATGCCTCACTGCCGCTGGAGAACAAACAAATTCAACCGCTCCACAATACATCCATCTCCCCCAATTTCCACCATTTACCCGCGCCTAAACATACGCGAGGGAGAGGAGCGTGATTCACGAAACGATATCCCCTTCGCGGAGTAACATCCCTAAAAGTTACTCCTTTTTCGTGTATTTGCATCACAGCCCCAACTCCCTCATCGCATCAAAAACATTCCGCTCATCAGCGGTTGGTCTTGATTCGTATCCATCCTCGGACCAAATCGCAAAAGCGGAGAAATTTCCCACCAATACGGCTTTCCCCTTAATTCCTGCGTGTTCCAAAAGTTTATCATTCAAATTGATTCTTCCCTGTTTGTCGCATCCGAAAGAGTGAGCTTTCGAAAAGAGTTCCATAAGCAAAGCTTGAGCTCGCGTATCGCTCAAACTTGCTTCAGCCACTTTTTCCTCAAGACGCGCGACCATCTTGGGAGGATAAACGGTCACATATCCCCCAGGGTTCGGTAAAGCCAGGTAAGTGTTATCACCACCGGGAATCCTCCACTTCGAAGGAATCGTCACCCGACCCTTTGAATCCAAGGCATGAGTGAATTCTCCTACGAAAAAAGTTGTTCCTGACTCCGGCACGTCTTTATCCCTGACTATCCATATAATTCCATTTCTCACCATTTCTTGCCATTTTAACCCACCATGGTCAAGTTTTTTTTATTTTTTTTGATTTTCCGCACACAAATGCTTCTCAAATCAAACATTGCTTGCATGGATTCGGGGAACTCTTTTAGTTCCTGAATCATGGAAAAGTTGGAAAAGGCGCGAGTGGACGAAGTTCTGGTCCTCCAAGGTCTTTGCGAAAGTAGAAGCCAAGCCAAAGCGTTCGTTTTGGCAGGCCAAGTTAGGTTGGGATCCCAAAAATTGGATAAAGCCGCAAAACTTATTCCAACCAATGCGCCAATTTCACTAGAACGCCCCATGCCCTACGTGGGCAGAGGCGGATTAAAGATGGAAAACTTTCTCAGGGAGTCAGGCATCCCGCCCCCCTCCTGTCACATTCTTGATCTTGGAGCCTCAACCGGTGGGTTCACGGATTGTCTTTTGCAAAGTGGGGCAAAGGGTGCAACCTGCATTGACGTAGGGCATGGCCAACTTCATTACAAACTAAGAACCGACCCCAGAGTAACAAACTTCGAAAAAACCAATATTAGGAGTTTGAAACCCGAAGAGGTCCAGGGAAGCCCATTTTCTTTCGTGGTCATGGACTTATCCTTCATATCCTTGCGCAAAGTACTATCCTCGGCATGGAATTTCGTGAAAAGCAAAGGAATTCTCGTTGCCTTGGTCAAACCGCAGTTCGAATGCAGAAAGCAAGAGGCGGATCAAACGCGTGGTATAATCAGAGACGAAAAAATTAGAAGACGAGTGGTGCATGAGATCATTGACTTTGCGCAAAACGAATTGCCAATGAGCGAACTTGTGGAAAACGTCGAAGCTTCGCCTGCGGGAACGGATGGAAACAGGGAATTTTTTCTTGCTTGGAAAAAACACCTCCAATGAAAGAAAGGGGTGGATTACTCGGTCAAAACTTGAAGAGATTTCAGGATTTGGTCACGACTTCTCTCGGCCCGAGCTAACTCCAAGTC
>Ga0160422_10001716_pt1 | contig 13643 bp, 12 predicted proteins | sample Fk160mmetaG_FD_108192 | JGI IMG/M metagenome (GOLD analysis project Ga0160422, IMG submission 108192) | Marine microbial communities from the Central Pacific Ocean - Fk160115 60m metaG | ecosystem: Environmental > Aquatic > Marine > Oceanic > Photic zone | place: The Central Pacific Ocean...
CCGTTGATTCGCGCACCAAAGGCGATATTTTCATAAATTGTTTTTGGAAACGGGTTCGGTTGCTGAAAAACCATGCCGATGCGACGCCTAACCTCCACTGGATCAACCGAAGGGGCATAGAGATCGGCTCCATCGAACAGCACACGTCCTTTCAGGGTGCAACCCTCGATCAGGTCGTTCATCCTGTTCAGAGCTCTCAGAACCGTCGATTTTCCGCAGCCTGATGGTCCGATGAATGCCGTGACCTTGCCTCGAGGAATATCGCAGTACACATTCCTGACAGCTTCGTAATTCCCGTAGCTGATGGTCGCGTTCTGGATCGAGATACAGGTGTCTGTTGAGACTTCTTGGCCTGATGTCCTGGAGGAAGTCATGACGGATGATGCGGATCAGTTGGTGCTTGGTGTTGTTAATGATGGAACCCAGTTTCGGTCATTTGATGGCAAATCGTCCCAACCAGCGTGCGAAAAGATTGATTCCCAGGATGAAGAGGACGAGCACAAACGATGCTGCCCATGCCAATTCATTTTGAATTTCGTAGGGCAAAATAGCAAAGTTGTAGATCAACACTGAAAGCGTAGCGATAGGGTTGAAAACTGCTGTGATTCCCTGCGGCCAGAATGGAGAGAACAGCGCAGTGAAAATCAGGGGTGCGGTTTCTCCGGCAGCCCTTGCGATCGACAGCACAACACCTGTTGCAATGGGCGTGAAGGCGGTTGGCAGTGTGATGCGAATGATCGTCACGAATCTGGATGCTCCCACCCCGAGTGCAGCACGACGGAGATCATCAGGAACCAGTTTCAATCCTTCGTCCGTTGTTTTGATCACCGTGGGCAGCATCAGCACCGAGAGTGCAACCCCCCCAGCCAGGGCGCTGTATGAATGTCCAAAAACGATTCTGGTCGAAACAATGACGCTGTACACAAATACACCGGCAATGATGGAGGGAACCCCCGACATCACATTGGTGCCGAAGCGGATGAACTGAGCGAAGCTCCCTCCACGGGAATACTCAGCGAGAAAGATTCCTCCCCCGACACCCACGGGAACTGCGATCAGTGCCGCCAGAACAGACACCAAGATGCTGCCGAGAATGGCATTGCCGATCCCTCCACCGTCAAGGCCCGGTGGTGGTGGCAACTGCGTGAAGAGGTTCAGGCTCAGCTTCTCCCCACCTTTGATCAGAACGTATCCAAGAACAGCGATCAGAGGCAGGACTGCGATGACTGCAAACATCGCTGCGAGCGCAGTCAGCAGGCGACTGATCAGATTGCGTTTCAGTCCATGTTTATACGAGAGGTCGGGAATGGTCCTGGCCAGTCGGCCCGAAGATGAGACGGTCATGACTAGTACTTCAGGCTCAGGCGTTTAACGAGCCATTGAGCGAAGACATTCACCGCAAGAGTGAGGATCATCAGCACGAAGGCTGCATACATCAGAGAGGACACCTGACTGCCGTCCGCTTCTCCGAACTGGTTGGCAAGCATGGCCGAAATGGTGTTTCCCGGGGCAAGCAGCGACCAGCTGAAATTGTTGGAGTTACCGACAATCATCGTCACGGCCATGGTCTCTCCCATGGCGCGTCCCAGTGCCAGCATCACGCCTCCGACAATGCCTGAGATCGCTGCCGGCAGAATCACATTGAGGATGGCTCCCCATCGCGTTGTGCCGACGCCATACGCAGCCTGCCTGAGCTTCATCGGCACCTGATTGAGAGAGTCCCTTGAGATGGCCGTGATGATCGGCAGGATCATCACCACAAGAATGAGAACCGCCGGAGCGATGCCCGGTCCCATGGGCACGGTGGAAAAGAGCGGAAGCCAGCCGAGCGTCGTGTGAAGCAGCTCCAGGCCCGGGCGAATGAACGGCTCCATCACGAAGATCGCCCACAGACCCAGCACCACGGACGGGATTGCAGCGAGCAGTTCCACCATCAGCCCAATCACCGCACGGATCCTCGGAGGGATCATGTTCTCAGTGATGAAGATTGCGGTGCCAACCCCGAGGGGGACTGCAATCAGCAGAGCCAGAAGTGAGGTCACCAACGTGCCGTAGATGGCAGTGAAAGCCCCGTACTCATCAGCGACCGGGTTCCAGTTGGAGGTGACGAGAAAGGACCAGCCGTAGCGGCCCATCGAATCCAGGGCACCCCAGAACACGACGATCAGAATCGCGAACAGCACCAGGGCGACGACTGATGCCAGGGCCACCGCCAGGATCCTGAAGCTGCTGTCCACCGATTTCTCCGTCGGTGGCCGTCGCCTCAGCCGATACAGATCCTTTGACTCGAGCATTCTGTGCGGCACAGATCAGTGAAACGTACCGGTCGAAGCCCGCAGACTTCACTAAGGGCGAATTAACAAAAGCGGGCTGTTTCCGGTTTCAGGGGCTGGGACAGAGAGGTTTGGGCCGGTAGCGTGGGAGTCCCCACAGGCGTTTATGGGCCGGATCGTCGGAATCGACCTGGGTACCACCAACTCCGTCGTGGCTGTTCTTGAGGCCGGGCGGCCCGTGGTGATCGCCAATGCCGAAGGCACTCGGACCACGCCTTCAGTGCTGGGGTACACCAAGGACAGTGAGCTGCTCGTGGGTCAGCCAGCGCGCAGACAACTGGTTCTCAATCCCCGCAACACCTTTTCCAACCTGAAGCGCTTCGTCGGTCGGGCCTGGGATGAGCTCGACGATGGATCCCTGACCGTCCCTTACACCGTTCGTGCCAACAGCCAGGGCAATGTGCGTGTGGCCTGCCCCCAGACCGAGCGGGAATATGCCCCAGAGGAACTGGTGGCCAGCATCCTGCGCAAGCTGGTGGATGACGCCTCCACCTATCTCGGGGAAGAGGTGGAAGCGGCCGTGATCACCGTTCCCGCGTATTTCAATGACGCGCAGCGTCAGGCAACCCGAGATGCAGGCCGTCTGGCCGGAATCAGCGTTGAACGGATTCTCAACGAACCGACCGCCGCCGCTCTCGCCTATGGCTTTGATCGCAGTGCCGTGCGTCGAGCGCTGGTGTTTGATCTCGGTGGCGGCACCTTTGATGTGTCCCTGCTGCGAATCGCCAATGGTGTGTTTGATGTGAAATCCACCAATGGCGACACCCAGCTGGGCGGCAATGACTTCGATCAGCGCATCGTCGACTGGCTGGCGGAAGCGTTTCTCAAACAGCACGACATTGATCTGAGGCGCGATCGTCAGGCGCTCCAGCGGCTCACCGAGGCGGCTGAGAAGGCCAAACAGGAACTCTCCGGTGTGACCACAACACCCGTGTCGCTGCCGTTCATCGCCACAGGTGCCGATGGCCCTCTGCACATCGAAACCACCCTGGACAGGGAGACCTTTGAGGGACTGTGCCCCGATCTGCTCGACAGGCTGCTCGTGCCGGTTCAGGCAGCGCTTCGGGACTCAGGCTGGTCTGCGGAGGACGTCGATGACGTGGTGCTTGTCGGCGGAAGCACCCGGATGCCGATGGTGCAGCAGCTTGTGCGCACGCTGATCCCCAACGATCCCTGCCAGTCGGTCAATCCCGATGAGGTTGTGGCCGTGGGGGCCGCTGTTCAGGCCGGAATCATCACCGGTGAACTGCGCGATCTGCTGCTGAATGACGTCACGCCGCTCTCTCTCGGTCTGGAAACCATCGGTGGGTTGATGAAGGTGCTGATTCCACGCAACACCCAGATCCCTGTGCGCCAGTCGGATGTGTTCAGCACCTCGGAACCCAATCAATCCTCTGTCGAGATTCACGTCTGGCAGGGGGAGCGTCAGATGGCCTCGGACAACAAGTCCCTCGGTCGCTTTCGTCTGTCTGGCATTCCCCCGGCCCCACGGGGTGTCCCACAGATTCAGGTGGCGTTCGACATCGATGCCAACGGCATCCTCCAGGTGAGTGCGACCGATCGGACCACGGGTCGTAAGCAGTCGGTCACCATTCAGGGGGGATCCACACTCAGCGAAGACGAAATCCAGGGATTGCTCGCTGAAGCGGAGGCACGAGCTGATGAGGATCGGCGCAAACGCGCCAGCATCGAACGGCGCAACTCGGCGCTGACCCTCGTGGCCCAGGCGGAACGTCGGCTTCGGGATGCCGCGCTTGAACTCGGTCCCTACGGCGCTGAACGTCAACAACGCGCGGTCGAGATGTGCGTGCGCGATGTCCAGGATCTGCTGGAACAGGATGATCTTCAGGAGCTCGAGCTGGCGGTGAGCGGTCTTCAGGAAGCCCTGTTCGGCCTCAACCGTCGCCTGACCGCCGAACGACAGACCGAGGTTGGTCCCCTGCAGGGACTCAAGAGCACGCTCGGCACCTTGAAGGATGAGCTTTTTGCAGAGGATGACTGGGATGATGATCCCTGGGCATCCCCACAAACCCGCTACGACGGACGCGTGAGAGGCAGTCGACGCGGTCTTGATCCCTGGGACGATGACGACTTCCGCTGAACCGGATTACTGGTCGTTGCTCGGGCTTGAGCCGGGTGCTGATCCGGAGAGCCTGAAGCGGGCGTTCCGTCGTGAGGCGCGCCGCTGGCATCCGGATCTGAACGGCAATGACCGTCATGCGGAGGAGCGCTTCAAGCTGGTCAATGAGGCTTACGCCGTTCTCAGCAACCCGGAGCGGCGCAGCGAATGGATGTCCCGTCAGCGGGGGCCTGCTGCTGGAACCGATCCCTTCAGCACTGGTTTTCCCGATTTCGAGGACTACCTCGCTGTCGTTCTGGGTCTGGACCGGGAGCCTGTTCAGCGTGAGGCAGCAGGCAGCGCAGCTGATCATTCCGAACAGCCGGATGAACCGCACTGGCCTGAGGCAGCTCCCCAGCCACCTCCGCCGGTGCGCACTCAGGACGATCTGGAAACCGTGGTTGATCTCACGCCGGATCAGGCACTGCAGGGAACGACGGTTGAACTTGAGCTCGGCGATGGAACGCTCGTTGAGGTGGGGACTCCTCCCCTTGCGGGCGACGGCTGGCGTCTGCGGCTGGAGGGTGTCGCGCCGGGCGGACGGGATCATTTTCTGCACCTGCGGGTGCTGACCGACGAAGGTCTGCGCATCGATGGTCTGCGGGTGCACTATCGCCTTGAGCTGCTGCCTCCCGATGCCGCCCTTGGTTGCGCCGTTGATGTGCCCACCCTCACAGGGCCCGTGACGCTGCAGGTGCCACCTGGCTCATCCAGTGGTCGCCTGCTCAGGCTGCGGGGTCGCGGTCTTCAGCTCGGAGATGAGCGCGGAGATCAGCTTGTGGAGATCGTGATTGTGATTCCTGCGGCCCTGGCTGACGACGAACGTGCTCTCTACCAGCGACTTCAGGAACTTGGCCTTGAGCGTGCCGGCGCTTTCTAAACCGCTCGGGCAATGAGAGACTGCTGATGACGATTGATCAGCATGTTGGTTCACGTGCTCCTGTACGACGCAGGAGAGGACAGCGAAGGCATTCATTCCCTCGAGCTTTCAGGTCAGACCGTCGTGCTGATGTTCGAGAACCGCGATGATGCCGACCGCTACGCCGGCCTGCTCGAAGCCCAGGACTTCCCGACACCCAGCGTTGAGGGGATTGATCGAGAGGAGATCGAACTGTTCTGCCGGGAAGCTGGATATGAGGCGAGATTCGTTGCAGACGGGTTTAGGCCCCAGACGAGTGATGAACGTCTGATGCTTGCCCCCCCGAATGCAAACCGTGACGTGACCAACTGGCAGGACCAGGAGCCCCAGTCGGAACAGGAGGCTTCATCCGCCGACAGCGACAGCTCCATCTCCGATCTGGATGATGTGCGTCGACGTCTGGAAGGACTGCTTTGAGCATGTCCGATCCCGTCCGATCCGAGCCTGCGAAACGCGCTTCGCTGGTCGCTCCCTCTGCGGACCGTGGACACCTGCTGACCGAACAGTCCAATCCAGCCAGCCGGAATCTCGATCAGCTGTCCACCACTGATCTGGTCGGTTTGTTCATCGAGGAGGATCGCCTCCCTCAGCTGGCTGTGATGGGGGCCAGGGATGCGTTGAGCCGGGCGGTTGATGCCATTGCCGACCGTCTGCGCGATGGCGGTCGATTGTTCTACCTTGGCGCCGGAACATCCGGACGCCTGGGGGTGCTGGATGCAGCCGAGTGTCCTCCGACGTTCTGCAGTCCACCGGAACTGGTGCAGGGAATCCTGGCCGGTGGAGCGCCGGCGCTCCTGCGCAGTTCGGAGGGTCTCGAGGATCTGGAGGAGGCCGCGGTCAATGACCTGAAGGCCCGCGGTTTCTCCCGCGCCGATTGTGTGGTGGGGATCGCTGCTGGTGGCACCACCCCTTACGTGCGCGGCGGCCTGAGCCATGCGAGGGACCTCGGGGCTTTGCCGATTGCGATGGCATGTGTGCCCACCGAGCAGGCTCCCTTGCCCTGCACCATCGACATCCGACTGCTCACCGGTCCTGAATTGCTGACCGGATCGACCCGTCTCAAAGCGGGCACTGCCACGAAGATGGCTCTCAACATCCTGTCAACCGGCGTGATGGTTCGTCTGGGCAAGGTCTATGGCAATCGCATGGTGGATGTGGCCGCGAGCAACAGCAAGCTTGTCGACCGTTCAATCCGCATCCTTCGGGATCTGCTCGGGGTGCAGCGTCAAGCAGCTCTGACCCTGCTGGAACAGGCCCAAGGTTCGGTGAAGCGTGCACTGGTGATGGGCAGTTGCTGCATCGATGCCGGCGAAGCCGATGCGCTGCTCGACAGCCATGGGGCTGATCTCCGAGCCGCCCTGTCCAGCAAGGGGTGCACGTTGCCGCTTCAGGATTCAAGCGCTCCCCAGTAGGGACTTGTGAACAGATCGAGACGCCGCCGGGTGGCCGTGGGGACGGCTTCCGGAGGGGTCATCAATGCATCGGCGAGGGCCGTGTGGGCCTCAGAGGCAGGTCGCTCCTCGCTGAACCTCTGCATCAGCTGCTGCAGGATCGGACCGGTGGCCGACGCATTGGCCTTCAGGTTGCCCACCAGCATTTCAACGGTGACCGCATCGTGATCGTTGTGCCAGCAGTCAAAGTCGGTGACCATGCTCAGCGAGGCATAGGCGATTTCCGCCTCCCTCGCCAGGCGCGCTTCGGTGTGATTGGTCATGCCGATCACATCGCAACCCCAGCTGCGATACAGCTCGCTTTCGGCTCGGGTGGAAAAGGCCGGTCCCTCCATACAGAGGTAGGTGCCGCCGCGATGGAGATGGTGCCCCGCCGGCATGGCGCCGGAGGCGGAGGCGGCCAACCAATCGCTCAATCTGGAGCAGAACGGATCAGCAAGGCTGACGTGAGCCACACATCCATCACCGAAGAATGACAGCTGCCGCTGCATGGTTCGGTCGATGAACTGGTCTGGCACCACCATGTCGCGTGGGCGCAGATGTTCCTGCAGGGACCCGACGGCGGAGAGTGAGATCAGCCAGCGCACACCCAGTGACCGCATCGCCCAGATGTTGGCGCGGTAGGGAACCTCCGTGGGCAGCAGATGGTGGTGCCGTCCATGTCGTGCCAGAAACACCACCTCCATCCCACCCAGACGGCCGATTCTCAAGGCATCTGAAGGCGTGCCGAACGGCGTGTCCAGGGTGACTTCCTCAACGGATTCGAGCTTGTCGATGGCATAGAGACCACTGCCTCCGATCACACCCACGCGTGCGGATTCCAGCTCTGGAAGGGAAGCTCTCTCGCTCATGGCTTGGCTGAGGTCGGCCTGATCAACCACCTGCCTAGCATGGTGTTTTGGGGTTGACGCCTTGACGACCGTTCTCATGTCCACGGACGCCGGCGACATCAAGCTGGAGATGTTCGATCAGGACGCTCCCAACACCGTGGCCAATTTCGTGAAGCTGGCGCGGGAAGGGTTCTACGACGGGTTGTCCTTTCACCGGGTCATTGACGGTTTCATGGCGCAGGGTGGATGTCCCAACAGCCGCGAGGGGTCCCGCGGCATGCCCGGCACCGGAGGTCCGGGGTACATGATCGACTGTGAGATCAACAGCAGGAAGCACGTGCCCGGTGCGCTCTCGATGGCCCATGCGGGGCGTAACACCGGCGGCAGCCAGTTCTTCATCGTTCACGAAGCACAGCCGCATCTCGATGGCGTGCACACCGTGTTCGGCCTGACCGGCGATATGGATGTCGTGCTGGCGATCAAGAACGGTACGCGGATTCAGAAGGTCACGGTTCAGGACCAGTGAATCAACGCAGGCTGGTTTCCAGCGGGAAGCCAGTCTGATGCGTCCTTCTGGGTCGCGAGTGTCTTCAGCGTCAGTTCATCGCGTTCCAGGGTCTGAGGTGGATGGGCAACCTGATCGGGGTTGACGGCATGGAGCAGGCCCAGTCGCGATGTTTCAGGCCACTCAGCCATGGTGCTGAGCATCGCCCTGACCGCGTCGAGATTGGGTTCCTGCCCCTGCAGTGACCAGACGAAGCGCGGCCGTTCCCACAACGCCAGCAGTCGAGGACCATGTTCGGCCTTCAGTTGAACACCGCGTTCCTCGCTCAGCCTTTCCACGCGGTGCATCAGATCGGACAGCACACCGTCATCCGTTGAGGCACTGTCGAGGCAGAGCACCCAGTGCGAACGATGCTGATCCGCATCAAGCAGATGCCCGAGCTTCTCCCGTTTGGTGGCCAGATAGTCGGCATTGAAGTCACCCAGGGCCGGCTTCATCGGCACCCGGCTGACCACCTCGAGGCCGTAACCACCGAGCCCAGCGATTTTTCTGGGATTGTTGGTGAGCAGGTTCAGGCGATGAATGCCGAGATCAGTGAGGATCTGTGCGCCCACGCCATAGTTGCGGAGATCAGGAGCGAAACCGAGTTTTTCGTTGGCTTCGACAGTGTCAAGACCACCCTCCTGCAGGCTGTAGGCCTTGAACTTGTTGATCAGACCGATGCCTCGACCCTCCTGACGCAGATACACGACCACGCCCTCCCCTTCCGCCTCGATGTGCTTCAGGGCGGTGTGAAGCTGGGACCGACAGTCGCAGCGAAGTGATCCGAAGGCATCACCGGTCAGGCATTCCGAGTGCATGCGCACCAGCACCGGTTCGCTCAGGTTGTTTGGATCGCCCTTCACCAGAGCGACGTGTTCACTGCCGTCAAGTTCGTTGCAGTACCCGATCGCCAGAAAGGAGCCGAACTCCGTCGGCAGGGAACACTGGGCGGAGCGCACGACGAAGCGTTCGTTCTCGAGCCGGTAGCGGATCAGGTCCTCAATGCTGATCAGCTTCAGACCGCGTTCACGGGCGTAGATCTGCAGCTCCTGAAGCCGGGCCATGGAGCCGTCGGGATTCTGGATCTCACAGATCACACCGGATGGGTACAACCCCGACATCTGGGCGAGGTCCACAGCGGCTTCGGTGTGACCCGCCCGCTTGAGCACTCCGCCAGGTCTTGCCCGCAAGGGGAAGATGTGACCGGGGCGCCTGAGATCCGACGGTTTGGCGCCAGGCTGGATTGCGACCTGAATCGTGCGTGAGCGGTCATCCGCTGAGATCCCTGTCGTGACACCGTTTTCAGGCCCCGCATCGATGCTGACGGTGAAGGCTGTCTGATTGGCATCGGTGTTGCGATCAACCATCAGGGGAAGATCCAGCGCATCGAGGCGTGCTCCTTCCATCGCGAGACAGATCAGACCGCGGGCCTCGGTGGCCATGAAATTGATCTGCTCAGGTGTCGCGAACTGCGCTGCGCAGATCAGATCGCCTTCGTTTTCACGTCGTTCATCGTCCACAACAACAACACACTCTCCATTACGGATTGCGGCAAGCGCATCAGGAATGGAATCGAACATGGGAGAAGCCACTTCTGTCTGAGCAACGGATTCGTGCAGTGGTCCTGGTGTCCTGAAAGCTCTCTCCATTATTGACGTCGGTACGATCGGCCCGTGTGACAACGCTGGAATGGGGAATCAACGGGTTGCCGTGGTGGGCGCCTCCGGATATGGAGGTCTGCAGACCCTTCGTCTTCTGAGTTCACACTCGGGCTTCGACATCACCTTCCTGGGCGGTGAGCGCTCTGCAGGTCGCCCCTGGCGCGAGATCTGCCCGTTCCTTCCACTTGATGATGACCTCGTTGTTGAGAGCCCGGATCCTGATCGCATCGCCACGGCAGCGGATTTTGCGGTGTTGAGCCTTCCCAACGGCCTGGCCAGTCAGCTGGTTCCATCGCTGCTCGACAGAGGGGTGAGGGTGGTGGATCTCTCGGCTGATTACCGCTACCGCAGCCTGGATCAATGGGCGTCGGTGTATGTGCATGAGGCCAGAACGCATCAGCGATCGGATGCTGATCTCTGTCGGGAGGCGGTGTACGGGCTGCCTGAATGGCATGGTGCCGAGATTGCCGAGGCGAGGCTTGTTGCGGCACCTGGCTGTTTTCCCACCACCAGCCTGCTGCCGTTACTGCCCTTTCTCAAGCAGGGACTGATCGAAACCGAGGGGTTGATCATCGATGCCAAGACCGGTACCTCAGGCGGCGGCAGGGCGGCCAAGGAACACCTGCTTCTGGCTGAAGCCTCGGAATCCATCTCGCCGTATGGCGTTGTCGGCCATCGCCACACCTCTGAGATCGAACAGCTGGCCAGCAGTGTGGCGGGATGCCCGATTCAGCTTCAATTCACACCGCACCTGGTGCCCATGGTTCGTGGTCTCTTGTCCACGGTCTACGCCCGTCTGCGCGATCCGGGGCTCACGGCGGAAGACTGCACCACCGTTCTCGAGGCGGTTTACCGCCACCATCCCTGTGTTCGGGTCCTGCCGGTCGGCACCTACCCGGCAACCAAGTGGGCCAAGCACACCAACCAGGCTCTGCTCTCGGTTCAGGTTGACGGTCGCACGGGCAGGCTCGTGCTGATGAGCGCCGTTGACAATCTGATGAAGGGACAGGCTGGGCAGGGCGTGCAGTGCCTCAACCTCATGGCCGGTTTGTCGAGCTGTGAAGGGCTCCCGCTCGCGCCCTTCTATCCCTGAACCGCTGTTGCTGAACGCCACCGCTGGCCTGCGAGGGCCGTCGCCCAGGGCAGAAGCCGATGTTCCTCGCGCTGAATGCGACGAGCCAGCCGCTCGCGATCATCATCCGGAAGAACGGGAACAGCGGCCTGCGCCAGAATCGGCCCCGCGTCGACGTCCTTCCACACCTCGTGGACGGTGCATCCGGCAATCGTCACGCCCTGGCTGATGGATTGCCCCACCGCATCCATTCCTTTGAAAGCAGGCAGAAGTGAGGGGTGGATGTTGATCAATTTCCCGGGAAACGCCTCGATCAGCACCGCAGTGACGATGCGCATCCAGCCCGCCATCACCACCGCTTCCACACCGGCAGTCACGAAGGTGCGGACAAGGTCCTGATCCAGTGCCTCCCTGCTTTCGAAATGACGATGGTCTTTCAGGACGCAGGGGACACCGAGACGCCGGGCGCGCCGCATGGCTCCACACTCCGCCTGGTTGACGACCAGTAGCAGCAGTTCCGCATCCAGATCACCGCAGATCACGGCGTTGTGGAGTGCCTCGAAATTCGTGCCGGCACCCGATGCCATCACTCCGAGCCGCAACGGAGGGTCAAAGCGGGGCCAGTGATCAATTGCGGGAACTGACAACGTGGGGAAACGCTCGCCGTCCAACTGGCTAGGGTCAGCTTGCGAGGGCATTCCTTTTCCATGTCCCATCTCTCCATCCTGCCCACACTGGTGACCGATCTTGAGCTCCTCGAGATCGCGCTTGGGTCTGAAGGCTTCCGTGTGTCGCGCGGAGGCCGCGTCACCTCATTCGATCGATCCCGGTCCGTTGATCTTTCAGCCCATCACCCATCCGGTCTTCAGCTGGGCTGGGTGCAACGAGACGGGGAGTGCCACTTCGATCTGGTGGTCGATCTGGCAGCCCCAGACGGATCAGGCCGCACCGAATCCGCCCTGCGTCGCGTGCTGCGTCGTTACGCCCTCTCCCAGGCCCTGAGAGAGGCCGAAACCTTTGATGCTGAGATGGTGAGTGCCGGCGCGTGATGGCCGATGTTCACGTTGCCTTCAAGCTGACCTCGCCCGCCTCACAGACCGTCTGGGTCGAGATGCGATGGATGCCATCTCACCCGCATCAGACCTGGACGATGCCTGTCTGGACTCCAGGCTCCTACACCGTTCGTGACCCGTCCCAGCACCTGCACAGCCTCAGTGTTGAACAGGCTGGAGAGGCGCTGACGCCTCGTCGCCGATCCCCAGCGACCTGGGAGCAGCACTGCCGCGTCTCTGAGCCGGTCACCCTGCGCTACGCCCTCGAAGCGCGGCAGCTGACGGTGCGCACCAATCACCTGGATCCAAGCTTCGCATCACTCTGTCTGTCAGCGATGGTGATGCTGGTGGACGGGCAGCGCTGGAATCGTCATCTGCTGACGGTCTCCATTCCCGACGCCTGGTCGATTGCCTGTCCTCTCCCCCGTGAGAATGGTGCGTTCCTCGCTGAGGATTTCGACCACCTTGTGGATGCGCCGGTGCATGCCGGGGATCTGCAGATCGAGACGCTGACCGTGCGCGACAGGCCCCATGAACTGGTGCTGATCGGCTCCCCTCCGTCGGGATGGTCGCGCGATCTGCCAGGGCAGATCGCATCGATCTGTTCGTCGGTCTGTGATCTGATGGGGGCTGATCCCCCTTCCCGACAGCCTTATCAGCTGGTGTTGCAACTGCTCGATCAGGGGTATGGCGGGCTTGAGCATGACAACTCCTCGGTGATGCAGTTTCCGTGGACTCGTCTGCTGGAGCCAGGTGGAACGCGCAGTCTCCTGCAGTTGATCGGACACGAATATCTCCATCAGTGGAATGTTCGTCGACTTCGGCCGAGCGAATACGTTCCGTATCGCTACGACCGACCCGTCGTCAGCGAAGGCCTCTGGTTCGCCGAGGGGATCACCAGTTATTTCGACCTGGCTCTGCCTCTTCTTTCCGGTTTGTCCAGTCGGATGGATCTGCTGGAGGATCTGGCCGCGGATCTGTCCCATGTTCTTGTCAATCCCGGCACGAACATCCAGTCCCTGGCCGACAGTTCCCGGGAAGCCTGGGTGCGTCTCTACAAACAGACCGCTGCCAATGCCCGCAGCCAGATCAGCTACTACAAGCTGGGGACGGCACTGGCGTTCTGCCTCGATGTGGGTCTGCGTCAGGCGGGTGGCTCGTTGGCCGCAACGCTGCGTCTGCTCTGGCACCGCCAGGGACGCCATGGTCGCGGCTACGCACGGCACGATCTGATGGAAGCGATCGCAGAGACCACGCCTGACCTGGCAGAGCAACTGCCTGGATGGCTTGATCGCTGTGCTGCGCTGCCGATCGAAGCATGCGTCAAGCAGCTGGGTCTTGAACTGGAGCCGGTCAGATCAGCCCATCCAGATGCCGGTTGGACGCTTCGTGAAGCTGACGGCACTGTCTGGATCGATCGCACCGTGGCGGGTGGTGCCGCCGAAGGAGCAGGACTCGTCTGCGGCGATGAGCTTGTCTCCCTCAGGCACTGGCGCTGCCGCACCAAGAAACGCAGCATGGATCTGCTTCAAGGTCCTGACGTTTGTCCGGTGATGTACAGCCGCCGTGGCCAGATTGCCAGCACGGAGCTATCTCTGAACCAGGCCTGCGTTGATCGCCATCGACTGGCCTGGGATCCTGGTGCCCCCAGGGAGGCTC
>Ga0160422_10001717_pt1 | contig 13643 bp, 10 predicted proteins | sample Fk160mmetaG_FD_108192 | JGI IMG/M metagenome (GOLD analysis project Ga0160422, IMG submission 108192) | Marine microbial communities from the Central Pacific Ocean - Fk160115 60m metaG | ecosystem: Environmental > Aquatic > Marine > Oceanic > Photic zone | place: The Central Pacific Ocean...
AATTGATGGGCGCTCAGTGAATCGATTATTTGATAAATCCAAACGTTCTTTTCTGTTCGGTGTGCGCTTAGGTTAAATACCTGATTCCATTTTAAATGTTGGTTGAGAATTAACTGTAATCCATTTATCTGTCTTTCATTCGGAACTATTCTAATCTTTTTTAGATCTGCAAGCAGCCTCATTAGCTTGCCAAATTCATCAGATCTAACTTTTTTATGTGTATAAGTAAAAGACTGATAGCCGCTGACGTAACGCCTGGAATACGGGAAGCTTGCGCTAAAGTTTGAGGCTGATGATCTACCAACTTCTCTCTAACTTCATTTGATAAACCAGTGATCAATGAATAATTCAAATCGGATGGTATGCTGACCTGTTCATTATTTTTTAATTTCTGGATTTCTTCCGTCTGCCGATCAATATATCCTGCATACTTAATAAGAATCTCAATTTGACAAGATATTGATGGATTTTCATGAGGCTCAAGCCCTGCGCTATTAACTAAATCTTGATAGTGAATCTCTGGTCTCTTCAATAAGTCATGTGCTGTTACTTCCTTTACTAACGGTGATTTCAGCACGGTGTTCAAGGTTTGCAAATTTTGATTATCAGGCCGAATCCATGTGTCTTTTAAACGCTGCTTTTCCTTTTCGATTTGCTCTTGTCTGTCATTAAAGTGTCTCCAGCGTTGCTCACTCACCATACCTAACCTTCGAGCTCGTTCGGTAAACCGAGTATCTGCATTGTCTTCCCTAAGGGCCAACCTATATTCCGCTCTTGAAGTAAACATTCGGTAAGGTTCTTGAGTGCCTAGCGCTGTCAGATCATCAACCATTACGCCAATGTAACCCTCGTCCCGTCCGATTATCCAAGGAGGCCTTTCAAAAACCCTCAATGCAGCGTTCGCTCCGGCAAGTAATCCTTGAGCACCGGCCTCTTCATAACCCGTGGTGCCGTTAATTTGACCGGCAAAATATAAATTTCGTATTAACTTACTTTCTAAGGTTGATTTCAGATCTCTCGGATCAAAGAAATCGTACTCGATGGCATAACCCGGACGAGTAATAGAGGCGTTAGCACAACCCTCCAATGAACGAACTATGTCCAATTGAACCTCATACGGCAGCGAGGTGCTGACCCCGTTAGGATAAAGCTCATGAGAAGTCAAGCCTTCAGGTTCTAAAAATATTTGATGCGTTGGTTTATCTGCAAATCGAACTATTTTCTCTTCTATGGATGGACAATATCGAGGACCAACACCATTTATTATCCCAGCATGCATAGGACTTAGATTTAAATTTTCTAAGATGATGTCTCGGGTTTTTTCCGTTGTGTTCGATAAAAAACACACAATTTGTCGTGGATGCTCATTCCCCTTGCTCATCATCGACATATAGGGTGTAGGGTTATCACCTGGTTGTTTCGGTAACAGATTCAGTTCGACAGAGCGAGAATCAATCCTTGGCGGGGTTCCTGTTTTTAATCGGGAGATCCGAAAGGACTTATTACGCAACGATTTTGCTAAATCATTTGCGGCAGGATCCCCCGCACGACCGCCAGATTGCTGATTCTTTCCTATGTGCATTTGACCAGCCAAGAAGGTTCCCGCCGTAACCACAACTGATTTCGATCTTAACTTCAAACCCATCGCTAAAATAACACCCTTAACGCGGTCTTGTTCAATAATTAAATCGCAGACAGGTTGTTGAAAAATTGTAAGATTTGGAGTGGTTTCAATCGAATGACGCATAAATTGACGATAAAGGATTCGATCAGCTTGCGCTCTAGTTGCGCGCACTGCTGGGCCTTTTCTTTGATTAAGTATTCGGAACTGAATACCAGCCAAATCTGCAATCTTGGCCATTAGCCCATCACATGCATCAATCTCACGCACTAAGTGACTTTTTCCGATACCACCGATCGCTGGGTTACAGGACATTTGACCAATTGTTTCAATGGAATGTGAAATTAGTAGTGTGTTGCAACCAATCCGTGCTGCAGCACTGGCTGCTTCTGTGCCTGCATGACCTCCGCCAACGACAATGACATCAAATTGTTGTTTGTAATCCATAAATATAAAAAGTATTTAAGTAAAGTTATTGTGGTTGCTTATACTAAGGGGGTTTCAAGATGTGGAAAAGAAATTTTTTTATCGGTTTTTCAGAGAATTAGCCCTGAAAGAGGTATGTGTATAAGCATCGCTGAGCCGCAGGGAAATCAAACTTAAGCTTGTTTATAAATGGCACGGTTGTCCACAAGTGAATATATCCAGAGTTTATTCAGGGGCTTTTCCCTTTGTATTTGAACATCATTTCCCAATGCAAAAAGTTGAGAAAATAGAACCTAATAGATCGTCTGAGGTAAAAGTACCTGTAATCTCAGACAAAGCGTTTTGTGTTAAACGAAGATCGTCGGCGATAAGATCAATAGTTTCAATTTGAATAGTCTGATTTTTTGCTTGGTTGATATAACCTAACGCTGCTTCTAATAGGGCAACATGGCGATCTCGCGCTAGGATTGTTGTTTCAAGATTCGAGTGAAGGCTAAGCTCCTGTAGCAACCAATTTTTGAATTGCTCTAACCCAAATCCAGTAACAGTCGAAACTTCAATAAGCGGAAACTCTGTTTTGTTTACGGTTGAACCAGTCTGGAGATCTTGCTTGGTTTTGATTATCCCAATATTCGTAGTAGGACTTTTTCCTACCAGATCAGTCACAGTTTTTCCTGTGATCTCATCGTATCGTTCATCAAATAAGCATAAAACTAAGTCGGCGGTCTCAATGGCATTTATTGCTCTTTTAATACCCTCTTCTTCAATCTGGTCGGCGGTCGATCTAATTCCCGCTGTATCAGTGATGCGTATTTCTAAGCCATCGATTAATAAATCATAACGTATTAAGTCACGTGTAGTCCCGGGGATGTCTGTTACGATTGCTAGAGGTTCTTTAGCTAATGCGTTTAATAAAGAGCTCTTCCCGGTATTAGGGGCACCTACGAGCACGATTTCAGTTGTTCTATTTAGGCGAACGCCTTCTTGAGCCGATTGAATTGATATTCTGAGTTTTGAATCGAGGTTAGCTAGCTGATTTTCAAAAAGATCGATACTGACTGGATTAATGTCCTCATCAGGAAAATCAATGTGCGCCTCGATCTGTGTGCGAAGACTTATTAAATCTTGGATTAGTTCGTTTATTGCTGATGCAAATACACCCCTTAGCGATTGGTTTGCTGCTTTAACAGCAGATAGAGAAGTGGCGTTTATAAGGTCACTGATCGCTTCTGCCTGAGTTAAATCTATTTTGTTATTCAGAAAAGCTCGTTGACTAAATTCGCCTGGTCTGGCAATCCGAGCGCCAAGTTTAGTCATAGATCGTAGGACAGCTTGTACGACAACTGGCCCGCCATGTCCCTGAAATTCAATGACATTTTCTCCTGTAAAACTGTGAGGTGCTTGGAAAAATACCCAAAGACCGGAGTCCAAAATAGTATCGTCGTCAAAGACATGTCCGAATGAGAAAAATCTTGGTTTTAGCAACTTTTTTTGTGAAAGGGTTTCGGCTATTGATAGGGATCTTGGGCCAGATAATCTAACAATACTGATTGCTCCCCGACCGGGTGCAGTAGCCGAAGCAACAATCGTATCTGAAAGATTCATGTCGTTTGAATATCGGTTTTCTCAATGGATTTTGTTATTACCCATTGTTGGGCAATCGACAAGATATTGTTTATGACCCAATACAGCACTAAGCCGGCCGGGAACCATAAGAAGAAGAAAGTAAACGCAACAGGCATATATTTCATAATTTTTGCTTGCATTGGATCCGGTGGTGTCGGGTTTAACGATGTTTGAATGTACATCGAAACGCCCATAAGTAGAGGCAAAATAAAGAACGGATCTTTTACGCTTAAATCATTGATCCAAAGTACGAATGGAGCCTGCCTGAGCTCAACGGATTCGAGAAGGACCCAGTACAGAGCTATGAAGACAGGCATCTGAACGAGGATAGGCAAACAACCACCTAAGGGATTTATTTTTTCTCGTTTATATAGATCCATCATTTCCTTGGACATTCGTTGGCGGTCATCGCCATATAATTCGCGCATTCTATTGATTTCTGGGGTGAATTTACGCATTTTAGCCATTGATTTATATGCAGCAGCAGAAAGTTGGAAGAAAGCGGCCTTCACTAGAATAGTAAGGAGAATAATTGCGAAGCCCCAATTGCCGACATACGTGTGTATAAATTTAAGCAGCCAGAATAGTGGTTGGGCAATGAACCAAAGCCAACCGTAGTCGACAACTAATTCTAGACCGGAAGTTAACGTTTCAAGCGTTTCTTGATCTTTTGGACCTGCATAAAGCTTTGAACTGGTTTGTTTCGTTTCGCCCGGAGCTATTTCTATACTAGGGCTGACAATACTTCCAATGTAATGTCCATTTTTATTTGTTCGGAATGAATACGTGTGGGTCTCTGTTGAAGATGGAATCCAAGCGCTAGTGAAATAATGTTGTAGTAGCGCAAGATAACCGCCAGGGATATTGGTTTTTTTTAGTTCTGTGTTTAGTGCTCGTGCGTCTGTGGAGGTTTCAAAATCGGCAAAAGATACTTTACGATAACGTTCATCAGCTGTGCGTAGAGCATAGCCAAGAAAGGCTTGCATCCCCATGGAGTTCTGGGTTGAGGGATCCTCAGAGTTATCTCGTTTTAATTGGACAAAGGGAGATAATGTCTTTGGCGCACTCGACACATTTTCTATCGTGTGTGTCACATCAAGATCATATTGGTCTGGAATGATCGAAAAAGTTTTGGTAACGATTAGACCAGTATTCGTCTGGGTCTGAATAGATATGTCTGTCGGTTTGTCGATAACATATCTTTTTTGTTCTGCTTTATAAACGGGTCTACCGCTTTGAAAAGCATCTGGACCATCGGGTCCGACGAGGCCGCTTTGTGCAATGTAGGTGCGAGATGTGTTATCAAGAAGTGCAATTGGTTGTTCCGGGGTTTTGAGGGAAATAGGATAATCTTTTAATAAAATTTGTGTAATGTCTCCACCTGTTAAAGCGATAGAAATATCTGTGGTTGGAGTGGTTATAAGAATGAAATCGTTTTCAACAACTGATTCGGCCGGTAGATGTTTTTTATTGGCCGCAGTTGTTGAGTCCGAGCTGTCTGACGCAGCCGGGACTTCCGGTGTTGGAAACACCTCTTCATTTTGGATCGCTGTAGAGTTAACCGCGGAATTTTTTGCGTCTATGAATACATTCCATTGAAGAAAGAGCACATATGTAAGAATGCCGAGAATCCCAAGGAGGCCTGTACGTTGAATATCCATTAACTTTGTCTCGATTTTCCTTTGTTATTCGGGACTGGATCCCATCCCCCAGGGTGGCCAGGTTGACATTTCCCGATCCTAACTATGCCCAACCAAACTCCCTTAATGACCCCATGTTCTTCGATTGCCTCAATCATATAGGCTGAGCAAGTGGGCTGAAACCGGCATGTTGCCGGAAACAACGGAGAGATAAAGTACCGGTAGAAACGAATCATCGCAATTGCTGTGGGACCAAAACTATACCTAGTTAACACAAGTTCGCTCGAGATTCTCAGATAACTTGGTAAAGGCCTGATTCAAAAACTGTTGATACGTTAAGGACCAAAGAGTTTTGGGTGTTCTTCGCGCAATAACGACTATGTCGACTGGAAAACAAGGCCCATGGTGTCGAAGGTATTCGCGTATCACTCTACGAAATCGATTTCGGTCGACGGCGCGACGAATCTTTTTCTTCGACGTAATGAAACCAATTCGGTGATCTTTTTTCCTGGTACTTATATTTGCCAAAATTAAAAAGTCCCGAGTACTGCTTGTAGCATCGGGACTTTTGAAAATTAAATCGAAATCACTACGCGACGGTAAGGATGAGACCGTCATAAAGTCACCTTTATACGATTAGGCTGATAAACGCTTACGGCCTTTTGCCCGTCGGCGAGCTATTATTTGGCGCCCACTTTTTGTGGCCATGCGAGCGCGGAATCCGTGATTTCGGGCCCGCTTTAAAATGCTGGGCTGAAAGGTGCGTTTCATGACTATCCACCTGATTGAGTTTATTCCGGGCGCAGATATTACCTAAAGGCTAAATAAGAATCAAAGTACTTTTTTAAATTTGGGCAAGCTGACTTTTGTGCGCATTATTTTGGGGCAGTTTTGGGCTGTGGATAAAATAGATTAAACATTCTTACTCTTTGATAAAGCGGTTATTTTTACAGTCTGATTGGGTGTTTTTTTGAATTAATCCACAAATTCGTTAAATGAAAAATTTAATTAGATAAAACAATAGGATAGCAAATATTTGGGGCTTACCTATTGACCCGAGCGGTCATGATTGTGCATAACTTATCCCCGGCAAGGAGATAATAATAATGAATTGGGATACCTGTGTAGAACAGTTGGCCAGAGAGTTAACGCCGGAACAGTTGAATACATGGATTAAACCACTACAAGCCGAGGTAAAGTCGCAATCTATTTGTCTGCTTGCTCCCAATAGGTTCGTGAAGGATTGGGTTTCTGATCGCTATCTTGAGCGAATTGAAACATTTTTCTCGCAGCATGTCGGTGGGGCTTTTCAGGTTATCTTGCGGGTTGGGTCAAGTAGCGATCAAGGAGTGGGTGGGTTTGATAGGATGCGCAGCGAACGGCCTGTAATACAAGGGGCTGTGGGCAGTCATAAAGCGATGGCCAAGCCGATTAGGGAGCCGGCGGTCGTCGAGGGGTCTATTAAGCATAGCAATCGTTTAAACAATGACTTTCGTTTTAATAATTTTGTTGAAGGTAAGTCAAACCAGTTGGCTAGAGCTGCCGCGCAGCGTGTCTCGGAAAAGCCGGGCTCCGAATATAACCCTTTATTTCTCTATGGTGATACCGGGCTTGGGAAGACGCACCTGATGCACGCCGTTGGTAACCAGATAAGAAAAAATAATGTAGATGCGCAAATAATTTATGTACATTCGGAACGGTTTGTTGCGGATATGGTCAAGGCTCTGCAACTGAACGCTATTGCTGACTTTAAAAGGGTGTACAGAAATGTCGACGCGCTTTTAATCGACGATATTCAATTCTTCGCTGGTAAAGAAAAATCGCAGGAGGAATTTTTTCATACGTTTAATAGTTTGTTGGAAGGCGGGCAACAGATAATATTGACGTCGGATCGGTATCCGAAGGAGATTGACAACATGGAAGACCGTCTCAAGTCTCGTTTTGGATGGGGTTTGACGATAAGACTAGAGCCTCCAGAGCTGGAGACTCGGGTGGCTATTTTGATTAACAAGGCCCAGGAGGCCGGTGTCGATCTGAAGCGTGATTGTGCATTTTTTATTGCACAAAAAGTACGTAGTAACGTGCGAGATTTAGAAGGAGCTCTAAAAAGAGTGCTGGCCAATGCCCATTTTTTTGGTCAGTCAATAAATCTGGATTTTGTAAGGGACACATTGAGAGATCTCATAGCCGTTCACGATCGTCAGATATCTCTCGACAATATCCAAAGGATGGTTGCCGATTATTTTAAAATAAAAATTTCAGATTTATTGTCGAAGCGCCGCAATCGGTCGGTGGCTAGACCAAGGCAAGTAGCGATGGCACTTTGTAAAGAACTCACGGATCACTCGTTACCAGAAATTGGTGAGGCGTTCGGAGGTCGAGATCACACGACAGTTTTGCATGCTTGCCGGAAAATAAAAGAATTATGTGACACAGATCTGTCAATTCGAGATGATTATAGCAATCTCCTCAAAGCTTTAACTGGGTAAGGAACTATAATGGAATTTTCCGTGTCTCGCGAGCAGCTCCTCGAGAAAGGTCAGATTGCTGCATCAGTGGTTGAACGCAAGCAGACAATGGCGATATTGGCGAATATTCTCATCGAAGTTGATGCGACTGGGGCTGTAGTTACGGGCACGGACCTCGATAGTGAGATTTCAACCAATATGGAGCTAGTTGAAGTGGCGTCTGGCGGTGCCGTGACAGTTCCCGGTAGAAAGTTAGTCGATATTACCAAAGCTCTTCCCGAGGGATCTGTTATTGAATTTAAACAGGAAGGTTCGCAGATGACCTTGGTTTGCGGTCGTTCTCGTTTCAAGTTGGCTACGCTCCCGGCCGCGGATTATCCTAGGCTCGAGATACGTGGTGACCTGACAATGGTGTCGTTAGCTAAGGAGCCGCTTCATGATGCGATTGGTAAGACGCAGTTCGCCATGGCGCAACAAGATGTGCGTTACTATTTAAATGGCATGCTTTTTTCGATCGGTGGTGGTGAGTTCCGCACAGTTGCTACGGATGGGCATCGGTTAAGCCTTTATCAAACTTCCTTAGAAGGAACATCGTCAGACCCAACTTCGCTTATCGTACCTCGTAAAGCGGTGCTTGAGCTAGCAAGACTGGTTAACAGCGTCGATGAAACGGTAGAGCTGGCTTTTTCGACAAGCCATTTCCGGGTTTCAGGGCCGACATTTGTTTTCACTAGTGTATTGATTGATGGGCGCTTTCCGGACTATGAGCGCGTGGTGCCTCAGGGGGGCGATCATGTGGTTCGCGCAGATCGCAAACGCTTACGTGAATGCCTGTTGAGGGCAGCGATTCTTTCGAGTGAACAATATAGGGGTGTGCGGTTGCGTTTGTCACAGGGCCAGATTGAAGTGTTCGCGAATAACGCAGAGCAAGAAGAAGCTCAAGAAACGCTTGAAGTAGAGTTTGTTGGAGAGGACGGTTTCGAGATAGGATTTAATGTTAGTTATTTGCTGGACGTGTTGGCAACGATCGGAACGGAGTTGGTTGAGCTGAGGTTCGGGGATTCTAACCGCAGCGCTTTACTCTTGGGTGTTGGGGAAGACACCGGTAGATATGTCGTGATGCCAATGCGCCTCTAAGTGATCACATCTTTACAAATTAGCCATGTGCGGGGGCTCGAGGAGGCATCTATGTCACTCGGGCCCTCTGTCAATTTGTTGGTAGGTGATAATGGCGCTGGTAAAACCTCCGTGCTCGAAGCGGTATCTATTTTGTCGTTTGGGCGAAGTTTCGTGTCGTCTCGAGTTAAGTCGGTAATCGCGTTCGATAAGTTAAGTTTGACAGTTTTTGGGAAAGTTAAAAAGGCCAACACTGAGCACCGGCTCGCTGTGCAAGTTTGTCGGAATGACGAAAGGAAATTGCGTGTTGATGGTCTAGTAGCTAGAGGTCAAGGGGCGTTAAGTAAGATTTTACCAGTACTGCAAATTACCCCACATGTTTTAGATTTGGTTTCAGGTAATCCTGGATATCGTCGTAGATTTGTTGATTGGGGTGCTTTTCATTGGTCGGACGGAAATGGTCAATTGTTTAGCGGCCTGCGGAGGGCAGTATTACAGCGCAACGCAGTGCTAAGGAGTGGTATACTGACCCAGCAGGAGCTTTTTCCTTGGGAGCAGCAGGTCGCGCAATATGGAGAGGCTGTTCATGAGTGGAGGCAAAAGTTCGTAGCTGATTTGAATCCGTTGTTCCAATCGTTTTTGGTGGAGTTAGGTTTAGGCATAGATCTTGACGTTGTATATCGAAGTGGCTGGGGTGAAAAGGGGTTGGTGGAAGCGTTAGCTGCCAATCGTAATAGGGAGATTAAAGCGAGGTGCTCATTAGTCGGGCCGCAACGCGCAGACCTCGAGATCAGGCGGGAGGGAGTGAAGGCTAGCGACGTGCTTAGCAGGGGGCAGCTCAAGATTTGCAATCTTGCATTGATTTTGGCGCAGCTGTCTGCCGCGGGACAGCGGGGGCTTGATCCAGTGTTATGTTTGGATGATCCCGGGGCGGAGCTGGACGAGGATTCATTATCCCGGGTTTGGAAGGTTGTTGTTGAAAGTGGTGCGCAAGTTTTGGCAACAGGGATAAACGTTGATCGCATCGGGGTAAATGTTTCTCAGTTGGAGCATGCGAGAGTGTTTCACGTGAAACGTGGCAGAGTCTTTTCGCATTAAGGAAAAAAGATGGCACAAAATCAGCAGCCAGGCAATTACGATGGTAGCTCGATAAAGGTACTGAAGGGGCTCGAGGCTGTAAAGAAGCGTCCCGGGATGTATATCGGAAATACCGACGATGGGACGGGGTTGCATCACATGGTTTTTGAGGTTGTTGACAATTCCATTGACGAGGCTTTAGCGGGCCACTGTGACCAGATTGACGTCATAATCCATACCGATGGGTCTGTCACCGTTCACGATAATGGCCGTGGGATTCCAGTAGATGCGCACGAAGAGGGAAAGAGTGCTGCTGAGATTATATTGACAGTCTTACACGCCGGCGGCAAGTTCGATGAGAATTCTTATAAAGTCTCAGGTGGACTGCATGGCGTCGGCGTTTCGGTTGTGAATGCACTTAGCGAAAGATTGGTGTTGACAGTTCGGCGTGAAGGCTCGGTGTGGGAGCAGGAATATAGGCATGGAGATCCACAAGCGCCTTTGGCGTCAGTCGGTAAGACATCAGAAACTGGGACCACCCTCCGTTTCAAGCCGTCTGCAGACACTTTTGAGATTGTAGATTTCAGCTATGATGTTCTTGCAAAGCGACTTCGTGAGTTATCGTTCCTTAACTCAGGCGTGCGTATAAAATTGAGCGAAGAGAGTACAGCTCAATCTGAGATTTTTGAATATGAGGGTGGTTTGTCGGCGTTTGTCGGCTATTTGGGAAAAAATAAAAATCCGATTTGTGACGTGTTTCATTTTGTTTCGTCTGAGCGAGCAGATGGAATCGGTGTTGAGATAGCGTTGCAGTGGCATGACATATATCAAGAAAATATTTTCTGCTATACCAATAATATTCCACAGAAAGATGGCGGTACACACTTAGAGGGTTTTCGGACATCTTTGACACGTTTGTTGAATCAATATATCGAAGACGAACAACTGTTAAAGAAAGCCAAAGTTGCTACATCTGGCGACGATGCGAGGGAGGGCCTGACCGCCATTATTTCCGTCAAAGTTCCGGACCCAAAATTTTCGTCGCAAACCAAAGATAAATTAGTATCACAGGAGGTGAAGACAGCAGTTCAGCAAGAGATGCGCGAGGCTTTTCAGACCTTTTTAGTGGAAAGGCCTTCAGAAGCCAAACAAATCGTTGCAAAAATGATAGACGCGGCTAGGGCTCGTGAGGCCGCAAGAAAGGCTCGAGAGCTTACGCGACGAAAAGGGGCTTTAGATATCGCCGGACTGCCTGGAAAGTTAGCCGATTGTCAGGAAAAAGATCCAGCGTTTTCCGAGCTTTTCCTTGTAGAGGGTGATTCGGCTGGCGGGTCAGCAAAACAGGGCCGTGATCGCAAGACACAAGCTATTCTTCCTCTAAAAGGTAAAATCCTGAATGTTGAGAAAGCTCGGTTTGACAAACTGCTAAGCTCGCAAGAGGTTGGTACCTTAGTGACCGCTTTAGGTTGCTCGATAGGCCCGGAGTTTGATATCGACGGTCTTCGTTACCATAAAATAATTGTCATGACCGACGCGGACGTTGACGGAGCGCATATAAGGACGCTGTTGTTGACTTTTTTCTACAGACACCTGAGGGAGGTCGTTGAGCGTGGTCATGTCTACATTGCCCAGCCTCCGCTTTACAAGGTAAGAAAGGGGAGGCAGGAGCAATATTTAAAAGATGAGGCAGCTTTAGACGCATTTCTAACCAACGGGGCCCTCGATGACGCAGTAGTGCACACGGCATCTGGAGAATCGGTTGCAGGGGAGGTGTTAGAGCGTCTCTTTGAAGCTTATCGAGCTGGTCGGGCGGTGGCAGATAAGTTGTACCGTATTTTCCCTCACGAGACTCTTCACGGAATGCTGTTTATAGCGCCTATAGCGGTATCTGACCTAGCGAATCGTGAACGTATGGAGGTTTTTGCGAGTGATTTGGCGTCACAGTTGCCCAGTGACCCTAAAGAAGGGATGTTTTTCAGGGTGGCGATTGAGCCTGATCCAGAAAGATCCGAGTTTCGGGTGGTGGCCGAGCGTGTTCAACACGGGTTAATGGATCGGTTCGTTTTTGGTCATCAGTTTTTTGATGGCGGGGATTTTGACCAAATAGCTAAGGCCGCAAAGCTGTTAGTAGGCTTAATTGATGAAGGCTCGCAAGTCTCTCGAGGGGAACGTAGTTCTGATGTATTTAGTTTTGAACAGGCCTTTAACTGGTTGATGTCCGAGGCGCGCAGAGGCCCTCAAATACAGCGATATAAGGGTCTTGGTGAAATGAATCCGGAGCAGCTATGGGAAACAACGATGGATAGTTCAACGCGGCGGTTATTAAAGGTCACGGTTGAGGACATGATTGCGGCTGATCAAATATTTGTGACTTTGATGGGTGATGAGGTCGAACCGAGACGAGAGTTTATAGAAGCTAATGCTTTGAATGTTTTAAATTTGGATATCTAATAGCCAGCTAGTGAAATGCGCTAGACTAGTAAAAGTAGGGGTTGTTTCACGTGAAACAACCCCTGTCGTTAGTTCTTCACTTCCTTTGCCTGTTTCTACTAATGCTGCCCGAATACCCATTTGTTGGGCTGCTTTCAGGTCATTAACTGTATCACCTACTAGCCAGTCGGTGTCGGCGTTGAGGGGCAATTTAGCATTAATAGCTTTGAGGAGCCCAGTTTTTGGTTTTCGACATTCACAATTGGCATCTGGGTGGTGTGGACAGAACGCGATCATGTCAAACCCGCCCTCTGCTGCGTTAGCTTCTTGAATCATTTTCTTGTGTATGGCGTGCAGAGCGGCCTGCGAAAATAAGCCCCTGCCTACACCGCTTTGATTAGTGGCGATCGCGATTTTGTATCCCGCCGCCCTCAGCCTTGCTATTGCAGCCAGGGAACCATCGATCGCTTGCCATTCATCTGGTGATTTTATGAAGTATTTCGAGTCGTGGTTGATTACACCGTCGCGGTCTAAAATGATTGTCGACATATCACAGCTGTATTAAAGTAAAATCAGCTAACTGGTCGTAAGCATCTTTTACGAGCTGGCAAACGCCAAGACGGTTCTCTCTGACTTCAATATCATCGCTGTTTACTATGACATGGTCAAAAAATGCGTCTGTTTTGGCTTTCATGCTCAGCAAATACTCAAGTGCCTCAGTATATGTTTCACGTGAAACAGCTCTCTCTACATCCTGTTTAATGCGAGCCGCCATTTGAGCCAGCGCTTTTTCGCTTGGGTGTTCAAATAACGAAGGATTGATGGTGTGGGGTCGTGTGTTATTTTGTTTCAATAAGTTCGCAACGCGTTTATTTGTAGAGATTAAAAGTGCAAAATTCTCGCTATGGAGCTGTTCTGTTAGTGTTTTGACTCGGTCACCTGTTGCTGCAGTGTTAAGTTTGTTTGATGCCTGTACTGCGATAACAATATCGTGACGAAAGCCAAGTTCTGTCAGTCGTACACGCTCCCGATCACTGATAAATTGCCATAACTTTTTGAGAGCGTCAGGGGATCCTTCTATAGGTTGTGCGTGAAAAGCCTCAAATAACCATGGTTCTAGATTAAGCTTCATTTCCGATCGCTCATTGAGCCTCAAAAGCCCTATGGCGGCTCTTCGAAGTGCAAAGGGATCTTTGCTACCAGTGGGTGGTTGATCAATCGCGAAAAGTCCTGCGAGGG
>Ga0160422_10001718_pt1 | contig 13639 bp, 12 predicted proteins | sample Fk160mmetaG_FD_108192 | JGI IMG/M metagenome (GOLD analysis project Ga0160422, IMG submission 108192) | Marine microbial communities from the Central Pacific Ocean - Fk160115 60m metaG | ecosystem: Environmental > Aquatic > Marine > Oceanic > Photic zone | place: The Central Pacific Ocean...
AACATATCCGGGAACAGCGTAACAATACCTAGCCACATAGCGTCAGTCGTTCCACTCCGAGGGCCACATAACCAAAATTCTCCGATCCGTGAGATTTACCTCGGTTATGAAGGGGTCGGCAAAAGGCACCAGCACGGATTGCCCTTGGCGCATAATCTGCAGCACGTCGTGGGCACCTGTTTCAAGCAAGCCCTTGACCTCACCTAAGGCTTCTCCCTGTTCGTTGATGACCTGACAGCCGATCAGCTGATGCCAGTAAAACTCTCCATCTTCAGTATTGCCAAAGGTCTGCGCGGGCGTACCCAGCAGGCTGCCGCTAAATTGTTGGGCGGCCTCACGCTGTTCGACACCGGCCAGACGGACCAAGTAACCGTCGTTATGATTTTGGATTTCGTAACTATCGATAGGCTGCCAATGGTCGCTATTGTGCAAACGCAGAAACCAAGGTCGGTAAGACAACAGATTGTCTTGGGGAGAGGTGAACGACTGTAAATGTTGCCAGCCCTTGACGCCGAAAGCCCGTCCCAATCGGCCCACTACGACTTTGTCTTGGGACATATGGAGGCCTGGGCGCTTTTGATAATGCGCATCGACGATGCGCGTGCAGGTTACTCCGCGGGAGCCGCGGCTGCTTCTACGGGCTGTTGCTTGCGCGCCATCGCAATCAGCTGCTTGACCCGGTCACTGGGCTGAGCACCGACGCCGACCCAATAGTCAATACGATCCAGGTCCAGGCGCAACGCCTCGGCCTGACCTTTTGCTACCGGGTTGTAAAACCCTACGCGTTCGACGAAGCGGCCGTCACGCGCCCGCGCTTGGTCCGCTACAGTGACGTGATAGAAAGGACTCTTCTTTGCGCCATGACGCGCAAGACGGATCGTTACCATAATGTTCTCTGATTACCAAAGGTCGGAATTCGAAGGCCGAGTATACTATAGCAACGTCAGGCGCATGCAAATGGCTTGGGGTTAACTTGCGTGGGTCACTATTTACGGCGCCAAGCCTTTAATGATCACGCAATTGGTCTCTGCGGCAGCGTGACGATGCTTGGCCAGCGCCTGATATTCAGGACTGAAAAACCACTTTTCGGCATCTTCGACGGACCCAAATCCGATTAATACAGTGCGGGTATAAGACCAATCCCCCTCGAGGGTTTGCGGGGTTTCATCAACACTGAGCATGGTGCCGCCGTAATCGGAGAAGATGGCCATAAACCCCGCCTCATATTCGCCATAGCGCTCCCGATCGTGGATGTTAATCGTTGCCATCACATACGCCGTCATCTTTGCTCCTTTTACATTAGCCTTTCGCGGGCTGGCGCTTATTCAGCAGATGCAGCAAGCCATCTTGTTGATTAATCGAGCTCGCAAACTGCTGCAAAAAGTTCATGCCCAGCAGGCCATCAAAACCGTTATCGCCCACTAATGGCAGGATGCCCACCTGCAGGCGATCAACTGCAGCCCCACCGACCATGAAGTCGGAGACCTCAATTACCGGCGCCGAGACCAAACCGCCGGCAGTCGCCAAGCTGATCGAACGACCCAAGTCATAGCGAAGATTTAACCGCCGGGCAGCCGCTGGCGTCAGCGTAGTAATGGATGCCCCTGTATCAACCAGCAGCCTCAGCGTTCCCGACAAAAGCCGCGCCTCAACGACGTGATGGGCACCATGTTTGAACAAAGGTACGGTTATTCCTTCAGCAAACTGCAAACGCTGATTGATGCGCTGTTCTAACGCCTGCGCCTTGGGTCCCATTACTGGATCCTGCAGAATGAAATACAGCGAATACAGCGCTTGATCGTAAAGCTGTAGCTGCACTTGCACATCGGCCAGCCGATAGTAGTACTCGGCAATATGTGGGTCCAAGTTCACCAGGCGCTGATAAAATGCCAACAATTCGGGCCAGCGCTGTTGTTGTGTCAGCTGCCCAGCGCGTTTGTCGATAAATCCTTGAAGTTGCGCTCGGACCGCCGCTTCACCCGCCGAATCCAACCCAACCAGAGCATCATAAAACGCCTCCAGCGAATCCAGCGGTGCGAGCGCCGCCGTCGATTTATTGGGGTAGGACTGAGCGGGCGCAAGGGTTGTCAACGAGTCCGCCGCCGACGGGTCCGTCGATGCCGACGCCGGCACGGCAAACGTGATGTTCTCTGACGCGATTCCGCGCAACTGCCAGCCGGCCACAACGCCCGCAACGGCAACAACGACCAGCAGCAGGGTACGCATGGACTAACCCCTAGCCTAACGCCGGCGCATACCCGGTGGCATACCTCCCCCGGGAAGCTTCATTCCTTGCATGCCGCGCATCATTTTCTGCATGCCGCCCTTCTTGCCAACTTTTTTCATCATCTTCTGCATCTGCTTGTGCTGTTTCAACAATCGATTGATGTCGGCTATTTGGGTACCGCTGCCCGCAGCAATACGCTGTTTACGTGATCCGTTCAGTAGATCCGGAAAACGCCGCTCGCGCACGGTCATTGAGTCGATAATTACGCCCATACGCTTAAACTGACCGTCGTCTAACTGCGCCTGAGCATTAGCCGGTAACTGACCCATTCCCGGCAATTTGTCGAGCATGCTGCTCAAACCGCCCATATTGGCCATTTGCTGCAACTGATCTCGAAAGTCTTCCAGATCAAACTTTTGGCCCTGTTGCATTTTGCGTGCAAACCGCTGGGCCTTGGTTTTATCGACTTTGCGCTCAGCCTCTTCGATAAGCGACAAAACATCGCCCATGCCCAATATACGCGAAGCAATGCGATCGGCATGAAAGACTTCAAGCGCGTCGGTTTTTTCTCCGCTGCCTAGGAACTTGATGGGTTTACCCGTAATGGAACGCACGCTTAACGCCGCCCCGCCGCGGGCATCGCCATCGGTTTTAGCAAGCACGATACCCGTTAACGGTAACGCATCGTTAAACGCTTTGGCAGTATTTGCAGCGTCCTGACCCGTCATTGCGTCTACCACAAACAGCGTTTCTATCGGTTTGATACTGGCATGCAACTGCTTGATCTCAGACATCATCGCTTCGTCTACGGCCAGCCGGCCTGCCGTATCCACAAGCAATACATCTGCCAACTGCTGCTTCGCGCTCTGAACGGCAGCGGTCGCTATCGCAACCGGCGCTTGATCTACCGAAGATTCGATAAACGTTACGCCGACCTCGGTCGCCAGCGTGCGTAACTGTTCGATTGCAGCGGGCCTATAGACGTCTGCACTGACCACAGCTACGCGTTTTTTCTGCTGCTCCTTGAGCAACCGTGCAAGCTTCGCGACCGTGGTCGTCTTACCCGCCCCCTGCAGACCCGCCATCAGGACAACCGCGGGTGGCGTTGTCGCTAAATCGAGACTGTTGTCCCCGGCGCCCATCACCGCAACAAGCTCTTCATGCACGATCTTGATGAATGCTTCACTTGGGTTGAGCGCGGTCATTATTGCTTGACCCAGCGCTTTGCCGCGCACCTGCTCAATGAATTCTTTTACGACGGGCAGAGCTACGTCCGCTTCCAGCAAGGCGACGCGCACATCACGCAAAGCATCGCTGATGTTGTTTTCGGTCAAGCGTGCCTTGCCGCTTATCTGCTTTAGGCTAGCCGACAGTCTTTCTGATAAGTTTTCAAACATAGTAGGAGCTATTACGCGGGGCCAAGAATTATAGCGTGAACCTGATATTGTGCGGCCGATTTTTTAGCCACTGAAGTTGCAACAAAAGCCTCGGGGTCCCGGATCCAGCTATTCGCTACGCCACACCCTCGGCGCGATTTTCAGCGCCCGGCGTACCTGAGGATTACCGCGCCTACCGACACGAGTGCCTGCCTTGGCTCGCTGTAATGCACTGCAAAGGCTGCTTCACGGCAACGCCGGCTTATGCCAGAATTCGAACCCCAAAACTACGACGTTTTATCATAGACACTCAGGTTACGAGCGCTTATCAGCGCGGCACTGCATGAACGAGACCGCGACCATTTCTGCCTTCGCAGCGATAGTTTTTTATGCGCTAGGCTTCGTCCAACTAGTAATAGCACAACGACAAACAGCGGGCGCAATAGAGCCCGCTACCGGGACCATGACGTCGGTTAAAAACATCCAGCAACGCGTCGCGTGGTTGGGCTTAACCGCCGTCGCCTGTCATGGCTGGGCAACGTTTTCCGCATTGGTAACCGACGCGGGCATAGACCTTGCGCTGGTCCATGTATGCAACTATATCGCCGTTGTGATGGTCGCTGTCGTCGCTTTGGCGAACAGCCGCATCCCCGTCATCAGCGTTAATCTACTGTTGTTTCCCATTGCGGTGATCAACTCACTTGCACTACTCGTAATAGAGCCGGGCAACAGCACACGGCTGGCGATAGACAGCGCCCAAAGCGCGCATATCATCTTGTCATTAACCGCCTACGCGGGCCTTATGACCGCGGCTTTACAATCGCTTCTACTGGCATTCCAAGATAAGCAACTGCAACGCCTGGATACGGGCTTTTATCGTATGTTGCCGGCGCTAGAGACCATGGAACGCTTGCTCATCGCCATGTTATGGATCGGCACCGTATTGCTCAGCCTTGCGATTTTCACCGGTTTGTTGTTTCTCGACGATATGTTCGCTCAGCGGGTAGCCCATCACACCGTGCTGACCACTTTGTCTTGGCTTATCTACGTAGCCTTCCTGCTCGGCCATCACGTTCTCGGCTGGCGCGGGATTACCGCCGTGCGCTGGAACCTAAGCGCATTCGGATTGCTGTTGCTGGGCTATGTCGGCAGCAAATTCGTGCTCGAATACTTGGTTTAAGCATGATCAGCGCCGAAACCCCTACCTTGTACTTGTTTCTGAGTATCGCACTGCTGATTCTACTGTCCGCATACTTCTCAGGCACCGAAACAGCGATGATGGCGCTAAATCGCTATCGCTTACGGCACATGGTAAAACGCGGCCATCGCGGTGCGCGCAAAGCCAGTAGCATGTTAAGACGTCAGGACCGCCTACTTGGCGTAATCTTGGTCGGCAACAATTTAGCGAATTTTACGGCTGCTACGATAGCGACGATCATCGGTTATAACCTTCTAGGCGATACGGGTGTTTTACTTGCGCCTTGGGTACTGACTGTTACGTTCCTTATTTTTGCCGAAGTCGCGCCCAAGACTCTGGCGGCAGAGCGGCCTGACGCATGGGCACTGAAAGCAGTATTCGTTCTCGCGCCATTGGCGAAGTTACTGCACCCAGTCGTATTACTCACAAACGGCTTCAGCAACGCGCTGGTTAAACCATTCCTCACTGAGCGCAGTGATGGCGACGATCAACTGACAAAAGAAGAATTGATCACAGTGGTCAGCGAAGGCGCGCATGCGGTGGGTGAACGCCAAACTATGATGACGCGCCTATTGGATCTAGAAACCTTGACTGTTAACGACATCATGGTCCCACGAACAGAAATAGTGAGCATCGATATTGACGACGCCATCGATGACATCTTAGCCAGCGTAGCCGACAGTCAACACACTCTGCTGCCAATCTATAAAGACAGCTTTAATAATATGATAGGTGTCCTGCATCTGCGCCGTCTCGCGCGCCTGCTCAACACCGAAAAATTTAGCAAAGCTGACCTATTGCAGTTGGCCCGCGACCCCTATTACGTGCCTGAGGCCACGCCGTTGCACACTCAGCTGCTGAACTTCCAGAAAGAAAAGCAGCGCTTTGCCCTGATTGTGGACGAATACGGCGACATTCAGGGCATCGTCACCCTCGAAGACATCCTAGAAGAAATCGTCGGCGAATTTACCAGCGACTTCGCCGCTGACCTCGCACCGATAACCCCTGAGGCCGACGGCACTTTCCTCATCAATGGAACGGCGGTTTTACGCGACATCAACCGCATATTGCACTGGAATCTGCCCACCAACGGCCCTAAGACGCTGAACGGTTTCGTGCTGGAACATCTGGAGACCATCCCGGAATTCAATCTGTGCATCCAAATTAACGAATATCAGATTGAGACCGTGCAAATTCAGGACAAAATTATCCGCTCTTTACGGATTCGGCGAATCGAAGAGACCCCCACCGCTCTTGATCAGTAACGGTCTAAAGCTGCAGTGGTGAGAGGGCGCATCGCCCTCTGAGCCAGCAATCCCAGCCGCCTCTAACCTTTTGCCCAGCGCCGATTAAGCGCACTGACAATAGCATTCAAACTTGCGGTGATGGTGTTACGGCTAACACCTAGACCATAACAACGCATCTCGGTTTCTGGGTCGTCAATGGCCAGAATACAAATCGCCTGCGCATCGGAACCCGTGCCCAAGGCGTTTTCTTGGTAACCCAGCACTGTTAACGGCTCGTTTAACGTTTCTACCATCGCGTTAACGAACGCTTCGATCGGACCCGACCCTTCACCATCAACCGTGACCAGATTATCGGACACCTCCACTCTCGCAACACAGCGTTGGTCGTCGTCTTGTCCCGGCAAAAGATCGTAATCTATCAATCGGTAAGGGCCATTTTCGGAGCCATAGGTGTCGACCAGCGCCTGATAAATTTCGTCTGGTTTCACTTCACGATCCAAGTGTTCGGTAAGTTGTTGCACTTGGGTACTAAACTCGACCAACAAATCGCGCGGCAGCGCGAGGCCGTGATGCTCCTCCAGCAAAAACCCTACGCCACCTTTTCCTGACTGGCTATTAACGCGCACCGTCTCTTTGTAGGAACTGCCGACATCTCCTGGATCGATAGGCAAATAGGGCACCTCCCAACTGCTACGGTCGACCATCGACATACCTTTTTTTATCGCATCCTGATGGGAACCGGAAAAAGCAGTGAACACCAATTCGCCAGCGTAGGGGTGGCGCTCATGCACATCCAGCTTTGTAACCGCTTCAGCAACCTTGCGAATCTCCGGCATGCGCCGAAGGTCCAGCGTCGGATCGATACCCTGACTGAACATATTCATTGCCACAGTGACGAGGTCGCAATTGCCAGTGCGCTCGCCATTGCCAAACAGCGTGCCCTCGACGCGTTGCGCACCCGCCATTAATCCCAGTTCGGTAGCGGCGACGCCAGTACCCCGATCGTTGTGGGTGTGCAGGCTAATCACCGCACTGTCCCGTCGCGGAAAATTACGGCAAAACCATTCGATCTGATCGGCGTAAACGTTCGGCGTAGCCATTTCTACCGTAGCAGGCAGATTAATGATCAGTGGATCATCCGGTGTTGCCCCCCAGGTATCGGCCACCGCGGTGCAAATCTCAGCGGCAAAATCTAACTCCGTCCCGGTAAAACTTTCCGGCGAGTATTCAAACGTTACATTCGAGGTGGAATTTTCTAGGCCTTGCCGAACCAACTCAGTACCCTGAACCGCAAGATCAATAATTCCTTGACGATCCATACCAAAAACCACGCGGCGCTGCAGTTCAGAGGTCGAGTTATACAGATGAAAAATCACATTCGGCGCACCCTCTAAGGCTTCCACCGAGCGTGCGATCAATTCTTCGCGCGCCTGGCACAGCACTTGAATAGTTACATCGGGAGGAATACGCCCCTCTTCGATAATACGGCGAATGAAGTCAAAGTCTGGCTGCGAAGCAGCCGGAAAACCCACCTCGATTTCCGCAAAGCCAATCTCTAACAGCAAGTCCCAGAGACGCAGCTTTTCGTCCACATTCATTGGGTCAATAAGCGCTTGGTTACCATCGCGCAGGTCGACACTGCACCAGCGCGGCGCGTGTTCGAGAACCCGACTCGGCCACTGGCGGTCGGGTAAGTCTATGGGCTGAAACGCTTTGTATTTTTGAAATGGCATCGCGCCACGGGCGCGGCCACCTTGCGATTGATGATTCATGTCAATGCCCTTGGACATACAGTTAGTCTTTCCCGGTCATCGCCAGCAAATAATATGCGCGGCAATTGCAATATACCTCAGTCCACACCTCCTGTGTGTGGCTGCTGTCTTGGTTCTGGGTGCGCTGGTCGTGCGCTGGGGTTTGATTATTGTGCCGGTGCAACCGGCAGCAGGTTCGGCGCGAGCAGCGCCGCAACAGATAACAGGCCGGAGTCTGTGCAGATAAAATCCGCATCAATATGGCGTTCGCACGCACGCCAACCCGTTGCAGAGGCAACTGTGCGTACCGACCAGATTGGACTGACTAGACTCATGGGCGGACTATATCCCCGACGCGACACGTTGCCAAGGATAGTAGCTATGAGTCGTAATGCACGGTGACGCAAGCCGCAGCCTGCATCGCACGCTCTCGCGCGCTATCTATACTGTCATCCAACGCTAAAGCAACGCCCACTCTGCGCTCGCCATCTACCTCTGGTTTGCCAAACAAACGCACCTGCGTATCAGCCTCAGCAAGCGCCTGATCCACGCCGCTGTAGCTGAGCGTCGAGGATTTGCCGTGCGCTAGAATCACCGCCGAAGCCGCCGGCCCGCGCGCCCGAATAGCTGGCACTGGCAGCCCGAGAATGGCGCGAACATGTAATGCAAATTCACTGAGGTCCTGGCTGATCAAGGTCACCATCCCGGTGTCATGAGGTCGCGGACTGACCTCCGAAAAGTAAACCTGCTTGTCTTTAATAAAGAACTCCACTCCAAATAGACCCCAACCGCCCAAGGCTGCAGTGACCCGCTCAGCGATGCGCTGACACTCTTCTAACGCCTCGGGGTGCATGGGCTGCGGCTGCCAAGACTCCTGATAGTCACCGTCGGCCTGACGGTGGCCAATGGGTTCGCAAAAGCTGGTGCCACCGACATGACGCACCGTGAGGAGTGTGATTTCATAGTCAAAATCGACAAACCCTTCGACGATCACCTTACCCGCGGCACCGCGGCCACCCTCCTGCGCATAGTGCCAAGCGGCGTCAATATCGTCTTGAGCGCGGAGCGTCGACTGGCCTTTCCCGGAACTGGACATCACGGGTTTAACCACACAGGGCAAGCCTATTTCGGCAACAGCCAGCTGATACTCGGCATAGGTTTCAGCAAACCGATAGGGTGAGGTCGGCACTTCGAGAGTCTGCGCCGCCAGCTCACGAATACCTTCTCGATCCATAGTCAACCGCGCCGCCGTTGCAGTTGGAACGACCCGTTGCCCTTGCTCTTCCAGTTCAACCAACAGAGGGGTGGCGATGGCTTCTATCTCTGGAACAATGAGGTCCGGCTGTTGCTGCTCGATCAAGCTGCGCAACGCCGGCTCATCAAGCATGTCGACGACATGACTGCTGTGCGCAAGCTGCATAGCCGGAGCATTGGCATAGCGGTCGACCGCGATGACTTCAACGCCCAACCGCTGCAGTTCGAGTGCGACTTCCTTACCCAGTTCGCCACTACCTAACAACATAACCCGAGTCGCGGTGGCGCAAAGCGGCGTACCAATTCGTGTCGCCTGATCGCTCATAATAACGGCCCCTTAGTTTCGTAACGCCGTGGCCTGCGCAACCAGACCATCGCGAAAACGCCGAGCATTCTCGACATAGTGTTTTGCACCCATGCGGATCGCAGCGCCCTGTTCTTCAGTCAGGGTCCTGACGACCTTGCCAGGCGACCCCATAACCATCGAATTATCAGGAATCTCCTTGCCCTCGGTAATCAGGGCATTAGCGCCGATGATGCAATTTTTACCAATCTTCGCGCCGTTCAGCACCACCGAGTTAATTCCAACCAGGGATCCTTCACCAATATCGCAACCGTGCAGCATAACCTTATGACCGATAGTGACATGCGCTCCGATATTAATTGGATAACCCAGATCGGTATGCAGTACCGACCCGTCCTGCACATTGGAGCCCTCACCCACCGTGATCAATTCCGTATCGCCTCGCAGTACCGCGTTAAACCAAACACTGGCGTCCTGACACAACAACACATTACCAAGCACCACAGCGTTGTCAGCGACCCAAAATTCTCCGTGTGCCCGCACCTGCAGATCATCAAGTTGATACAGCATCTCACCCTCCGTTTTACCTCATGGTAATGAAGGGCTGGCCTGAGTACCACCGCGCCTACCGACCGCTATTAACGGTATACTCGGGTTATGAAATACTGCAGTTTGTGTGGCGCTCGCGTCGAAATTAAAGTGCCTGAAGGCGACAGCTTGCCACGAGCCGTCTGCACTGAATGCCAGACCATTCACTATCAGAACCCTCGCATCGTCGCGGGCACACTGCCCGTTTGGCAAGATCAGGTTTTATTATGCAGACGCGCCATTGCCCCACGCGAGGGATATTGGACCCTGCCCGCTGGCTATCTAGAAAATTCGGAAACGGTTGCTGCAGGCGCGGCGCGCGAAACGAGAGAGGAGGCAAACGCCACAGTAGGCAACTTGCAGTTGTACAGCGTCTTTAGCCTGCCGCATATTTCCCAGGTTTATATGTTTTTTCGCGCAGACCTCGAAGGCCCCGACTACAGCAGCGGCCCGGAATCTCTAGAGGTCGAGCTATTTTCGGAACAAGACATTCCATGGGATGAGCTGGCGTTTCCGGTGATTACGATCACCCTGCAACACTATTTTGCCGATCGTAAGACCAACACCTTTCCGATTCACTACGAGGATTTGGAATTCAAACGCCGATAGCCGTGACCGACCATGGCTACTGCAGCGCTTTGCGCGCGTTATCAAACAAGCGCATCCACGGACCGAAGTCGCCCCATTCCGGGTCTGCCACTACATTTTGGCAGCTGCGAAATACGCGCTCTGGGTGCGGCATCATCAGTAACACCCGCCCTTTAGCGGCAGTCAAGCCGGCAAGTCCCTGGCTCGCACCATTGGGATTGCTGGGGTAACGCTCGGTAATTCGATGCTGTGCGTCGACATAATTAAAGGCGACTTGGCCCTGCGCGCTTAATCGCGTCAGATCCTGAGTCGCGGAAAATTCGGCGCGGCCCTCTCCATGAGCAATCGCGACAGGCATAACACTGCCCTGCATCCCGTCCAACCAAGGGGAGGAATTCGCGGCGACCTTCACCATCACCACGCGACCTTCAAACTGCTCGCTACGATTGCGCACGAACCGCGGCCAATGCTCGGCATCAGGTATTAGCTCTGCCATTTGCGCGAGCATTTGGCAGCCATTGCAGACCCCTAGAATCAATCCATCGCCGCGGAAATAATCTGCAAACTGCTGCCGCACTTGGTCATTAAACAAGGCGGTCTTCGCCCAGCCACCACCGCCGCCAAGCACATCACCATAGGAAAAACCCCCGCAAGCAACCAGACTGTCGAACTCCGCCAGCGTCCGTCGACCGTCAATCAGATCCGACATGTGCACATCGACGCAGCGGAAACCAGCTGCGTCAAAGGCCGCTGCCATCTCGAGTTGGCCATTTACGCCCTGCTCACGCAGCACCGCCACGGAGGGCTTGGCGTCCGTGTTCACATAGGGAGCTTCTGTGGGCCGGGCTGCAGGCTCAAAGGTGAGCTTTGCGCTTAACCCCGGATCATCGTGTCGAGCCTGTAATATATCGGCAAACTCTTCATCAGCGCACGCCTCACTGTCGCGCAAACGCTGCATGCGGTAACTGGTATCGGCCCAAAGCTGCTGTAATTCACCGCGACTGTATTCCGCCGCCAACTCCTCACCGTGATGAATCAACACACGTTCGTCCACTCGAAGATGCGCAACAGCTGTCACTGTGCAGGGAGCCGCGGCGCTCAGCTCGGCCAGCTGCGCCACTTCCACTTGGGCAACAAAGCCTATTTCTTCATTGAACAGCGCCGCGACTAAATCTTCCGAGGCCTCAATAGCGACGTCTAAGCCGAGACGGCTGGCAAAGGCCATCTCCAGCAATGTGGTGATCAGACCGCCATCAGAACGGTCATGCAGCGCCAGAATAAGCCCCTGCCGCTTCGCATCGAGCAACCAGTCCAGCAGCGCCTTAAATGCAACGGCGTCGTCTACGTCGGGCGCGGTATCGCCCAGCTGACCATAGACCTGTGCTAAACAGCTGCCGCCCATGCGCCGCTGACCAAACTCGAACAGCACCAGCACGCTGTCCGACTGGGACTGCATAACCGGCGTAAGCGTTCTGCGGACGTCGTCTACCGGCGCAAAAGCAGACACAATAAGGGTAAGCGGTGAAACGACGCGCCGATCGACACCCTCATGCTGCCAACGGGTTTGCATCGACAACGAGTCTTTACCAACTGGGATCGCAATACCCAGAGCGGGACAGAACTCTTCGCCCACCGCGGTTACGGCGTCAAAAAGCGCTTGATCCTCTGAGTCGCCGCCCGCCGCCGCCATCCAGTTCGCGGACAGCACCACTCGATCCAACGCACTGAGATCGGCTGCGATTAGATTGGTCAGAGTTTCCGCAACCGTCATACGCGCGGCCGCGGCAGGATTGATCAAGGCTAGCGGGCTGCGCTCGCCCATGGCAAAGGCTTCGCCGGAAAACGTTCGATGCCCACTCAGCGTCACCGCCACATCGGCAACCGGTTCCTGCCAGGGCCCCACCATCGGCTGGCACGCCACCAACCCGGTAATGCTGCGGTCACCGATCGTAATTAAAAATTTCTTGCTGGCTACAGTTGGAAACCGCAGCACTCTCGTTAGGGCCTCAGCTAGGGTTACAGAGCTCAAATCCAGTATCGGCAAACGCGGGGTACTGCGCCGAAACTGACGCTGAGTCTTTGGTACCTTGCCCAACAGCACATTCAAGGGCAGCGCTACCGGATGATTATCAAACCATTCGTCCGTCACCAAGAGTTCACCGTCATCCGTAGACTCGCCAACCACTGCGTAAGGACAACGCTCGCGCTCGCACAGCGCCGCGAATTGTTCAAGTTGAGTCTGTTCGATCCCGAGCACGTAGCGTTCTTGGGCCTCGTTACACCAAATTTCTAGCGGCGACATACCCAGGTCGGCATTGAGTACATCGCGCAAACGAATACGGCCTCCCGACTCGGCGTCGTCGATGAGTTCCGGCAACGCATTGGACAAACCACCGGCACCCACGTCGTGAATTAACAAGATCGGGTTTGCCTCGCCCATCGCGCAACAGCCATCAATGACTTCCTGACACCGCCGCTCCATTTCCGGGTTGCCCCGCTGCACCGAAGCAAAGTCCAAGTCCGAGGAACTGGCGCCCGACGCCATACTCGACGCCGCACCCCCGCCCAAACCGATCAACATCGCCGGACCACCCAGCACCACCAGTGCGGTACCCTGTGGAAATGGCCGCGCGTGAACATGCTCGGCGCGAACAGAACCAACGCCACCGGCAATCATCACGGGCTTGTGATAGCCACGCACAACGCCACGCTGTTCTGCTTGCGGATTTTGTTCTGGCATTTCGAAACTGCGAAAATAGCCACAAATCGCTGGCCGACCATACTCATTATTAAAGCTTGCCGCGCCTATCGGACCTTCGAGCATAATCTCTAACGCCGAGGCCATATGTTCGGGTTTGCCGGTCGTCAGTTCCCACGGCTGAGGCGCTTCCGGGATGTTCAGGTGCGAGGTGGTGAAACCACTGAGTCCGGCTTTCGGCTTAGAGCCTCGACCGACCGCACCCTCGTCGCGAATTTCGCCGCCAGACCCAGTAGCTGCCCCCGAGTAAGGTGCGATCGCGGTTGGATGATTGTGCGTTTCGACCTTCATCAATATGTGCGCCGGTGCGGACTCGAACATATAGTCTGCGCAATCCTGCACCGATAA
>Ga0160422_10001719_pt1 | contig 13638 bp, 8 predicted proteins | sample Fk160mmetaG_FD_108192 | JGI IMG/M metagenome (GOLD analysis project Ga0160422, IMG submission 108192) | Marine microbial communities from the Central Pacific Ocean - Fk160115 60m metaG | ecosystem: Environmental > Aquatic > Marine > Oceanic > Photic zone | place: The Central Pacific Ocean...
GGGAGAAGGGGGCCTTCCAATTCTGATCGAGGGAGCGCGGGCCTGTCCCCCCGAGGATTCTGGCGGCGCCTTCGGCTACTTGGCGGCCCTCAACGGCGACCTCATGTGGCTGGATGATGATTACGACCCCGAGGCCTTCGACCCACAAGCGGTGAAATTTGGAAAACGCCGCGCTCGCAAATAAGCAACTCGCTCATGCGCTCAGGTGGCGAGACACATTGTCGCTCCGTTCTTCCCCCGCCTCATTACACTGCCAGTAGGTGCCGCTCTGGACATCAAGAGCGGTCAGCCACTGGCCGCCGTAGGCCCAGGTATCAATGCATATCGCATGCCCGAGATTGGCAGGAACTCCACCCTTCTGGGCCGTGTGACCACACACCATCGTCTTTCCGCTGCGATGAGGAGGCACTTTCCTGAACTTCTCCCAGAACAGCATGAAGGGATCCTGGTCCTCGAGTGCGAGATGCGACGCCGCATTCGCATGGACGAAAAGGTGCCTCTCCGATTCATGGAACGGAAGACCCCCCTCGATAAACTCCCAATGCTGGACGGGAATAGACTGAAGACTGTCGCCCCCGTAGGACGCAACGGTGGAGCTACCCCCCACTCCCTCGCCCATCCAACGTGCCAGGGCAACTCCTGAGTCCCTTGCCTCAAGCATCATGATCTCATGATTCCCCATGAGACTTACTACCCGCGTGCGCTCGCGAAGCTCTAAAATCGTATCGATGACCCCCTTGGTATCCGGACCACGGTCGACATAGTCCCCCAGTGTTACAACCGTATCTTCTTCATTAATCCCGGCGTAGTCAATCAACCTACAAAGGGATGACCTGCATCCATGTATGTCCCCTATTGCGATAGTGCGCATCCTGTGCTCGAACCATACGACCCCTTACCTCCCGACTTGCAAGTTCCATTCCCTCCATCCAACCTTTTCTGCTCATGCCGCAATTCCTGTTCCCCGCACTCGCTATAGGCCTCTTCCTCCTTTTCTCCAGCGGAACAGCCCATGCCACCGATCCCAATATCATCGTTTTTCTGGCAGACGACATGGGAATGGGAGACACCTCCGTCTATCAGGACTGGACCAGCAACAAGGATAACCGGCAACTCCATACCCCCAACATGGAGCGTATTGCCAACATGGGAGTACGGTTCATGGATGCTCATTCCCCCCACAGCCGCTGTAGCACTTCGCGCTACGCATTACTGACCGGTCGCTACTGCTGGCGCACTTCCCTTAAATACTGGGTGCTTTTTGGCGTCCAGTGCGATCCCCTGATCGAGCAATCCCGCCCGACGATCGCCTCTTTGCTCCGCCGCAACGGATATCAGACCGGAATGGTGGGGAAGTGGCATCTGGGCCTTGGATATCGCAAGAAGGATGGCTCCCATGCAAAGGGCTGGGCGGATGCGGACCTCACCAAGCCTCTCGCTGATGGTCCGACGGATCATGGGTTTGACTTCTTCTATGGAATTTCCCGGAGTCACCCAACTTCTGGACCCAGCGGCAAGAATACCAATGGGCCAGACCAGCAGCGAGGCCCCGGATGGATTCACAATCGCAGAATCGTCGGAGCGACCGGGAACGGCAAGGAGCTGGATGGATCCTATGTCCTCGAAGGAATCGGACCCGCTCTTCACGCGAAATCCTTTCAGTTCCTCAGGAGCGCTACGGCATCAAAAAAGCCATTTTTTCTCTACTTCGCCAGCCCTGCCAATCACACCCCGCACACCCCCTGCAAATCGATTGCAGGCCGCAGGGTCGCGGGAGCAAGCCGCCATATCGACGGCAGGCTCACAGGCAGCGCCCGTCTGGACTTTATTCATGAGAACGATGTCCAGATCGGACTCCTGCTCGATTACCTTCAACGGACAGCGGATCCGCGTCGCCCCGGCCATAAGCTTCTCGACAACACCCTTTTCATCTTCGCGAGCGATAACGGCGCGGAAAATAAGTCGAAGACGGCCACTGGACCGCTCCGCAGCAACAAGGGATCCACATACGAGGGAGGCCACCGCATCCCCTTCTTTGCCTCCTGGCCTGCCGGCAAACTTGGTGATGGCCGGCCCAAAACCCCGGGCCGCACTTCCACCCGGCTCCTTGCCCTCAATGACCTGTTTGCAACCTTCGCCCAGATCCTCGGCAAGCCGCTACCAGATCTTTCCAAGGGAGAGATTGGGGCTGAGGACAGTTTCTCACAACTGGCCGCCCTGCGGGGCGAGGCCTGTCCACCGCGACCTCCGATTTTCCCCAATGACCACAACGAGGCCTCCAGAAAGAACTCTGAGAGGCGAGCGGTGGTGGCCGTTCGCTCCAATGCCTGCCCGATCAAAGGCCAGTGGAAACTCTTTCTCGACCACCGTTTCGCTCTTGAAGGAGAGCTCCACCCCTTCGAACTCTACGACCTCGAGACAGACCAGTTTGAACAAAAGAACCGGCTCAAGGACCCGGGGGCCAGACCGGCCCTCGAATTCCTGCTCAAAGAAGCAGCCAAGGCCTTGGGAGACAACGGCTCCACGAGACCATGATGCGGCCTTCCTTCAGGTTGGCGATCCCATCGCTTCCCGCTTGCAGAACCCCAGCTCCTTTTCTTTGCTGAAACGATGAAACGCACGGTCTTTCTAGGAACCTATACAAAAGGAGAGAGCAAGGGGATCTATTCCTGCCGCTTTGACGACGCCACCGGCGTTCTCTCGGACCTACGGCTCGCGGCGGAAACACCGAGCCCCTCCTTCCTCGCCCTCCACACAACCGGGAAATTCCTCTACGCGGTGAATGAAACAGAAAGCTTTGAGGGTACCGCATCCGGCTCGGTGACCGCTTACCGTATTACCGATTCGGATCGTGGAAGACTGGAAAAGCTTAATACCGTGAGCTCGCATGGCGCCCACCCATGCCATCTGGTGGTCACCCCGGAAAGTGAATCCATCATTATCGCAAATTATACGGGGTCCACCGTTACTGCCATTGAGATTCTGGATGACGGGTCCCTGGGCAAACCGCTAAACAAAATCGTCCACGAGGGCTCCAGTATCCTCAAGCCGAGGCAATCCGAGCCACATCCGCATGCTGTCAACCTCGATCCTGCTAACAAGTTTGTCTTTGTCTCCGACCTCGGGATGGACCAGATCATTCGCTACGAGCTGGAGAAAGGGGGTCGTCTCAGCGAGCCCCGGGGTTCAACGGCGGTCTCTCCGGGTGCGGGACCACGCCACTTTGCTTTTCATCCGAAGGGATCTTTCGGCTATCTCCTCAACGAGATCAGCCGTACGATCACAGCTTTCCGCTACGACCAACCCAGCGGTAGACTTGTGGAAATCCAGACCATTTCGACTGTGCCTGATGGATGGTCCCGGGGTTCTACCGCTGAAATCTTCGTTCACCCGGGAGGTCGGTTTCTCTACGCTTCAAACCGCGGCCATGACAGCATCGCCTGTTTCCATATTCACCAGGGTTGTGGAAAGCTGAGCCTTGTCGACATCGAGAAAACCGGGGGGCGGACACCCCGCAACTTCAATCTGGACCCCTCCGGGAAGTGGATCATAGCGGCCAACCAGTCCAGCGGGGATCTGCATGTTCTTGCCATCAACCAGAAAACCGGCGCCCTCGACCCGGCTGGCGGCCGTCTCGAAATACCAAATCCCGTCTGCGTGGTCTTTCTCTAACATCCCCACCGCCGAGAGATCCCTCGTGCCTCTCTGCTACGTCCTCCCCACCGAATTCATGAAATCACTTCTACTCCTTCTTGCTTCCGGGTTGTGGGCTCTCAGCTTCGCTGCGGAACGCCCCAACATCGTCCTCATCATGGCCGACGACATGGGCTACTCGGACATCGGATGCTATGGCAGTGAGATCCATACTCCCGTCCTCGATCAACTGGCCCGTAACGGTTTGCGTTACACCCAGTTCTACAACACCTCCCGCTGCTGTCCGACCAGGGCCGCTCTGATCAGCGGACTCTATTCGCACCAGGCCGGCATGGGCCTGATGGAAGGGGACCGGGGCTGGCCTGGCTATCGGGGATCGATCAACAAGAATTGTGTCACTCTTGCCGAGGCCCTCAAAGGAGCTGGCTACCGGAACTACATGTCAGGAAAATGGCACCTGACCCGGCACAAGAGCCCAAATGGAGATATATCGGCTTGGCCCATGCAGCGCGGCTTCGACCGCTTTTATGGGACCATCACAGGAGCGGGCAGCTTCTACGACCCCGCCACCCTCTGCCGCGGCAACACCTACATCACTCCCGAGAATGACCCGGATTATCAACCTGAATCCTTCTACTACACCGACGCCATCAACGACAATGCGATCTCCTTCATCTCCGACCACTGCGGGAACAGCAAGGTAGCGGATAAGCCATTCTTCCTCTACGTCTCCCACACCAGTGCCCACTGGCCCATGCACGCCCCGGAGGCTGATATCGCAAAATACAAGGGCGTCTACGACAAGGGCTACCCCGCAATCCGCGAAGCCCGCTACAAGAAAGCGATTGAAATGGGCGTCGTCGACAGTAGGTGGCCCATGTCCAAGGGTCTTGACTGGGAGGGGTTCAAGCACAAGGCCTGGGATATCCGCTGCATGGAGACCTATGCAGCCATGACCGAGATCATGGACCGTGGTATCGGCAGGATTGTCAACGAACTGAAGAAGCAAAGGCTCTTTGAGAACACTCTGGTAATTTATCTGCAGGACAACGGCGGCTGCGCAGAGGGATACGGCCGGGCGAATAATTCGCACCAGAAGGACCGCTTCAAATTCAAGCCCCTCGGCAGGGATGGACTGCAGACCCAGATCTGGCCTCCCATGCAGACGCGCGATGGAAGGTTTGTCCGCACCGGACCTGAAACCATGCCCGGCGGGGAAGATACGTTTGTCGCCTACGGCCCTGGCTGGGCAAATGCATCCAATACCCCCTTCCGGGGCTACAAGCATGACCCCTACGAGGGGGGAATCGGAACTCCGTTCATCGTCAGCTGGCCTCAGGGAATCGCCTCGAAGCGCAATGGGAAGATCGTGCATGACGTCTCCCATCTCATTGACTTGATGCCTACCTTTCTGGAAGCAGCAGGGGCAAGCTATCCGAAGGAATATGACGGCCACGAAATCCAGCCCATGGAGGGTGTCAGCCTTATTCCAACTCTCAGCGGAGACGCGCTCACCCGAAAGGCCCCGCTCGGCTTTGAACACCACGGCAATCTGGGCCTCCGTGATGGCAAATGGAAAATCGTTTCCATGTATCGAGGGAACCAGCCCCGGAAGTGGGAACTTTACGACATGGAAGCGGACCGCACAGAGCTCAACGATCTTGCCGGCGACATGCCGGACAAGCTCAAATCCATGATAGCCGCTTGGCAGTCGTGGGCAGATCGAGTCGGGGTGCAGCCCTGGCCGATTCCCAGGTATGACCCGAAGAAGACACAGTAGCCTTCCAGCTCCCTGAACCCAGCCGAAGCTATGCGCGCCCTCCTCCCGATTCTTATCCTCTTCTCTTTCGGAGGATCAGCACTCGCGGGCAAACCTCACGTCCTCTTCATCGCGATTGACGACTTGAATGACTATATCTCGCCGCTCGACAACCACCCCGGGGTCCAGACCCCTCACTTTGAGCGTCTCGCCAGACGCTCAGTGAATTTCGCAAACGCCCACTGCGCCGCACCCGTCTGTCACGCCTCGCGGGTTGCAATCATGACGGGCGTTCATCCCACCCGTTCCGGCATCTCCCGCAACATGTTCGGCGCCCGGGGACCGCGCTGGCGCCACGAATCCAAGGCGCTCGAGAAGGCGGTGGTGCTTTCTCAGCACTTCCGTGATCACGGATACCGTGCGGCTGGAGGCGGCAAAATCTTCCATACTCTCCAGTGGACCCCGCACGATTCCCAGAACGACCCGGAGGCTTGGGACGAATATCGTGGTGACCCGAACAACCCTATCGCTCCCGACTGGCCGAGACCGAGGCTGGTGCCTGACGAAAAAGCCGGCCTCACCAAGGGGCGCCCATTGGGCGGCGGCTCACAGCTCTTCGGGGCCGCACCCCTCGAATTGCCAGATGAAAAAACAGGGGATCATATGGTTGTCGACTGGGCTATCGAGCAAATGAGGCAGCAGCAAAAGAAGCCTCTCTTCCTCGCAGTGGGCCTTTTTCGCCCCCACATCCCTTGGGAGGTTCCCCGCAAGTGGTTCGAGAAATATCCTCTTGGGGAGGTCAAGCTACCTCCTCACCGCGAGGATGACCTGACTGACGCCCACGACCATGGGCGCACCTACTGGCACAAGTGGGTGGTGGAGAACAAGCAATGGGAAAAAATGATGCAGGGCTATCTGGCCAGCATCTCCTACGTGGACCATCAGTTGGGGCGTCTTCTCGACGCTCTCGATGCCACACCTGAAATGAAGAACAACACTATCATCGTCCTCTGGAGTGATCACGGGTTTCACATCGGCGAAAAAGCCAACTGGGAAAAGTTTGCACTTTGGGACCAGACATCGCGGGTTCCTCTCTTCATTCACGCCCCGGGCGTAAGCAAAGACGGGGAGAAAACAAGGCAACCGGCCACCCTCACTGATGTCTACCCCACCCTCTGTGAGCTGGCGGGCCTGCCCATTCCCGACCAGTGTGATGGACTCTCTCTCGTCTCCCAGCTCAGGGTTCCGGAATCCAAACGAGACCGTCCTGCACTCTGCTCCTTTCAGTTCTGGAGCGAGAAAACTCCTTCTCACGGTGTCGCCGACGAGCGCTACCGGTTCATTCGCTATGGAAGCGGCTTTGAGGAGCTCTATGACCTCAAGAATGACCCCCATGAGTATGAGAATCTCATTGATGACCCGCGGTTCGCCGCCGTGAAGACCCGGTTGGCTCGTGGTATTCCAACGGACCCCGCCCCCCTTGCCATCCTTCCAAAGGACTCCCCGCACCATCGGGCCAACCAGAATAGAAAGTAATTGCTGTCGCCCCGGATGAGGAGTGTCCTGCTTGCCGCTCTCCTGTTCCCCTGCATGATTACAATGGTATCACACGAGACATTCTCCTCCCTTCATACCTTTCTCTAAAAGCCGTGGCAGCCCAAGAACAAAAGACAGTTGCCCGGGTAAGATCTCGCCGGCTAGCCCTCGTGGTCCTGATGCTGCTCGGACTGGGTGCTGTCGTTTACCTCAGCTCTTCCTTGGGCGACCCGGGAAATGGACTCGACACTGAGCGGGGGCCCTTCGGGAGACTGGCTCACAAGTTGTCCGCTTCATTGGGCCTCAACTCCGGAGGAGTCATAACCCGGGGCGGCGAACTTTATCTCCGACAGGATGTCCAGCACGTGGAACTTCGGAGTTTTCTGGAGAGCCCTCGAGGCTCGGCGGCGTCCGGCCGCAACTGGGATCCTCTTCCCGCTATTGTCGACTTTCATCGCCAACTGAAAGGCATTGGGATACGGCTGGTCCTCCTTCCGCTGCCCTCGAAAGCAACTGTTCGGAACAATGCTGGAGAGCCGGTCGTCAACGAGGGCTACAATGAATTTCTCCGCATTCTGGAATCGGAGCACCGGATCGACGTTGTGGATGTTGCCCCCCTTTTGGTAGAGATGTCCGCTGAAGGGCCCTCTCCGTTTCTACGGGGAGATAGCCACTGGTCCCCGGAAGGAATGGCAAGAATTGCTCGCCTCGTAGCAGAACGGACTTCTGTGCAGCTTCCTACCACTTCTTACGAGACCGTCGACCGAAAGCTGTCGCTCACTGGAGATCTTGGCCGGTTTCGTGGCCCTGAATATGAGGATACTATCACAACGAGAATGGTCCTCGAATCCAATGGCCAACTCTGGAAACCTCGCCCCCATGCCCCTTACCTCCTCCTGGGGGACAGCTTTACCGAGATTTACTCGAAGCCCGACAACGGGTGGGGTAAGGGAGCCGGATTCGCGGAGAGTCTGAGCCTCGAGATGGGGGCCCCGGTAGACTGCCTCAGCACAGCTCACGATGGAGCCTTTAAGACCAGAGAGGCCTTAATGAAACATCCGGAAAGGCTCGCCAACAAGTCGGTGGTTGTCTGGCAATTCGCCATGCGAGAGCTTTCTTTTGGTGATTGGAGACTACTCGACATTCCCCCGGTTAAGGACCAGCTCTCTCCCGGGGGCTCAGCCTCTCCACAGCCTTTGCAGGGCACGGTGCTGAAAACCGCTCCCATGCCTGTTTTAACTCGTACCCCATACCGGGAGGCGGTCCGAGAAATCATCGTCACAGATATCCGGAGTGGCTCCGGCTTGGTAATCGGACCAGTGATGCTTATGGGCCTTGCCGTACGGGACCATCTTCCTACCGGGATGGCCCAGTGGGAAGACGGCGACCAAGTCGCCATAGAGGTGGTTCCATGGTCCTTTGTCGAGTCTGTCCAAGGCCGCCTGCAACGGTTCGGCCTTCCTCTCTCCGACCAGAAGCTGCCCCGCTTCTGGATCAAATAACACTGCGCAAGAGGGCCCCTATAGAGGCGCTAGAAGCTGCTTCAGCGTGTCCTCATCCGGAGCGATAACTTTATTTGCGCCCGCCAGAAGATCATCCGCCAGCTTGGCTTTATCAACCTGCAGCTTCTGGATCCGCTCTTCTACCGTTCCGCTACAGATGAGCCGGTGAACAAAAACGGGCCTCGTCTGGCCAATCCGGTAGGCGCGGTCTGTCGCCTGAGCTTCCGCAGCTGGATTCCACCACGGATCGTAATGAATCACCGTATCCGCTGCGGTCAGGTTCAGTCCTGTCCCCCCGGCTTTCAGAGAAATCAGGAAAAGCGGCATCTCCCCCGCTTGGAATTGCTCCACAAGCTCACCGCGATTGCGCGATGAGCCCGTAAGCTCAAGATAGGAAATCCCCTGTGCCCGCAGCCTCTCCCGAATGAGGCCCAGCATCCTGGTGAACTGCGAGAAAAGCAGAACTCGACGGCCCTCTTTGACGAGCATGTCCAGGAGCTCGATGAGATAATCCAGTTTTGCGGAGGCCAGTTCATTGGCCTCTCTCATGCCTAATAAGCGCGGATCGCAGCAGATCTGACGCAACTTCAGCAGAGCATCCAGAAAGACAATCCGGCTCTGCTCGATGCCCTGCGCGGCGATGGCTTGTCGAACCCGCCGATCCATCGTCGCACGTACCGTCTCGTAGAGATCCTTTTGCCCGGTGTTCAATTCAATCGGGTGGATCAGAATGGTCTTAGGAGGAAGTTCCGATGCCACCTCATCCTTCGTCCGGCGAAGGATAATGGGCACAATCCGCGTTCTGAGGTCCTCCTTCCGGTCCTCATTGCCTTCTTTCTCAATCGGAGTTTGGTAGCGAGCCCTGAATACCTCCTCGCTTCCCAGAAAGCCGGGCAGGAGGAAGTGCATCAACGACCAGAGCTCGCCCAGATTATTCTCAATGGGTGTGCCCGACAGACAGAGGCGATGAGCCGCTTGCAACCTGCAGGCGGCCTTGCTCACTTTTGCGGCCGGATTCTTAATATTCTGAGCCTCGTCCAAAACGACCAGATGAAAATCCATGCGGCCCAGCGTTTCGATATCGCGCTGAAGCAGCGCGTAGGAAGTGAGTACCACGTCCGCATGGGGAACGTTCCTGAAATCTTTCTTTCTCCTCGGACCCTGCAGAACCAAAACGCTCAAGGAGGGGACAAACTTAGCTGTCTCCTTCTTCCAGTTTGGTACTACCGAGGTCGGAGCTACCACCAAGGTCGGTCGGCCTTCACTCCTACCCGAGACCCTCTCGGCAAGGATATGTGTAAGAGTCTGCAGAGTCTTACCGAGCCCCATATCATCGGCGAGAATTCCTCCGAGCTGGCACCGGGCAAGACCCTGCATCCATTCAAACCCCTCGCGCTGATAGTCCCGCAGCGTCGCCTGAACTCCTTCAGGAGGATCTCTCCTCGCAGGTTTCCTGAGTTCCCCAAGCAGCTCCGATAGCCGCTCAAGGCGGCTCCCCAGATCGAGGGTCAGATCCGAGCCTGCAACCAGATGAGCAGCGTCAACCGGGTGCAGGAAAGGCCGGTTTGGATCCACCAGGGAAGCGAGCTGACGCAGGATCCGTTTGAGCCTGTCTACAGGGATCTGAAGCGCCCCGCCTTCGGGGAGATAGACAAGGTGGCTCTCGTGGTCCACGAGTTCATCCAGCATGTCGAGCGTTCCATCTTCCAGTAACTTTGCCAGAATTGGCAGTAAATCCAATCGCTCTCCATCGAGGTCGAACCCTACCGACAGAGAGAACCAGCCCCCGGCCTGCTCCGAAAGGGACCCTTTCCAATCTCCCGGATCGGTCTCATAAACGGGGAATCCAACCTCCTCATCGACAGCCACCTCCCAGCCAAGGCCCTTCAGCCGAGGTATAGCTACGGCCCGGAACCATGGCCAGTAGAGATCAGGGGTATTCAAGGTAGGCTCGGGAAACCACGCCGCCCCGGCCGAAGATGCCGGATCGCGCTCGCGTTCCAATCCCAGGAGGAAACGATAACTGGGCTGGGCCCCGAGGTGGGTCAATCCCAACTGAACGAGAACCCGGGCAGCCGAGGCCTCGGACTGCAGGTCGCGTACAATTTCGACCATTCCTTCTTCCGTCTCAATCAGAACCACGCTGTCGCCAGCAGTGTGAAGGGGAAGATCATGGCCATCGTAGCTCGCCGTTGGTCGGACAACCAGCCATTCATCCCGATTCGATGCCCTCAGGGACTGCAGCAGCATCTGGACCGGGCGACTATTAGCCGGCTCAATCAATACCTCGAGGCGGAACTTCGGGGCAACTTCTAGGGTTCTTCGCGGCGCAGGCGCCCCGGAGAGGTGCCCTACTGGCCCTGAGGAAGGCACCCTGACATGGGCACTTCCAGCTGACAGCAGTCGATCGATCGTGGTCTTTTTTGCCGCGGCAAAAAGAACTGCGGCCGCATGCTGGCAATAGTAGGCAAAGTGGCAGCTGCAGGTTGCATCTATTTCCCAAGCCCCCTCGCTCTCCTCCCAGATGGAAATCTCAACCTCGTAGTAGTCGCCCTCCAGATCCTGCACCCGAGCAGTAAGCACCCCGCCACCGTCTTCCATGGAATCCCAAGACATTTCCGAGACCCGACGCTTCCGAGCCAGCTTCCTTCCGTCCTCCTTAACGAACCCGTCAAATCGCTCCTTCCATCCCCCCTCAACGAGAAACGCGCGGAGGGTTGGGTTCACAGCCATGGAACGGAGCGGGCCGCGAGCTTCCCGGGCCTCATGCCCCTAACATGCCCTCGGATGGTGCCCTCATCAAGTTCAGGAACGGAGCCTGCTCTCTCAGCGCTGGCTCCGGTTCTCTCCCCTCCTCAGCGGCCTCTTCGTCTTGTCAAAAACCGCGCCATCCTCAGTCATCGCCTCATAAATGAATTCGTCCTTCTTCATAGTGACCTTGATCAGGTGCCTCAGGGCCCGGGCCTCCGCGAGATAGGCGCGTTTCTTCCAGTCCTTGGGAATGCTTCGCGTCTTCACTCCCCACGACCCGTCACCCATGTAAAGCACCCCATCCTTTTCATCACGCTCACCCCCGATGATGGGATGAGTCCGCTTGTAGGTATGGTGATCATTCTCAAAAACACAATCCACCTTGAATTGCTCGAAAAGGGGGGACCATTCCCTGCGGATATCCGTGGCATCGCCCTTTACCCCCGTTCCCCAGGCTGGCCGGTGATAGCAGACAAACTGCCGAGGAATGGTTAACCGGTTTCCGAGGACCCGCCCTAACCACTGGGTCTGCGCGGCGATATTAGCGGTATGCCCCGAATCAACGCCTATGAGGCTCAGGTAATCGCCAAAATCGACGGTAAAATTCGCTCCCTCGGACTTTCCGGAAAAGAGACTATAGAAAAATGGGGCCTCCTCTCTCCCTGGCGCGTCCGTGGGACGATACTGATACCCTTTCACCTCATGATTTCCGATTGCCACGACCATGGGAATGAGCCGGCCGTCGGGAGCAACCGCACATTTGTTCCACGAGTCCAGCCAAACCCGCCACCGCCCGCCATCACTTCCATTCGCGTAGGCAAGGTCGCCTCCGAGCAGAGCAAAAAGAGGGTCTTCCTCTCCCGCTCGCAGGTTCATGGCGTCAAGCCATGCCCGTGTCCCATACATATCACCACCGGTCACAAAGGTGATTCCATCCTGAAAGCGAGCCGGGGCCGTTTCAAATTCCCACGGACCCAACGGGCGCCCCCACCGGATAATCTGGAACTCATAGCGGCTGGCAGGCTTGAGATCCCGGAGGTCCACGCTAAAGGCAAGGTCCTCCGTATCCCCAAACTTCCTTTCTCGGATGGGGGCAGAAGACCACTCCCGCTCGCCCTTGTTCCGGTAAGAAAACTGATAGCGGGTGGCCGCCGCCTCATTGCCCTCCACGCCTCCTAATTCAGCCCACCCAGCTCCCGGGGCCCCCCCGGCGAGATACGCCCACTCCGCTCCTTCCGGGATGACTGAATGCAGCTTTCCGTTTGCCCGGTAATCGATCCGGGGCCGCAAGGTGAAATCTGAGCTATCAATATTTTCGTTATGGCCCTCGATCGCGATCACCCCCTTCTGTCCCGGCATGGCAGGGCCGAGCTTGAAGTATTCCCACACCTCGGCCTCGTGCTTCTTGACCTTGCTAATACCTGATCCCGCTCCTTCAACGCCCTTTCGCAGGACCTCCTTCCCGTCACGGTAGAGAATAAATGCGTCATCATATCGAATACCCACCGTGAGCTCTGCCCCTCGCGGAGCTTTGGCGGAGACCACGTAGGGGCGGCGGATATACACCGAGCGATATTTTCCCCGCATGCTCTTGAGAACCGTCTGGTCATCATCATCACCGTAGCCGAACCCAGCCGACCCCAGCTTCCAATCTCCTCCCGGTTGCTCATCCTCAGAAGCGGCAACCCAGTGAATCGCCATCGTGGTAGTCGGATCCTGATACCACTCGCAGATCGGCCCATACTCCCCGGCAGAGAGTGCATTAAACCCCGAGGAAAGGAACAGAATGGACAGCAGTCGAATCACGGGGCGCGGAAAATGAGTTTCCGGGACTGTCGCCCCAACAGGCGCCGTTGGCAATGACCTAGCTTCAAAAATCCAAATTTGATCCGGAATTCCACCAGTGATGTTTGCGCCGGGAAGATTCTTCCCTAGGATTTGCCTATGTCACGCGAAGACATCAAGCGCCTCACCGAGCTGTCCTCCTGTGCAGGCTGAGCCTCCAAGGTCGGCCAAGCCGACCTCGTGCAGGTTCTGCGCGGGCTTGCCCAGATCGAGGATGAAGCGCTTCTGGTAGGAGCAGCTTCCTCTGATGATGCCGCCGTCTACCGGCTCAGCGAAGAGCTCGCCTTAGTTCAAACCCTCGATTTCTTCACTCCTATCGTGGACGACCCCTACACCTACGGGCAAATCGCTGCCGCGAACTCGCTTTCGGATGTCTACGCCATGGGAGGCCTCCCGGTCACTGCCATGAATGTGGTTGGCGTTCCCCTCGAACATCTCTCGCTGGAGGATGTCAACCAGATCCTCAAAGGTGGGGCCGACAAGGTGGCCGAAGCGGGTTGTGTGCTTGCGGGCGGACATACTGTTCAGAACCCCGAACCCCTCTACGGCCTCTCCGTAACCGGACTCGTTCACCCGGACCAGCTGATCACC
>Ga0160422_10001720_pt1 | contig 13635 bp, 13 predicted proteins | sample Fk160mmetaG_FD_108192 | JGI IMG/M metagenome (GOLD analysis project Ga0160422, IMG submission 108192) | Marine microbial communities from the Central Pacific Ocean - Fk160115 60m metaG | ecosystem: Environmental > Aquatic > Marine > Oceanic > Photic zone | place: The Central Pacific Ocean...
GAAGGAAGGGCAGATGACGAAACCCAGCATGAGGTTACTCTCACAAAGGGCTTTTACTTGGGCAAATACGAGGTTACCCAAGCACAGTACAAAGCTCTTACTGGAACAAATCCAAGTGAATTTAACGCTACTGGAAACGGGAATCGCCCCATGGAAAGAGTGAATTGGAAGGCTGCAACTGCATTCTGTAAAGCCCTGACCCGAATCGAAGTAGAAGCTGGTCGATTGCCTGAGGGATGGAGTTATGACTTGCCCACGGAAGCCGAGTGGGAGTATGCGTGCAGGGCAGGTACAACCACCACATATCATTGGGGTAATGAAATTAATTCCTCCAATGCAGCTTGGAGGCATGGCGAAGACGTTAATGAAACTTTCGAAGTAGGCCAATTTCCGCCCAATGCATGGGGCTTTCATGATATGCTCGGAAACGTCAGAGAGTGGTGCTCGGACTACAAAAGCTCCTACTCTTCCACCAAGCAAACCGATCCCAAGGGCGCTCCTTCCGGTAAATACCGACTCCTTCGAGGAGGCTCATATGGCGTTGAAGCAAGCTTGGTTAGGTGTGCGAAACGCTTTTACCGCACGGAGGGAGCCACGAATCTTACACTCGGCTTCCGCCTAGCCCTCAGAAAGACAAACTGAGCCGCATACATCCCTTGGGTGGGGGTCAAGGGTTGGGGGCAGGGCGGAGGACGAGGATTAGAGGGCCCTGCTCATCATCATGCATTCACCGATAGAACCCAGACCAACAAGCAACCCAAGGCCCACTGCGATCCAACGGATGTTATTTACTACATGATAAATCCTGTCCAACTTCCTATCCGTTGAAACCTTCTCAATCGGTGTGGCAGCACACTGGTCTTTTTCCCGCTTGTTATGTAATTGGTCAGCAAACTCCATAAGGTTTTCGTCTGATTTGTTTTGGACTTTGGGATCACTTTCTTCATTCATGCCCCAACCAAACCACCGGCACAGCGGCTAGTCAAGGGTTGGGGAGCGTCGGAGGGATTGGGCGTCCTTGTAGGTCACCCAAAAAATCCTCTACGGAACAGGCATCGACATCAACCTGTCGCTCTTGGCCGTTGCCGGGTTGTATTCCATAAAGAGAATCTCCTCTCCCACCACTCTGACGAAGCGGAGCGCGCCCTTCTCACTTTTACTCAGGAAGGAAGCGTCCTGGCTGTCGGGCAAGTTACCGGATGGAGCCTTTGTCTCCGGGTCGAAGACCATGACGTGCGTATCGGTTCCATTTTTGCGTGCATTGAAGTAGAGTTTTCCCTCCACCGCAACAAGGGCGAATGGGAAGGCGCCCTTGGCACCCGGACAGATTTCTTCCACTAACACGGCGCGCTTGGCAGGTTGCGTGAGGTCGACCGACCACAGTTCCTTGTTGCCGATATTCTCGGGACCGTCAAAGCCACGGAAATACATTTTGTCCCCGATGATGGTGAGGCAGTCGGAAAACCCCTCGGACCCGTCGCCGATCACCTCGACCTTAGGTCGGGCGGCGGCAGTATCAATACGGAGAATCTCATAGCGCTCGGGACCTTCATGGATTTTGAAGTAGAGCTTGGTTCCATCCACCATCGGGTGCTTCTGGTTGGTGTGCTGATCAAAGAAAGCAAATCCATGAATCTTGCCGGGCTTCTCGGTATCGAGCATGTAGTAGCGACGTTGGTGGACTTTCCTCGTTTTCTTGCCCTTTTTTACCTCCTCGGCCTCGCCTGCGCTGAAGAACAACTTGTTGCCCACCACCGTCAAGTTCACGGGGTCGGCAGGCACGGTGATCTTGTAGGCGGCCGCCACCGTGCTCACGCTGTTGTTCATACCCTCAAACACATACAGTTCACGTCGTTTGCCATCGCTCGCAGAGAAGAACGCTTGCTCTCCCAAAACCGTCAATTCCCGGGGTGAGGACGAGCCATCCGCCACAAGGTCCTTGATCAATCGAGGCTTAGAGTCCTTGTCGTTCGGGCAGAAGCGATACAGCTCAGATCCCTTGCCTTGATCGGCCGCGAAGATCAAGCTATCCCCCAAGCTCACCATGGAACCGAGCGAGTGAAAGGCAAAGGGTTGAGACTTCGTGCCCTTGGAGGTCAAATCGCTCGTCATCAACTTTGCCGAGTCGCCGGACTTCAGGCTGAAGTAATACGCATCGGCGACTCTTACCTTATAGGGATCAGAGATGAAACTTTGCGCGGAAGGGGACTTTGCGCAGACCGAAGCCACAAGGGCGAACGTGAGTGAGGACAGAGACTTATACATGGCTTTCCTCTTTTCGAGTAAGAATAGGCGCGAATGGTTGGCAAGCATTTTGACGATTTGCCAACCTAAGATGAGTAGCTACCCTTCTCGAAGGTAAAGATTTGGGGGTCGCCAAAGGTTACTCAACTTGTCCGCTTACTTTTGTACCGTTGTATTGACGGGTGAAATTGACTAGTGATGGATCGTATGGATCCTAGAATTTCAAATACCCATAAATATGCCCTATTCACTCGAAGTTCACTTTGACGATACTACCAACGCCACGATCCGAAACATGTGGGAAAAAATATCGGAAAACAAAATTCCCTGTCGCGCTTTTGAAAAAAAATTCACGCCACACCTGACTTTGGTTTACGGTGAAATCAGTGGAGAGAAGAAAGTGAATTGGGATTTCCTGGAAGGCCAGAAAAGATTTGAAATCAACTTTGAAAACCTGGCTGTCTTTAAAGACCGGGGCGTGCTCTTCATCTCGCCGGAAAAATCAAAATTACTTACCAAACTCCACAGTTTGCATGATGCAAATGCCGGGTTTTCTTCCATGAACAAATTTTACCGTACTGCTAAATGGGACCCTCACTGCTCGCTTGCCAGCCGGCTCACACCCGAACAGGTTCATCGTTGCGCTTCACTCTTTGATGATTTGAAGCTCCCGTTTAAAGCCACTTGCGTCTCCTCTAATTTGGTGAAGTATCCGGATCCGGTAATCCTATCGTCCTTCGAATACAAAACAGAGTAGTTTGGGTTTCATCCCCCCGCCCAAACGCCTCCTTGGGCGAGGGTCAAGGGTACGGGGGCGCATCTACTTGGGACGGTTGGCTTGAAAATCGGCCAGCAGTTCCTGCCATGGCTTGATCCCATTGATCACGTAGAGGGTGGAGCGGCCCTCTCCGATCAAGGTAGCTTCCCAGCAAGTGTAACAGATCATGAGGTAGTTTTCTACGCCATCCGAGCTCCATGCGATCGCATAGTCGGGATGAAAAGGCCCGCAATCCTTTTGCGCGACGATGGGACTGGGAACGGAGAGGCTGTTGCGGTCGCAAAGCAAGTTCATCAAACCTTTATGGCTTTGTCCGCCGGCCTTCACCCGTGCATCGTAAAACCAATGTCCGCCAATTTGCGTTACGTCTTTGTTCTTCTTTTCCTTCCGGAAGGAATCACTTTCGCGACCCGGATGGGGCAGACCCTCGTAAACGAACAACTCGTCGGTCTTTTTCAGGGACTGGAAAACCGGCTCACGACAACCGGCAAGCAAGGATGCGATTGCGGCAAAAAACAAGAAAGCCTTCATGAAGTTCGAGGTATTTCCGGCCCAGCGATCATCATCGGTCTCATGCCGGACCGGAAGAACCTTCCGGTTCCAGGCTCCGGTCCTCCAACCAGGCAGCAGGGGCAATATCCATCGGATGCCACTTGAACGGGTTCGTCTCCGAACAGCCGGCCATGAACGGGATTAGGAGCAAAAGCATAACTCGTAAGAACTTCATCCCACAAATCCTCCCTTCACTTGGCGCCGAGCTCCGTCTTGGCGGAGTCGTTGGCGAGAAGTCTCTTTGCCTCCTTTATGAGGAAGTCGATTTTGGTGAAGGGCTCGTGGCCGACGTCCTGCCAACGGACGTCGCCGGAGCCATCTACGAGAAAGGTGCCGTGGAGGGGAACTTTTTCGAAGTCGTCGTAGGCCCGATAGGCACGGAAGGTGGCGAGCTTGGGGTCGGCGACTATGGGGAAGGGAATGGAGTCGCCTTCCTCCTCGTAGGAAGCGAGCGCTTTGGCGAGTTCGGGACGGGACTCGGTGCTCACGGCGATGATTTCGAGGCCCGCTTCGCGAAAGTCCTCCACCTTGGGGGCGAGGGCCTGGAGTTGCTCGACGCAATGCAGGCAACCGAAACCGAGGTAGAAGACCACCACGACGGTGCGGCCTCGATAGTCGGCGAGCGAGCGGTGCTTGCCGGCGGAATCGGGAAGCTTCCAGGCAGAGGCCGGAGCAGGCTTCCAGCGGAAGGGCCCGAGGTCGTCGAGGTCGGGAAAGGGGTGGTCGGCGGGATCGTCTGGGTTGGGCTTAAGCTCGGGGCGCCAGTCCTCGGGCAAACCGAGGCGCTCGGCGATGGGAGCGAGACGGGAGAAGACGGGGGCGGACAGGTCGACGGCTTGCCCCAATTCACGAAGTTGCCCGAAGGCCTTTTCGGCCTCCTTGGTTTTGCCGGATGAGTCGAGCAGGTATGCGGCTTGGGCGGCGGGCAAGGCAGACTGCGGAGGTTTGGCCACCAGGCCGACTGCTATTTTTGCGGCTTCTTCCTTTTGGCCGACGGCAAGATAAGCTTGGGCCCGGCGGACCTTGTTCATGCTTTTGGCGGTGGTGAGGGCGTCCTTGGCTTCCTCCTTTTTGCCTTGGGCGAGCAGTTGGTGAACCTTGAGCTCGGCGAGGGCATTCTTGGCGTAGTTGATGCGCTTCTTCTCCTCGGCCTCCTTCTTCTTGCGCTCATCGGCCTTCTTCTTGGCTGCGGCCGCTTCCTTGGGGTCGGGCTTTTTCTTCTTTTGGTTCGAAGCGTCCGTTTTCTTGGCAGCGGCGGCCGTGGCGTTCGTATCCTCGGGCTTTGCCTTTGAAGCTTCGGGGCCTTTCTTCGAGGCATCCTCGGTATTCTTGGGCTTCGGCGGAAGCTTGCTTTCGAGCATGGGACGAATGCGGGCGATGATTTCCTCGCCTTTTTCGAGGTCGCCGTTCTTGAAGTGAGCGACGCCGAGAAGCTGGAGCCTTCGCCGGCTTTCGTTTGGATCTTCCAGTTCCTCAAGCTCGTCCGACTCGCACAGCAAGGCGAGCTCCTCCCACATCTCGAACTGCTCGAGAGCGGACAGAAGGCGGCGGTGACCGTGGAAAGCGCTTCCGCCCCGCTTGGCGAGGGTGTTGTACTTGGGGTGACGGGGGAGAGAAATCATGTTGCGGGCCAAGGCCACCGCCTCACCGGAACGGCCGATGGTTGCGAGGTTGCGGCAGAGCCACTCGTTGTTATGAGCGTAGTTGTGAATTTGGTCGGGCATGACGCGATCCCTCGTCATGTAGGCGTGGTCGGTGCGGGCGGAGGCTTCCTGGCTCCGTGTGGCGTCATGGTAGCGCTTAAGCTTGGAGTAGACGTGGCCGGACATATGCCACATGTGGGCGATGCCGGGCGCGGTTTGCCCGCAGACGGCGGCGGAATCCACCGCGCGGGAGGCACGCTTGTAGTCCCAAAGGTGAATGCGGTAATGATGGGCGGGATGCATGGGGTTGGCTTGGAAAATCGGCTGGAGAAGTCCGTCCACGGCTTCATGGCTTTGAATCTTAACTCCGTTGCGGGAGTTCGCCCAGAACTGGTGGGCCAGCAGGGCCCGGGTCTCAAGGTCGTCGGGAAACTCGTAAAGAATCTCCTCAAGGGCCTTGGCGTAGGTTTCCGCCCGCTCGGTTTTCTTCTCCTTGGGCGTGTTGACGTACTTGGCGAGAGCATCGACGTGCCTAACCTCCCTGGCCGACGCGGATCCCTTGCGCTTGACCGCCTCGACGATGAAGCCCTTGGCCCGCTTCTCGTTGCCCAAATTGGCCCGGGCCATACCCCAGTAGGCCATGGCGCAGGCGGGGTCGATGACGGCGGCCTGACGGAAGGAGCGCTCGGCCTCCAGGTTCCAGAATCCGTGAAGCTGGCCCAGCCCTTGGTTGAAGAAAGCTTGGCACTTGGGCTTCTTGGTGGTCACGGGAAAGTTCACCTTGGGCATGCCTTTCATGAGGTAGGCCCGTTGGCGCGGTCCCTCGTCGAAAGCTTCCCCGTGAGCGGAATGCCCGGCGGGCACGGTTGCGTTGTCATCCTGCTGCTCGGCGAAAAGCGCCGGGGCGAGTAGAGCGACGAGGACGGCAACCGACCACCTGATCAGGTTTCTCTTCATCCTCCGATCCAAGCGCCTCCTTGCCCGAGGGTCAAGGGTGAGGGGGGGAACGGTTGTGGTTCCTCCTCGGACTTCAGGTTTATTTGCTCTCGGGAGTCTTGTTGGAAGACCCGAGCGAGAAGACGGCCAACACGGGATAATGATCCGAAAGATAGGCGGTGTCCTCGTTCACCAGGCAGACGGCCGAAATGCAGGAGGAAGCCAGGGACCGGTTGGCGTAGAAATAATCGAGCCTGCGGGAAGGTCCGTTATCTTCACCCGGGCGGTTCTTGGTCGGGAAAGTTCCCGAGAACCGGCTCCTCTTGGTTGCGACCAAATCAATGAATCCGGCCTTTTCGATTTTCTCGAGATGGGTGTAGTCCAATTTGTCTTCCCGCAGGTTGCGGTTGCTCTTCCAGCGCTGGTCGAGCCGACGGAAAAAGGGAACTATGTCCGGGGTCTTTTCGTATTGCTCACGGTCCCTCGGGGAAAAGGTGTTGAAATCGCCGGCCAGGAGGATTTTCTCGGCAGGGTTTCTCTTGGCCAATTCGCGAGTAAGCAAATCCACTTCCCTGTGCCTGATTTGCCAATGCCCGGGATGGAGGTGGACGACGTATACCCGAAGTCCTCCCGTTTTGCATGAAAGCAGACCATGATGATAGCCCTCGAGCGTGCGGGAAACATCCTCGATGGGGAAGCGGGAGGTGATGCCCGTCGGAAAGCCTCCGGTCTTGAGCAAGGCGCTGTACGGATGCCCCCAGGCCCGGGCGTCTTGGGCCAGTTTCTCCTCCGTGTAGGAATTGAGCTCCTGAAGGGAAACGACGTCGGGCTTGAGAGACTCTACGTATTCGAGCAATTTCTTTTTGCGCTCCGGTTGTTTGGTGAATCCATACCACACGTTGTAGCTCAGGACCCGGAGCTCGGAACTCTTTGCATCCGATTCCGCAAAGAGTTGAACGGGGAGCAGGCAAAGCAGAAAAAGCAGGAGTGACTTCATGCCCCACCAAACCAACCACACAGGTATTAGTCAAGGATTGGGGCTTGTCGGAACCTTACTCGTAGACACGTTCGCCATCCTTGTAGGTAGAGCGAATTACTTCCTTTCCGTCCTCGTAGTAATCATCAACCTTGACCCCGCTACCGTTTTCCAGATTGGTCACCGGACACTTCTCGCCATTTGGTTTCCAAACAACCGCCGATCTGAGCTTGCCTTTCCTGAAGTTCTCTTCCGACCTCTTGCGTCCGTTCTCGTACCAGTCAGTCGAAAGCCCGTCCTTCTTACCAGCCCGGTAATTCGTTTGTGATCTTATCCGGCCAGTTTCGTACCAGGTCAGGTGAAGCCCATGCTTCCTGCCAGCCAACATATGGCCTTCTTCCTCCTTCCTTCCGTTGTAGCGCCACTCCGCGAAAAGCCCGTTTGCCTTGCCATCGATAAATTGCTCCAAACGGCTTACCTTGCCATTGTGGAATAATTCCTTGGCCCATCCCGTGTAGAGCATTCCCGTGGTGGGTTTTTTCTCGTTGGGCAAATAATAGGAGTACCCCCCCTCTAGGGAAAATCTCCGAAGATCATCGAGTTCGACCGAATCGGCAAGAATCCCCCTCAAGGTTTCATTATCGTCCAAGTCGATTCCTCGTGGAGATTCAAAGGGCTCGGAAGTGGGTAGAGGATCCGCGCATCCAGCCATGAAAACAGTGGTCAACAGTGCCGAAAGAATAGCTTTCATCAACCCGATCCAAGCGAATCGGGCTGTGAGGGTCAAGGGCTTCAACGTCCTCATTCATCGGACAATCGAAGCATCATGAAGTCGTCGAATCGGAGGATTTCCGCAATCCATTGCGATATGATCCTGGTGGTCGCCTCGTGGGTCGCATTATCATCCCCATTCTCCTCCCACTCGATGGCCGCGGAAGCCTCGGGCACGAAGAACATTCGAAACCCGTGGTGGATCATCGGGATCATGCCCATCCGGCGCCCGATCACGCACATGTTCGAGGCGAACCCGGTGTAGATCAAGGTGTCGATGCGCTCTCCCCGCAGAAGAACGGCAAAGGCATCGTCGTCGAAGTCATCGTGGTAAAGGATGCGCAGGGCGCCCTCCTCGGCCAGTTCCGCAAGACCGGGGTGCACGTTGGGGTGGCTTTTGTCGGGTGAGGGACGGTTCGTCAATACGAGGACGGGATGTTCTAGCGAAAGAGCCTGTCGAACGAGGGGCAAAAGCCGGTGATCCGCGATTCTCCCGTGCTCGGCATTCAACTCTCCGGAAGGTGTATCGACCCAAGGATCCATAACGATCACCGCAGTGCGCCGGGGAACGATCGTTCTCTCCAGTTCGTACAGCCCGTCGCCACGAAACGGCAGCCCGTCGCGTAGCTCGAGGGAACCGTTGCTCTCGAGCTTGAAATAGGAACGGCGCTGGGAAGGGATCGCGTAGGAGGGATCCTTCTCGACGACAACGGGCCGCTTGGTTTTCCCAGCCTTCTTCTCGCGGGGCAGGAAGGCAAGGGCGGCGAGGAGCAGGAGGGCCGCGCCCACGACCAGCCATGCCTTGCCCGGCCTGCCGGGTCGGCCCGGCTCCTTTCCGGCATGCGATTCGTTCATGGGCTTATTCTAAAGGGTCGATCCGAGGCCCACCAAGCAGAAACGATTTTCGGCCCCGAATCTCCTCCTTGACGGCATGAAAAGAGATTGGTTTGATGGAAAAATGAGGTTCTTCTTGGCTTGCTCTATTTTTCTTTGGAGCATGATCCTCTTGGCAGAGGAACCCGTCCGCATCTGGACGGATCTGCAAGGACGTACCATAGAGGCAAGTTTCATCAAGTTTTCTGGCAACAAGATCGTCATCAAGATGAAAAGTGGTCGAGAGTATGAAGTTGCCCCTTCGCTTTTCACCTCGGGCGATCAAAAGTACTTGTCGGACCTAAAGAAATCGACGCTGGAAAAAACGTTCGTAGGAAAGAGCGAGTACTTCAAGGGAGCCACGATTGTGGTTTCGGCAAGAGGTGAGGTGTTCGTCGAAGATCAGTCCAAGACAAGTGCAAAGCCGACACCCAGCAGTCCCTCATACGCAAGTAATTCCAGTAATAAAACCAAGATCGAAGCAGGAGATATTCTGCCTGTTGGCTCACTCGTAATGGTTGGATCGGATTCCGAGAGCATACTGCTCTTCAGCAATGGAACTATTACTACCGTTGGAGAAAACACTCACCTGACCGTAAGGACGTTTTTTCAGGATGGTTTTGAAAAATCGGAAAAAAAAGTGGCGGATCTGGAGCAGGAGATCAGCTCCTCGACTCTATTGCTCGACCTTGTAAGCGGAGACCTTGTGGTCGATGTCAGAAAACTCAGAAAAAACTCGAATTTTGAGATTGCCACCCCATTGGGCGTGGCTGGTATACGCGGCACACAGTTTCAACTCGTTGCACTTGAACTGTCTACTGAACTCGCGGTTCTCACTGGCAAGGTGAATTTCACCCCTTCGACGAAAGAGACGCGTGCTGTCGATACGGGCAAAGGAATCCTTGTCCAAACAGGCAAGAAACTCAGCATCAGAGACTTGGGTGAAGCACAAAAGCAATCAATGGCACGAACCATTGCCAAAGCCAAGGATGCGGCGAAAGAGACTAGCCTCTCTACCCTAAGGAACAAACTTGGAAGGCAATTCAAGGTGCATCTCGTGCCTTCCGTAAAGAATATGGAGATGATCTGGGTGGAACCCGGGACTTTTATGATGGGAAGTCCATCGACCGAGCAGGGTAGAAATGGAAGTTTTATCTCGACCGAAGAGGATTTGCGAGAGGTAAGACTTACAAAGGGCTTATTCTTGGGAAAATACGAGGTTACCCAAGCTCAACTCGCAGCAATAACTGCCGAAGACCCAAGTAAATTCAAAGGTAAAAACCGTCCTGTTGAAAACGTCAGTTGGGACCAGGTCATTTCATTTTGTAGAAAACTGACCATAATCGAAAAGCGAGCAGGTAGATTGCGACCTGGCTGGAAGTATACCTTGCCCACATCTGCGGAATGGGAATATGCATGTCGCGCTGGAACGCAAAGCGTCTACTCATGGGGTAACACCATTAATGAATCTAATACTTATTTTGATGTAATTCCACGCGTTCACCACAATAATACTTACAGAGCTAAAGAAGTTGGGCAATTCGCTCCAAACCCTTGGGGCTTTTACGATATGCACGGTAATGTTGCCGAATGGACGACCGATTTTTATGTTCCTTCATTCCCAAAAGCTCAAAAGGTTGACCCTAAAGGACCCCCATCAGGTTCTCTGCGCGTTTACCGAGGAGGTGCTGGAGCATTTGGAAAAGCAGGACTACGCTCAGCCTCAATTCATAACGCCAGTCCCGGATATCGTCAAAGCACCCTCGGCTTTCGCCTCGCCCTGAAGAAAGACGAATGAAGCGCTCCACCGATCCAAACGTCAGCTACCCCGCGGAAAATACTTTCAGTCCGTAGGCCTTCAGTCGAAGACTTCAACGCCATCCTTGAAGGAGCGTCGTTCCCTTTCCGCTCCTTCCTTTGCGTAAACGACCACAATCCCATTCCCCTCTTCCACTTTCGTGACGGGACACTTCACTCCGTCCGGTTTCCAGGACAAGGCGGAAACGAGCTTGCCGTTCTTGAACCTCTTGACGGATTCCCTCTGCCCGTTTGCGTAATAGGTTACCTCAAGGGTCTTGGTCGTCTTGGTCCATCCCCGTGACATGAGGAAGGACTCGATGGCGCCGGTTCTACGCTCTTCGACCGCCTCGATGGCGAGGGCTACCCGCCTGTTGTAGTCCTCCGCCAATTGATCCCGCTGCCTGCTTATCCTCGATCGCTCGTTAAACTCTTGGTTTTCCCTTTCCTTCTCGGCCTCGCTCTTTTCTTCGCCTTTGCCTTTTGGGTTGTACTTAATGACTATCGGTGGGGCTACGTATTCCGGGATTATGGGACGGGGCGGATAGACCGGTTCGCCCGCAACCTCGGCCCCGTGTTTTTCGGCCTCGAGCAAATCCTTGTAGTAATCCTGCTGGTTGAAACCTTCCTTGCTCCAGGTGATTTCAGTCTCTACTCGGGGCGGGTACTTCACTACGCATCCGGCCAACGAAAAGACGGCTAATGAAAGGAGGATTGTCTTCATTTCCCTACCCAAACGTCGAGACTGGGATTCGTCAATAATCGGCGGACCCGAATGCTCCCCCTTGACTGAGCGAGTCTGGAACTGATTGAGTCGTCAAATCGACAATCCATTCGAACCAATCGTTTCCCCAAACGCCTAAACATTCATTAACTCCGAACAGGATACTTCAATATGATCTCCATAACCAAATACTTCTCCATCAATCCCGATAACATCGCAGCCAACTACAAGGGTTTCATACGCATCGTTCATATGCTTCTGCTCATAGTAGGAACCTTTCTTCCCGTCTAGGGAATGTTGGCCACTAGAGGTGGAGGTGGCATACAAGGCCTCCTGATTTTCGTATTTTTGGCTGCCGTGCCTATTTCCTATCTGATCTGCAAGCTTGTACTGAACTTCTTTTTCGGGTTCGTCTACGTCGTTCTAAACATTGCGGACAACTCGAGGATCAGCGCCAAGGAGCTGCAATTCATCCGAAGCAAACGATTCCCATCGGAGTGATTCAGGTCTTGAGGAGGTCCGACGGAGAGCTTGCGGTTTCGTTCCACTCCCGCCATACCAAGCGGACCTCAATTAATCTTCGACGATCTCGCCATCCCGGTAGCTCTCCCGGTGGCGCTCGGAACCGTCCGGGTTGAAATAGATCCAGATCCCGTTGGGCTTGCCGTCCAGGTAGTTCAATTTCTCCTCCATCTTCCCGTTGGGGTACCATTCGACGGATGCTCCATGAAGTTTCCCCGCCCGGTAGTTGTCCTCCGATTGCTTGCGTCCATCCTCATACCAGGTGAAGCGCGGTCCATTCCTCTTGCCGTTCTGGTAGTTTTCCCGGGACTCCCTGCTTCCGCTCGGATACCAGTCCTCGTATATTCCGTGCAGGACCCCTTCCCGGTAGGTCTCGAGCGATTCCATGCGCCCGTTCTCCCGCCACATCGTAAATGGTCCGTCAAGCGTGCCGTTGCGGTATTGGTTGAGAAACTCGACCTGCCCGTTTTCGTAGACAATCTTGGCCCAACCCGTATAAGGAGCGTCATGACCGGGGGCATAGTAAAGCTCCTCCCCCTTCTTGCCCCGCTTCTGAAGCTTTCCCTCCTCAATCGCGCCGGAGATGATTTCGTCTCGGGCTTTCGGGTCGCGCAGGTCGACCTGACCGAGTTTGACGACCTGGCAACCCGCCGAAAGCAGGGGAAGCAAAGCAAGGAGCATCTCGGGTTTCATCCGACCGATCCAAGAGACGAATTCCAAATAGGTCAATAAATTGGAGCATAAGCTCTTGGCGGAGGCAGGGTGTATCAAAACAAAAAAAGGGCACCGCTCTCGCGGTGCCCTAACCCTTGTACTTCGATACGCCTAAAAACCTAGAAACGAGCGAAATCATATCTTGGATCACTTCTGAGTGCACATAATTACTGATCGTTTAAACATGCTAATTCCAAATTTTTTGATCCGACAAATGATGCCGTCCGTTAGATAAGCATGAATAAAAATAGTTCAGACACATACCAAAATGCACAAACGACCCAAACGGCATTCGACGAGCGGATTGCGCACCAGTTTTTTCAGTTCGTTGCTTTTCTCACAAGCAATCCGAAGTAGCTAGTACGTTCTACTGCAGATGAAACGCACCATTTTACTGACCTGTTCGTCAGTTTTTTCCGTGGGTGCTTACATCATCTCCATGCTGAATTTTAATACAGGTGCATTCCTGTCGTTAGTCTTTGCCTTGTCAGCGATCGCAGTCACCCACCTGTTATGCAAATTCGTTTTCTTCATCATTTCTTTAAAAAATGATAATTGGACCAGAATTGGTCGCTAACCTCCATATACCTCACATACACATTGAAAATTAGAAATAAACCCGTAAAAGGAGCCAAGAGTCGACACCTAATGGGAATTGGGATGGACAACAAGGACGGGCACAAGCGCGTAACCGCAGCGGAAGATTTCTCAGTCATTGGCGGGTCTGAGGAAACACACGAAAAGATGACAGAAACCCTCATAAAAACTTTTGAATATCTTGCTCGCAAAGACAAAACGTTAGACGAAATATCGCGTGAGGAATTGTCAGACTTACTCTCAAGTGAATCACCTGAATAAAAAACACCAAGACGTCCCGAAACTTGCTAATTATTGTTTCAGCAAGTATTTTTCTACTCTCGCCATCAACTGATAATATGCATCTTGATTTTGAGCAAAACTCTCAATGGCAACTGGCGGATCCTCGTTGGAATTTCTAGCTTTGATAAGATATGATTTTCTGCCGGTTTCAGTTGAATACGTGACAAACGCGTTTTCGCCTTCAATTTTAATCGAGACGGATAATCCTTTCATAACTTAGAAGCTC
>Ga0160422_10001721_pt1 | contig 13633 bp, 25 predicted proteins | sample Fk160mmetaG_FD_108192 | JGI IMG/M metagenome (GOLD analysis project Ga0160422, IMG submission 108192) | Marine microbial communities from the Central Pacific Ocean - Fk160115 60m metaG | ecosystem: Environmental > Aquatic > Marine > Oceanic > Photic zone | place: The Central Pacific Ocean...
AGCATTTTAACTAGCATTTAACTTTCCTTTGACATAATCAAAAAATCTATTTAAATACCATCGGGCTTTTCCAATGTCATCATCACCACCTTTTTCTGCTTCTCTTAGAATATACTTTATATTGTTACCTTTTATATATCCTCTGTATTCTTCTGGAGTGAGAAAGGCTTCTATAACGTCTATCACTTCTAGTTTACCTTTTTTGTAGTGAGGTGGGTGATTTATATAATCAATCTTTTTCTTCATTCTTGCTCTTCCCATTCATAAAATTTAAATGTATTATATTACTACCTTCTTGTTTGTCAACAAATAAATCTTTCTTTCCTTCGTAACCTCTATTTAAATATTCATGCACTAAGTTTCTAAAAGTTTCTATCTCTTCTATAACAGGCACAGAAGCACACATCATTCTACTAAACTGCATAAGCTCACTCCACTCACTGTCTGGTAGGTCATTGTGTTCTGAAGTAATGACAACAATGTCAGCACTACCTGACCACGCACCATTACTTTTGTTTTTGTTGGGACGAACTCGTATTATGAAATCATTCTTATCTATCTTATCTACTATGTCCATATGCTTTCCTTTTATATCCATTAAACTTTATAAAACTTGGGTACTTGTCTTTGCCTTTTTCTTTTATCCACGCTTCGGGAATAATCCTGTCATAGTAAACAAAATCATATCTTTCACACCATTCACCATATGTAGACTTTGCGCCTTTCCTAAGTTTACGTTTACTGTTTTCAAATACAAAACGTATATCTAATTTAGGATGTTGTTTTTTTATGGCGAGATGTTTTCTTCTGTCTGATGCTGTGAACTGTCCTTTAGTTTCTATTATTACACCATTGAACAGCACGAAATCAGGTGTGTATGTGCGGTAGGCTAAATCTTCCCACTCTATTTTGAAAGGCTCGTACTTAAACTTAACACGTTGCTCTTTCAACAAGTCAGAGATTTTTATTTCCAGACCGCTACGATACCCATACTTTCGTGCTGTAGCAAACCGAGAGAATCTATTCACCAATTAGAGAAAGAATCCTCTGTTGTAAGATAAAGAAGAAATACCAAGAGCTTTATACTCTTCAGCTAAAGCCCTGTCTGCTTCCCTTTTAGCTTCCATAGCCATTTTTAAGGATGCATACTTTTTCTCTTTATACTCTTTACGCAAGGAACTTAAACGCTCTTGCGCTTCTTTTATCTCTGCTTCAAGAGTTTCCATTTCCACATCACTCATTTACATACTCCTCTTTTAAGTGAACATACGCAACCATTCTAGGTTGCTTGGCTTGTGACTTGACTGCAGGTCTTTCCACAAGGTTAGACCAACAATCAAATCTGTACGAACAGAACTTGCAGTTCGTGTTCAGTATCTTGTTACCTGTAGGCTTACCTCTGAATGTTTCATCTTCAGCTTCAAAGCAACGCTTAAACTTATTAGCCTTTACAACATTCACAGTATTAGATATCTTCTTTACTTCTTTAGTCATATCTAAACCGCTTGCAGGTACATACTTAAAATGCCCATTGGCTTTGTTAACAACCCACCAACCACCTGCTTTTTTACCAGATGCTTTGGCATAACCTGCTAACTGTCCAATGTATCCAAATCCATCAGACTCTGCAAGAGTATCATAGGATTCGAACTTATTTTTGTAAGACCAATCTGAAGCAGATTTGATATCATCCACCGCATCATTGACAACTATATCATACGTGCCAGATACTTTAGATTTACCTACATCCAAAGAAACTTCCTTAGAATCTTCGTACTGTATACCTGCTTCAGTCATTAGACCTTTGAATACTGCTTCTACTATATCCCCAATCATCATATTCATAATGAAGGTAGTAGGATAAGGTAGAGCTTTCTCAGGCTTGTTCTTGTCATACCATAACTGACAAGTTGGTCTCCCCACATTCGACATGCGTAAACGAAAATCTTTACGCTTTTTCTCCCCACCAAACTGACGTTGCATAGCTTCTGCCACATCGGCAGCAACCTGTCGGATGGTTGTGTCAGACATAGATGTCTTACCATTAACAGCATCATCTAGGTACTGATGCAACGCTAGTTCAGCAGGATGGTTCATTAGCAACCCACGTCTTCAACTTCGATGTCTACTAGGTTATCTACCACATCAACATCATCATCTTCCATCCTAGAGTTAGCCTTCTCTTGCCATAGATTCAGAATGTATTGATTGTAATTATCCAACCACGCTAGGAAGTCAGCAAACATATTCTGGTCATCGTCAGTCACTTCAATAGACTTAGATACATCAAGAGACACGACAGGAATAAAGAAGCTATTACCATTAGGTAACTTCTTCTCGTCAGTCGTAGCTGTAATCATATGATGTATTGGCAGTCTCTGTAGCTTTGCCAGATTAGCGAAAGGCTCGCCCACAATTTTGAAGGCATCTCTGTTATCTATCTCCCATATGAAAGGCATGGGGTCAACAGTCACTTCCGCACCAGTTGAAGTCACTGGGTTTACTAATTCTACTGTACCAAAAAGAACTCGCACTCTTTTAATCTGCTTGATTAATTCCTGCTTCTTCTCTGGTAATGCTTTAAAGTCCTGTATAAAACCTGCAGGTTTACCACAGTTAAAACCACCATCGTTGTCTTTCAAATCTACATTTAGATTATCTGACATAACAGTTTTAACATACCTGTTAGGTGCGTTAGCACCACCCATTACAAATCGCTTATACATAAACCTTTGTATGTGTGGTCTAATTTTAACAGAGTTAGCAAAGTATGTATCACCATCTGGAATCTCCAGTTTGTATGTACCACCGCTAACAGTCTCTACGTTAACACTTTTTCCTTTAACTTCTGCTGTACCCATGATTGGTGAATGGTTGATGCGTAGCCTAGCCAAAGAACTGCTTTTAGCTTTAGCAGGTGCTTCATTAGCTATGCCCATAGCCTTTGCCATTGCGCCATAGTTGTTCGGGTCTATTGTCGTTAGTTCTGTCATATATGTTTCTCCTTTAACAAATGAGACATAGTTATATCATATAACATCTTTAGTGTCAAGCCAATTATATCCTATTTTTGCTTCCAATAATAGTGGCACGTTGAAGCTTATTCCCCAACGACTTGATATCAAAGAAGATAACTCTTTATTAGTTTTATCTATGACACCAATCACCGCATTCTTCTCCTCTGGATGCACATCAATCACAATACTATCGTGTACTGTATTGACTATACAGGACTTCATTCGCTCTAAAAGATTATCAATGTGTAGCAGTGCCAATGGCACAATGTCTGCGGTAGCAAACGACTGCACAGGATAATTCTTTATCTGTGTAAAGTGACTTATTCTGCCACTTCTATTACGTTGTACATCTGGAAATGAGAACTCTCTACCAGATGGTGTAGCAATCTTTTGATGGTCTAATGCTTCTCTAGCTAAAGTCTTATGCCAATCAGCAATACCTTTATACTTCTGTGTAAAATGCTCGTAGTATGACGCTTCAGCTTTTGTCCTACCAAACCCACTCGCACCATACAAAGGTGCAAAGGTATGCGCTTTTGCTTCTTGTCGAGTTGTAGGTTGACCTGCATCAGATATAATCTTAGCTGTATACGCATGCACATCAAAGCCTGTCTTGACCTCTTCCATAGCTACCTTGTCCTGTGACAAAAATGCAGCAGCTCTAAACTCTAGTTGTGCAAAGTCAGCTTCAAGAACATATCCTTTCATGCCAAAGTCATTGTTATTCCAACGTGATACGAACACCTTCTTGACAGGAAACGTACCACCTCTAGGCATGTTCTGCATGTTTGGGTCTGCACCAGACAGTCTACCTGTAGACGTGCGATGTTGTAACAATCTGACATGCAATCTATTGTCAGCTTTTACATGTGTGGCTATACCTTCGATGAAAGAAGATAGGTAAGTCTCCACTGCAGACAGCCTACGTACATTACGTAAGAAACGCTCTGCATCTTTCATGCCTTTGTTCTTAGCTGTACTCTCAAGCATTTGTAAATTCATCTTGTTTGTTGTAAAGCCATTAGCTGATGCCCACTTTGGTGATGGTGGCACAAAACAAAATCCTGCACGTTTTTCTGTAGGTATATACAAATAGCCTTTACCATCACAATCAACACAACGTGTTGGTTTGGCAAAAGGTGTGCCATCCTTTTTTGTTTTACGAAACTTACCATATCCAACGCATGTAGTGCATTGCGTTGATTCTGTTCTATATAATCGTGTTGTATGCTGTGCCATAGCTTCTTTGAAATCAGAGCCTGTCATGTATGGGTCAATGGCTGTAACCCAATCTGTTTTATCTTTAACTTTCCTACCATAGATAACCCATGATAACTGCTCTGGACTATTTAGATTTACAGGTGTGTCACCCATAACTTCTCTAACTTGTTCTTCTAAACTTTCTACGAGAAGGTGTCGCTCTGTTTCGTATTGGTCACGCACATCTTCAAGAGCAGATAAATCAACTTTAAATCCTCTGCAATATATTTTAGCTAGTCTCACTGCTAGTTGATTAGTGAGTAGAACTGTATCCATCAGAGATGCATCACTGCTATTTAGCCTATACATTAATTTATGGGCAAGCTGTTGTGTGGCATGCAAGTCAGCAGATAGATAAGACACCAACTCGTCATGTGGTATCTCGCGTGTCGTAACACCTTTCTTAAAATAATACTTCAGAGTATCTTGCTTCTTTGTATCAACTTCATATCTCTCAGCACATGCTTCAAGAGACAATGGCTGTTTTATACCACGCTGTAGCACATACTCAGCAAGCATAGTGTCGAACACTGCACCATCATACTTAAAGCCAGACTCCCATAGCCACATCAAATCATATGCAGAGTTGTGACATATTATAGCACCTGCCTTGTCTAGTAGGTCTTGTACAATCTTATGTCCATTCTCTGTAGGTTCTTTGTCCGCATGGTCAAAAGTAATTTGATATTCGTCTCCAGTATCTGTAAGTATACCCACCATTACCAACGTGTTAGTAGATTCGAATGGGTCAAGGTGTAACTTGCCATCTCTGTTAGTAACTGTGTTTTCTACATCTATAACTAATTTCACGATACGTACCTCGCAGTCTTGTATTCAAGCTCACAGTGTACCACACCATGCCATCCTGTCAACTTATTTTTTACAACATTAAGATGTCGCTGTGAATCTTCTTCTTCCTGTCCATCTACAGGTGGGTTCTTTGCAATCAATATCATAAGGTCAGCTTCGGCTGCCTTACCTGTACGCGAACCTTCCATCATGGATTGATTGAGTAGCACCTTACCTTCTGCATCTGCAGAAAGCTGTGACATGTAAAAGATAGCACACTCATGCTGTTTGGCAATCATACGTGCATGCACTGCGTTTGCTTTGAGTGCTTCATCTGTCCTAGCAAATCCTGCAGTCTTGGCAAACTTGTCACCCATGTCGAGCAACACAATGTCAGGCTTGTATGTCTTGCATATGCTCTCAACCCATGCCATGTCACGACCTGTCGCATCTTTTATCTTGATACGCTCCTTGACAGGCGCATACAAATCACGAGCCTTTGTAGGATTATCCTTGATTTCTTTCATGGTCATGCCAGTGGCTGCAGTTAGATATCTAGCACCCACACGATGATATCCTTCCTCGTTACATAGCACAATGCAGTTTGCACCTTGATGTGCAAATCCTTGTGGTGATGCAATCAAACTTGCGTGGAACGATGTCTTACCAGTATTGGGTCTAGCACCTATCTCTATCAGATGTCCTGCGTTGACACCTTCAACCTTACGTGTGAGTGTAGGCACATTGAAAGTCCAACGTGCTTCTAAGTCTGCTCGCGCAAGTAATGTCTCTATCTCAATGTCATCCCACTCCACGTTGAGGTTAGGAATAAAGTCATCACCATACTGCTCTAGCATATTGCGTAGCGGTTCGAGACTAGCCTTGTCACCATTGACATAATCAAATCCTAAGTTAGCTATCTCTTCACCAATGACTTGCTGAAATAATTTTGATAACACTTCGTTAGCTACATCGCCACCCATAGGCGATTCTTTCTTTATCTTGAAGAACAAAGCAGAGTATGCTTGCTTCTGTGCTGTAGTCATCGTTGGATTGTTAGACAAGAACAATGCTTCTATCTCGTCTGGTGTAACAGTACGCTCGTACTTACTCATAGCATTGTCGATTGTTTGCTTTATCTTGCGAACATCTTTGCTGAATAGTTTGTCTGGACACTTCGCTCCTCTGTGGTCATCGTAGAATGACCTGTCCATCAAACTTCTAATTAATGATAATTCCATTTAGCTTCTCCATATCTTTGGGGTCACGATATTTCAAATCGTTATTTAGTTTTAAGACACGCACATCAGGTACATGCCCACGTAATTCCTTTGCCATCTGCAAAGTCTTTGGCAATGCATCGGGGTCTAATGCAATAACCGCTGTCGAGAACTGCGAAAGAAATCCTTTATGCGATTCTTGTAGAGATGTACCAAGAAGCGCAACCCCAACAAAGGAACTGTAACCAACAACAGTTGCACTCACACAGTCCTCAACAACGACAGCCACTTTACCACAACCTGCAGTAAAAGGCAACCCACTTTTTCCATACTTCTTCCATTTAGGAAGTCGTTTGCTGAGAGAGCGACCTGTGGCATCTACTATGACACCATCATGTCGAATAGGAAATACTGCACGATTATCTTTCACATCGTAAAATAATTCCCACTCGTCAATCCCATACTCAGCAGTGAAGCGAGTGAGTTCACGCTGACCTTTAAAAGGCACAACGTATTCTGGCATTACAAAATCTTCTGCGTATTTCTCTGCTCCTGCAAATCCATCACGAATGTCATCAATAGATAGGTGGACACGAGTACCACCTTTGACATTACAAGAAGCCTTGTAACAATTCCACACAAGAGAACCCATGTTATTGGTAACTGTAAAAGTATTACGACCACCACAGTTAGGACAGTTAGTCCTCTTTGTAGTTCCATTAGGTATATCACCTATAGTGTTTAATACATTATTAGTATACATAACAGTTCCTCTGTGTCACTTATCAGTGCTTATAACATGCATCTTTCTAGTTGTCAATGCACTATTTGCACTCATATACGTATTTTTCATGTAAGGTTTGACCGATTGTGGGTTTGCATGTCCTGTTACAGACATTATTTGTGCTATTCCCACACCTGCATCCACCATTTCTGTAGTGCCTGTGCGTCTTAAATCGGACAAACGTAATTCCTGCGGCAAATTTGCAACAGTCATAATATTTTTTGCATATTTTGGCAATTTATATATTGTATATGGTCTAAACTCGCCATCAATCGGCTGTGGTCTAGGCGCAATATACTTTTGAAAACCAAAATCTTTCTCTTGTTGCTTCAACATGTCCAGTAAATCGTCATCAATAGGCAACTCAACATCGGCTCTGCGTTTGGATTGCTCTATGTGTACACGAGCAGATTCAAAATCTATGCTGTCCCACGTAAGCAGTCGCATATCTCCTAATCTCTGACACCAAGCGTATGCCATGTGTGCAATCAAACCTATGTTACGAGTCTTAAAATCGCTGTAGGCTACGTCCAAAAAGGTTTTGACATGTTCTCTACTCCAGACAGTCTTGCGCCTGTCAGTGGCTCTCCTACGCACAGTAGAGAATGGATTTATTGTGGTATGTTCCATGCGTAATGCAAAGTTAAATAGTATACGTGCGACACCCATGATGTGATTAGCAAAAGATATTCCTCTGTCACACCACATATCGTAGCAAAGTTTTGCACGTTTGGTTGTCACTTTCGCATAACGCATGTCACCTATGCACGTCCCATCTATCTCTGTCGATAGAAACACACTCATAAAATACTTGTATTGTGCTTTAGTTTCATCGCGTAAGTTCTTGAAATCATGGGACAAATAATATTTATCCACTAGCGTATATACTGTAGTCATGCTGCCAACCACTCTGGCATTGGTCTACCTTTGTTGTATCGGGCAAACTTTAATTTGTCTGCTCTGTAAAAAGCACGATAGGCATTGATAGGTAAAAACTCATCTGTCTTGAGTTCATCCATACCACTGAAACACTGCGGATGTTTTGTGATACCTAGCTCTGGTAGAAACTTAGAACCTTCTCTTATAGCGTATCTATGTTTAGATGCACCATGATTTTTACCATATCTGTATGTATATTCTTTTAGCATAAGACAATAAAGAATATATGCATATATAAAATTACTGCGACTGTGCATTGCCCATAATGTGCATGGATGTTTTTGATGCACAGGTTTATATAAATCATTTTCTTTTGCATACTCTGGTGCGTGATGCCACAGTGCGGTGCATAACATTTGTGCTTCTTCCAAAGGCATCTTCACTATGTGTTGGTCACACAATGACTCTGCTATAATCCTTGGGTCTTCATCTACAATAAATCTATTCATGGGTATCTCCTATTAAAATGGTTGGCTATAACTTCAATGTCTGATTCGTTACCATCAAAGTCCTCGTCTAGTGTAACAAACTTTAGATTCTGGTTCTCTTGTTTCCATACAATCTTCTGTTCTTCACCACATTCACAACAGCAATTACTTAAATCAATCTCTGCACTACAACAAAAAGAATAATTATCCATCTACAATTCCTTTTATATCATAGTGAGCATATAGTATCATACCACCCACAACACATACTACTATCATCGCTACAATAATGTCAGTTAATATAGCTTGTTTATTTTTCTTAATTTTTTTCATCCTATGATTCCTTGTACTACAGCGTTAAGTGCTAATGTAAATGTCACCGCTATGACAATTATCATTATTAGTGCTTGTCCTTCATTCATCATGGCAAAAGTTCCTCCAGAATTTACATTTGTTGTTATCATAACACACTCTCTCATGCTTCGCTGTCTCCCAACAGTTAGCATTTGGAAAGTATTTAGCTTTAAATCTATCAAAGGTATCGTCTATTCCCATCATCAATACCACAGGCAGGATGAAAAAGGCTACGACGATAACTGTGAACGCAGGAAAGAATCCTTGATTATGATATGCTTTCACTTTTAAACTCCTCTTCAAGCTTTTCTTTTAGTTTATCTTTCAAATCATCGGCTTTCTTTTTGTCCTCTTTATTATTAAAGTCTCCAAAATCTATGATGACATGCTTGTCAAACCAATCGTGGTCAAATTCTTTACTCATAACTATATTCCTTTCTTTTTGTTTAATCCTTTTGGGTCATACTGGTCTTCATATATTTCGTCTGGCATAAACATACTGCCTGTTCCATCATCGAACCAGTTGTTCATAAACATCAGCACAATCATAAATATCATAACATAGCTGAACCACTTGACAAACCATATGAATAATCCATAGGCTTGCTGTGCCTGTTCTAAGGCTTGTTGTTTTACATCATCGTTATCCATAACATCTCCTATCCAGTTTGTAATAACTTACCACAGACACCACACTCGTAGCCATGATATCTGTGACCATCTTGATAAAACTCATAATACTCCTCATTGCCTTCACAATGGTCACATTCATGGTCATCATGTTCAAATAATTCTTCATCCATATTGTTCATTTGTTTCTCCTAAAAAAATAAATACTTGGTAGTCACGTCAAGTATATAACACAACGTGACTAACACAAGAAATAATTTAAGCTCTCTACTCATTAGGCTGCCTGATGCGGATACTCTTTGAGAAGAGACTTAAACTGTGGGGTTTCTGTCCACTTAGCAACCTCATGCTCTCTGTTGAACATGTTGACTGCTCGTGTATCTACACCAGTGTTACGCAGATTAAAACCATTTCTCTCGTCCGCGTATGATGCGTAGTTAGTGAACGCACTGTACAATGCAAACACATTGTGTCCTCTCACACTTGTCTCTTGATTGTACAAGGTAAGCATCTTGTCAGACTTCTTCTCTGACTTGATGATGGACTCAATCAATGTCTTGACATTTACATCTTTCAACGATGTATCTGCCATGACTTGTAGTCTCAACGCTTGAAAGTAAAAGTCATCCTTTGACCTTTGTAACTGTTGCTCAAAGGTTGGCATGTTGAAGAACGTGGTGTTCTTTCTTCGCACCTTGTCATGCTCACCGCGAATCATACCATTAGTGCAGAAGAAATCTATCGCACCAAAGAATACCATGTTGGAACATGAACCATCCACACCATGCAGAGCAATCACACGCTGACCAACTTTGGTCTGGTGCTTGTCTGTTGTTATGGTATGTGTGGTATCGGGTAAAGTTACATCCATCAATGCCCATGCATTCTGTCGTGCAACTCTCCAGTTTATCTTGGCTGTCGCTAGTTCGTCCTCGCCAAGGTTACTAAGCATTGTGTTATACACACCAGAGAAAAACTTCTCGTGGCTCACACAATTAAATTTGTCTCCAACGATACCGATATACTCTCCAGTAGCGTTGTTAACCACATAGCGTTTGTCATGGACTTTAGTGTCCTCAAAAGCTACGTCAAAGTCTAGGTTTTCGGGTAAAAAATCAAATGGCATTTCCATCTCCTTTTTGGTTAGTTTAAATTAATTACTGTCAACTGATATTATAGTATAACAGTATCACTGTCAAGCCTATACTGGTAACGATAAGAAAATTATTCCCATCTGTAAAATATATGCTTGTCAATTCTTGTTGTTCTCTTTTTTGTCTTTGCCCACTCTGGTCTTACATAAGTGGCATGGTAGTGTGTCGCACCTTGCGTAACATCTATTACAAGTTTACCAGACATCACAACGTGTGCATGATACTTTGCTTCGCGCCATGCAAAACTATCAAAGTCTGGCTCGTCTTTCTGACCATCACAATACCAACTAAATTGGCACTTGTGAAGTACAGGCTTGTCTGTATTCTTATATGTGACAGCTTGCTTTACTACTTCACATATAGTATCTGGAAAGCGACTATCCTCTACTCTATTCATCACGACTTCAGCTACAGCAACTTGCCCAACTATAGATTGATTTCTTGCTTCGTGATATATGTTAAGTGCCATGCACATTAATGCTTCAGCTATCATTCTGTACTCCATACTTTTCATTGCTTAGTGGCTTCAGTATATGCGCTACAACATCTACCACAAATCCATTGCCAAGCATCTTGTATCTCTGGCTGTTGGATATCTTATCTATCGAATATGATGGGTGTCCTTTGTGGAATACACCATGCTCTGTGTAGCCATCGTTGATAGTCTGCAATCGCTCACACTCTAGTGGTGTCAGCTTGCGCCATGTCACACCTTGCACATCTGCCATCTTGCCACCATTTGGGTCAGTCGTAGCTATCTTAGGCTCACGATGTCCACCTTGCATGGTGGTGAGTGATGGTGCTTTACCATCTACTGAATACACACGCTTGATAATATCGTAGCCTTTTATATCAGCAGTCTCGCCCACTTGTATGCATCGCACACCAGTCTGCGCTTGTCTGCCAAAGCCTTTGTAATCTCTAGCCATGAGACAACTCGCCTTGTCTATATCTAATCGCTCTGGATTTTTGCCATACATAGATACTATGTCCGCAGTATCGCCACTCTCTAGTATATCACGAATAACAATACCTTTGTCTTGATATGGTAGCACATCAATATTTGTCCAGAACAATCGCTTGCGACTCTGACCAGAAAAGTATGCACCATCAATCATAACTGGCTCAACTCCCAAGCCTTGCGTAATGTAATCCTGATGCTCTTGCTTCATAGATGCTACATTCTCAAAGATAAAATACTTAGGCTTCAAGTCGCGCAATGCATCAAAGCATAGCTGACTCAAATCTCTGGCATCATCATTGCCACTTTGTGAACCTGCCACACTGTATGGTTGGCATGGAAAACCTGCAACCAATAGGAATATGTCCTTGCCTATCAGCTTTGTATAGTTCCTAGCGTCACCATGTCTGGTCATGTCTGGATAGTTGTACTCACTTACTGCACTGGCATACTTGTCTGTTTCAAAGACGTGCCACTCAGCTTGTCCCAAGCCTACTCTGTCCCACGCAATGCGTGTACCAGATAAGCCATCACATATAGATACGTTAATCATGTATTGTCACCTTTGTTTCTTTTGTTAATCCTTGCTCCCAATCTTTCTCAAAATTGGCAGATAGAATGTTTAATATGTCATCTCTTATATCAACAAACTTCTGGTGTGTCAACTTCTCTGGTGCGGTATACCTATGCATAATCATCTCATGTATATCAGTATACAGCTTTAGCCATTGTTCTTTAGTCATCTTTAGTCTCGACATTTCGTAACTCCTTTCTTAATAATTTTGCTTGAAACATCTCGTGCTTATGCCTATTGAGTGTAGACTTTTCGCGCTTGTCCTCAATAGTCATAGTACGCTTTCGTATATAGTGTGGGTTGCGCGGTTTATTTGTAATATTTTTTCGAGCCAATTGTGGTCTCCCATGTTACACATAGTATGCCTACCATACTTATAAAAAACATTACTAGGCTTAGACAGAACGCTACCACATCTCTTGGGTTGTGTCCTAAGTCATCTATCTTGGTGCTTTCCATCGCACCTATGAACAGCAAGCCAAACATAAAAAATGCTCCGCTTACCATGAGTATGCACGTTAGTGCTATCGCTGTTTGTCTAGTCATCTTTCAACTCCTTTTCTTTTTCAAAGTCATTATCATCTCTGTCCTCACAGAGATATCCCAGTTCTTTCCATTTGCCTTTCGGTACATAGGTAATAATATTACCTTTACTGTCTACTTCTTCGTTGCCATCTTCGTCTACCTTAACAAAGGTAATGTTTGCTAGTACATAAGTCATTAGTAACTCCATATTTCTGGTGGTAAATCTGTTTTCTTTGACAGCACTGCCCATTGCGATTCGTAAATAGGCTTGCCATCAAAAACTGTCACGAATGTATCATGCACATAAGGATTATACTTTACCTTAAATGCAACTTTCATACTCTCGTGTCGGTCAATCCAAGTCTCTACACTTTCATTGACCATAAGTGTACCGCGTACAAAAGCATGCACGTTTTTACTTTTCTCGCGTCTTACTCTCTGCTTACCTTTTTCGCCTACAATGTACTGTGGATTTTTTATTGTCACTTTGTCTCTATGTGCAATAACTTTTCCATTGCATCGTATCGAAAAGGTTTTCTTGTGTAGATTGTAATACACATCTACTTTTATTCCTTTGAGTAAAGGATAATCTAGATTCACGAGTGGCTTGATATGTCCACTGCTTGCCATCATTTCTACATATCTAGGTACTGTATTCATTTCTTATCTCCTATAGTCCATTAACTCTTAAAACTGTTTCTACTAATTGGGTGGCTTGCTCCTTTGTTACAGGTAGTCCAGACATTACAAATTCTATGCCTTGCTCCTTGCTTTGAGATGGTAGCATTAACATCTCTGCCTTTTCCAAAAGTAAATACTTTTCGTGTATTTGTTTACCCCAACTGTGATTTTCTTGTATTTTCATGCTATCCATTTTTCTTTGCTCCTATTACTATATCCCATGTGAAGTCTGAACCATAGTAGTCAATCATAGACTTAGTGCCATCATTCATATTCATTAGAACATCAGCGATAATTTCGCCCACTTCCTGCTTTTG
>Ga0160422_10001722_pt1 | contig 13631 bp, 12 predicted proteins | sample Fk160mmetaG_FD_108192 | JGI IMG/M metagenome (GOLD analysis project Ga0160422, IMG submission 108192) | Marine microbial communities from the Central Pacific Ocean - Fk160115 60m metaG | ecosystem: Environmental > Aquatic > Marine > Oceanic > Photic zone | place: The Central Pacific Ocean...
AAATGTGTTTATGTTAATGGAGCAGGCACATGAAGATCCATTATATGATTGGGGTAAAAATCTACTACAGCTAGGAATACCCTGACGTTTGTTTTCACCAACTAGTCTTTATCACTAAGGCTTTAAATTAGTATTAATCTATTATGTTTGATCCCGAAAAACTGAATGAGTATAAAATTAGAATTTTATTATCCTTGCTTATCATTTTGCTTGTTGTGTTTGCTATTTTCTATCGCGGTATAAATGGGGTTGCCGGCATGGAAGTAATTTTTATAGGCTTGCTGTTTTCTAGTGTCAGTTTATTCCACGCTAGTTGGGCGATTTTCAAAATTAAACAACTTGATAAGAAGAAAAACTGACACAAAACCAAAAATCGCTATTTTTGCGATTAATTACTTTTACTCTTTTCGACTAAACTCCGCCCAAAATCTGGAGCCTCTGTATCCTGTCCTGCCTCAAGGATACCTCGACGAATTGCCCGTGTCCTAGTAAAATAATCAAACAACATTTTCCCATTTTCAGTTCTTATAGCGCGTTGCAAAGAAAAAAGTTCTTCGGTAAATCGTCCTAAAATTTCTAGAGTCGCTTCCTTATTAGCAAGGAAAACATCCCTCCACATAGTTGGATCACTAGATGCGATCCGGGTGAAATCTCTAAATCCAGCAGCTGAATAGTTTACAACTTCTTTATCTGTAACTCTGCTTAGATCATCAGCTACACCAACCATTGTGTAAGCAATCAGATGAGGAGTATGACTTGTCACAGCTAATACCAAATCGTGATGATCAGCATCCATCTGATCTACTAGTGCACCCATCCCAGTCCAAAGACGCGTAAGTCTCTCAACTGCTTTTGGAGTGCTAGAGGCCGTAGGAACCAATATACACCATCGATTTTCAAACAAACCCGAGAAACCACTTTCAGGACCTGAATGCTCTGTACCAGCAATTGGGTGAGCTGGTACAAAATGCACATCCAGCGGAATAAGGGGCTCAACGGCATCTAACACTGCTCTTTTTACCGAACCAACATCAGACAAAGTTGCACCCTTTTTTAAATAAGGCGCTATCTGTTCGACTACCTCGCTCATGACACCAACTGGGGTACAGAGAACTACTAAGTCTGCATCATTTACTGTGTCCTTCAGGTTATTAAAAACATGATCACAAAGGCCAATAGACTTTGCTTTGTCCCGAGTTTTTTCAGATTTAGCAAATCCTACAATTTCCTTTGCAAGGTTCCCTCGTCGAATTGACCAAAACATAGAAGAGGCAATCAAACCAAGACCAATTAGGGCAACACGATTATATACTACGGTCATTTTACACTCTCCAAGAAACTTCGGATTGATTCATATACACGCTTACATGCTACTTCATCCCCGATGGTAATTCTTAAACAATTTGGTAGGTTGTAGTTTGCTACTTGTCGAACTAGAAGGCCTTCATTACTGAGAAATTTATAGCATGCGCTTGCGTCTTCTGAAGCTTTAAAACGGGCCAGAATAAAATTTGCACATGATTTATCAGATTCAATACCAAGGTTAGATAAGGAGTTGGATAGCCATTCACGTAATCTAGTGTTTTCGTTTCTACACTTATCCACATAATCTACATCTGTTAACGCAGAATTTGCCGCTGCAAGTGCAAGCGTTGATAAATTAAAAGGGCCACGGATACGATTAAGAATATCAATCACATGCTTTGAGCCATACCCCCATCCAATTCTCAAGCCACCAAGTCCATACATTTTAGAAAATGTTCGGGTCATAAAAACATTTTCTCTCTCATGGATTAAACTCGCACCACCATCAAAATTGGGCACGTATTCCGCGTAAGCACCGTCTAACACTAATATACAAGTTTCTGGAATACCATCTGCTAACCGTTGAACTTTGTGAGCATCGATCATTGTACTTGTAGGATTATTTGGATTAGCTATAAAAATTAATTTAGTCCTTTTACTACAAGCTTCTAAAATTGCGTCAACATCCGTGTAGCGATTATTTTCTCGGACTTCTACGGGTTTAGCGCCTGCTGCCAATGTAGATATTTTATACATTGCAAAGCCATGCTCGGTATGAATGACTTCATCCCCCGGCCCAGCAAAAGCGTAGCACAGAAATGAAATTATTTCATCACTCCCTACCCCACAAATAATATTTTTGTCGTTCAGTCCGAAACGTACAGCAATTGCCCGACGTAAGTCTAAATGATTGGTTGATGGATATAAATGTACTTCAGCAGCATGCCTTATAATTGCATCGATCGATTCCCTGCTTGGACCGTAAGGATTCTCGTTTGAACTAAGCTTTATAACACTCTGTTGTTCAGCTTTTGGTGCAGAACCCGCTTCATATAAAGCAATATCTAAGATTCCTAGTTTTGGTTCAATTTTTAACATAGAATTTCTCCATACATATAATTACATAGAACCGCCTATTGTGACCACTACAAACAAAAAATGCCGCAACGGACAACCGCTACGGCATAATTCCGTTAAGATGATTGAATTAGTTCTGCGCGTAATATTCAATAACTAGATTAGGCTCCATAATTACGGGATATGGCACATCGGACAACCCAGGAGTACGTACAAACCTAACTGTCATTTTAGAATGGTCTACTTCCAAATACTCAGGAACATCTCTCTCAGGTAGTTGAGTCGCTTCTAATACAACCGCAAGTTGTTTTGATTTTTCTCTGACTTCAACGATATCACCCTCTTTAACCCTGTAAGATGGGATATTAACGCGTCTACCGTTGACTAGAACATGACCATGATTAACAAACTGACGAGCTGCGAAAACTGTTGCAACAAATTTAGCCCTATAAACAACAGCATCTAGCCTTCGTTCGAGTAGACCTACTAAATTTTCGCCAGTATCGCCTTTTACCTTCTCTGCATCTCGAAAGATTCTTCGAAATTGTTTTTCGGTGAGGTCACCGTAATAGCCTTTCAGTTTTTGCTTTGCCCTTAGCTGCAGACCAAAGTCTGATAACTTTGCTTTACGGCGCTGCCCATGCTGACCAGGCCCATACTCTCGTCTATTTACTGGAGACTTTGGACGGCCCCAAATGTTTTCACCCATTCTTCTATCAATTTTATGCTTGGCAGCAGTTCTTTTAGTCATCTGCTGATCTCCTTCCTTGTTTAGCGCAATTACGCGGTTTCGAAGGGCGTTGTCCTCTTGCTTTACACACGACAGGGTTTCCTTTGCAGGAGCCACCAACACCAATAATTCAAAGGCGGCTTATACAATGTTTGATTTTGGTGTCAACGCGTTAGACATAATTGTTTGGCATTTTAAAAATTAAATTCGAACTGTGTCTGGAAATTTGAGATGAAAATTTCTCTCAGTTCTATCATTTCAAATAAAAACAGCATTTTGTAATATTATTACTCTTGCCGCGATGCAGCAAAGTCGCTAAATAACTGTTGGATTCGCAATTTAATGATCAAAATCGTATGGGAAAACAAAGTATGACACATGCCGTTATAGCATCAGCAGCTCGTACTGCTGTAGGAAGTTTTAGTGGGTCGTTTGGCAATACACCAGCTCACGAGTTGGGCACAACTGTGCTAGAAGCTTTGGTCTCGAGAGCCGAAATAGACAAGTCAGAGGTCTCAGAGACGATTATGGGGCAAGTTTTAACTGCGGGTCAGGGTCAAAACCCTGCACGACAAGCCCACGTTAACGCTGGATTACCGGTGGAGTCAGCCGCTTGGGGCATTAATCAAGTATGTGGTTCGGGCTTAAGAGCGGTAGCACTGGCTGCTCAACATGTCCAGCTAGGCGACGCATCCATTGTTTGCGCAGGGGGTCAAGAAAATATGAGTCTCAGTCCTCATGTTGCCCACCTTCGCTCAGGATACAAAATGGGTGATGTTAAGTACATTGATAGTATGATCAAGGATGGTCTCTGGGATGCCTTCAACGGCTATCATATGGGACAAACGGCAGAAAATGTAGCGGAAAAGTGGCAAATCTCGCGGGATATGCAGGATGAGTTCGCTTTATCATCTCAAAACAAGGCAGAAGCTGCACAAATCGCTGGCAAATTTGAAGATGAGATTGTGCCCTTTACGGTAAGTACCCGTAAAGGTGATGTCACAGTAAATAAGGACGAGTATATTAGACACGGCGCTAAAATTGAAAATATGCAGAAGCTACGGCCCGCATTCGCTAAGGACGGCAGTGTTACCGCAGCGAATGCTTCGGGTATTAACGATGGTGCAGCGGGTGCGCTCGTAATGTCGGCCGAAGAAGCTAATAAAAGAGGTATTGAACCTCTAGCTAGAATTGCTTCCTACGCAACAGCAGGACTAGATCCAAAGATTATGGGAGTAGGACCAATTTATGCGAGCAGGAAGGCTCTCGAAAAGGCAGGATGGTCAGTGAGTGACCTTGAGCTCGTTGAAGCGAATGAAGCTTTTGCTGCTCAGGCGTGTGCCGTAAATAAAGATATGGGATGGGATCCTAGCATAGTTAACGTTAATGGAGGGGCGATAGCTATCGGGCACCCTATCGGAGCATCAGGAGCTCGTATTTTAACTACTTTACTATTTGAAATGAAGCGCCGGGAAGCAAAAAAAGGCCTGGCAACATTATGTATCGGCGGCGGCATGGGTGTCGCGATGTGCCTAGAACGAGATTAATGTTTCGAACCTAAATTTATAATAACCTAACTTAGGAGAAGATTATGTCAAAAATTGCATTGGTCACTGGCGGCTCAAGAGGTATCGGCGCATCCATATCAAAAAAGTTAAAGCAAGATGGCTTCACCGTTGCGGCTACTTACGCTGGAAATGACGAAGCAGCATCTTCTTTTACTGCTGAGACTGGTATCAAAACTTATAAATGGAATGTAGCTAGCTACGAAGAAAGCAAGTCTGGAATTGAAAAAGTGGAAGTGGAATTAGGTGCTATAGATGTGGTTGTAGCTAACGCCGGGATTTTACGTGATGCTCCTTTTCACAGAATGACCCCGGACCAATGGAATGATGTAATTGCAACAAACTTAACCGGAGTGTTCAATACTGTCCACCCAGTATGGCCAGGCATGAGAGAAAGAAAATTTGGTAGGGTAATCGTTATATCCTCTATAAATGGCCAGAAAGGTCAGTTTGGTCAGGTAAATTACGCAGCAACGAAGGCTGGTGATTTGGGAATTGTTAAATCCCTCGCGCAAGAAGGAGCAAGAAATGGAATCACGGCCAATGCCGTCTGCCCTGGTTACATAGCAACAGAAATGGTAGCTTCAATGCCAGAAAAAGCATTAGAGGCAGTCATTGGCCAAATACCTGCTGGACGCTTGGGTGAACCCGATGAAATAGCGAGATGCGTTGCATTTTTGGCCTCAGACGATGCAGGTTTCATAAATGGGTCTACGATCTCAGCAAATGGCGCTCAATTTTTTGTTTAATGAGATAATTTGAGCGTAGGGCGCTCTCCCACCGCGAGGATATTTTTTTATATAAATATAATAAAAAGTTCATGAGCTTATATGTTATTTGCGTGGCGAGACCATTGATCAGTTATAATAATATATATTGAAATGCGATAAGGTGTTGTTCTATCACTCTTGCAACAGTCAGGATATCTATTTGGACACTGGAAACTCGTTTGAAATTGCGGCCTATATATATTTTGTGCACTATTTTGGTGGTAACTACCGCAACATACACCAATGCGGCTGAGCGTGGACCAGTTACCAACCTTTTAATGCCAAGATACGTTTCACTTAAAGCTAGTGAAGCCAATGCTCGCAGGGGCCCCTCGCTTTCCCACAGAATTGATTGGATATTTAAAAAAAAGGGAATGCCGTTAGAAATATATGGTGAATACGATAATTGGAGAAGAGTTCGTGACTCCGAAGGCGCAGGCGGATGGATACACTATTCTTTACTTTCAGGTGTACGCTCAATTATTATTACCTCTTCGATGGCTAATTTATATAGAAAATCTGATCAGAACTCTATGGTTATGGCTAGAATTGAACAGAATTATATCGCGGATCTTGGGAAATGTATTAAAGATTGGTGTGAAATTGATGCTGGTAAGTATGACGGATGGATAAGGAAAACCGACATTTGGGGAGTTGCCCCAGACGAAATACGCTAACTGCCTTAAAAGTTAACAGATGATACGAAGGAAGTTTACATGAAGATAGGCAATCGAAGCATCGGCCCTAATGAACCTCCATTAATCATTGCAGAAATTGGCATCAATCACGGTGGTGATCTAGGTGTCGCAAAAAATATGGTTGATTTAATTGCCAGCTCAGGTTGCGAGTGCGTAAAGCATCAAACCCATATTATCGAAGATGAAATGACGGAAGAAGCTAAGTCAATTTTTCCTCCTAACGCAAATAAGTCAATTTGGGACGTGATGAATGAATGCTCTCTGACACTCGACGAAGAGCAAGAACTTAAAAAGTATGCTGAAAATTTGGGATTAATATGGATATCTACTCCATTTTCAAGAAAGGCTGCAGACTTTTTAGGTGACATTGACGTACCAGCTTTCAAAATCGGGTCTGGCGAAGCAGATAATCTTCCCTTGGTAAATCACATAGCAAAAAAAGGTAAACCGATTATTATGTCGACTGGCATGCAATCAATCCAAAGTTTAAAAAATAGTGTGGAAATCTTGGAAAATTCCAGCGTTGAGTATGCTCTGTTAGAATGCACCAACCTATATCCCTCTCCTCCAGACATCGTCAGCTTAAAAGGCATAAAAGAACTCCAAGAAGCTTTCCCAAAAGCTCTGGTCGGATTTTCCGATCACTCAATTGGCCCAGAGATAGCCTTAGCTTCTGTTGCTCTAGGTGCTTGCATAATTGAGCGGCATTTCACTGACACACGGTATAGGACTGGGCCTGACATCAGTTGTTCTATGGATCCCGCCGAACTGCGACTTATTATCGACCGATCAGTTGAGATACACAAAGCTTTAAAAAATCCAAAACAGAGAACTACACCAGAAGAAGGCATTTATAAATTTGCACGCGCATCGGTTGTTGCAGATAGAGATTTGGCGGCTGGTCACATTATAACAGAAAAAGATATTTGGGTTCGAAGACCAGGATCCGGAGAAATCCCCGGGTATAAGTATAATGATGTAATTGGTAAAAAACTTAGACTTGAAGTTAAAAAAAATCATCAATTGAAATGGTCTAATTTTCATAAGTGACTGTTCATAGTATTCGTGATGCGCCATTTAATTCGAGATAGATTTGATTGGAACTACTCAACATGACCAAAAAATTGCTATTTGTTACAGGTACACGTGCGGACTTTGGTAAAGTCGAACCCTTGGCAATTAAAGCAAGAGATGCCGGATATGCTGTGAGTTTTTGGGTCACCGGAATGCATATGTTGAGTAAATATGGACTAACTAAGTTAGAGGTAGCGCGCGTAGAAGGTGTAGATATTTTTGAATATAAAAACCAAAACGAAAATGATGCATTAGATAAAATTCATGCTAATACAGTCGTTGGTTTTTCACAATTTATAGGTCATCATAAACCTGACCTGGTATTCATTCATGGCGATAGAATTGAAGCATTATCTTGTTCACTGGTATGTGCAACGAACAGTCTACCATCAGTTCATATTGAAGGTGGAGAAATTTCAGGAACAATTGACGAAATATTTCGACATTGTAACACGAAATTAGCGAACTGCCACTTTGTGAGTTCAGAAATCGCAAAAAACCGCATAATTCGGATGGGCGAGGAAGATAAACGGATTTACGTAATAGGCTCGCCAGAACTTGATTTCCATGCAAAACCATCTGGCGTTAGCATAGAAGAAGTTAAGAATCGCTATGATATAGCTTTTAGTGATTATGGAATTTGCACTTATCATCCTGTCACTTCAGAGGCGAGCGAAATGGGTAAGCAAGCATTAGATTTGTTTGAAACATTAAAGCGCTCTGAACGTCAGTTTGTTACAATTTTACCAAATAATGATCCTGGGCATGACAAAATTTCGAAAGTCATAGAAAAACTTCCCAAAAATCAATTTAGAGTAATCCCATCAATGCGCTTCTCATATTTTTCTGAGTTAATGAAAAATTCGTCAGCAATTGTGGGGAATTCATCAGCTGGAGTAAGAGAAGCACCTTTTCTTGGAATACCATCGCTAGACATAGGATCAAGACAGAGAGCTCGCAGTGCAGCAGCCTCCGTTACAAACTGTCAACCAAACGACAGTAAAAAAATCTTGTGGTTTCTTGAAAATTTATGGGGGGATTCATACCCCAGAGATGAAAGTTTTGGTACCGGCAAAAGCGCTAATAAATTTCTTAAAATACTAAATTCTCAAGCATTCTGGGAAAATGATATCCAAAAAATATTTAGTGACTAACAAATCAAAAATGCCCGCTTTACTCTATTTTAAAAAAAACACGGTATGCTTTAATTTACCAAACGGATTCAATAGCAGAAATAAAAAAGCCACTTTGTATCAACAAATTAAAGTGTAAACGATCTATTAAATGAAATTGAATTATTGTTAAATTACAACCAATCTACTTAGGTTCGAGATTATTGGGTAAAATAAAGTTGTCGAATAAATATAATAACTATGAAAATAAAAAAAAGAGATCACATTTTTCAGATCTTAGTATTTATATTTTCGTAAGGTTTCTTTTAAGCATTTTATCAATTTTCCCATATCCGACAAAAATCGCTTTGGGTGGTCTAATTTATCAAAAATTTATTTCACCATTGTCTGGCAATCGAAAAAGAATAATCAATAACCTTGAGCTTATATTTCCTGATCTTGACGAAGAAAAACGAGAGGAGCTTTGCTGCCAAGTCCCTAATAATATCGGACGCACATTATTTGAATTACTATCGCCAAATGCGTTTTCTAGAGTTGCAAAATCCGCCAAAGTATATGGGCCCGGTTTTAAAGCACTAAGGGACGCTCAAAAACGAAAAAAATCTGTAATCCTAGTTTCTGGGCATTTAGGAAACTATGACGTGGTGCGCGTAGTGCTTAAGGCAAACAAAATTCCAGTTGGGGCGCTCTATAGACCTATGAGTAATCCCTATTTTAATACTTTTTATGAAAGATGCATTAAACAAATTGCTGAACCATTATTCCCAAGAGGGCGCGAAGGCATGGGCAATATGATGCGGCATCTAAGTAACGGTAAGGTAATCGCTCTTTTGATTGACCAATACATGAGTCACGGGGAACCTTTAAAGTTTTTTGGGCGTACAGCATACACTGCAACGTCTGCTGCAAAATTAGCGTTAAAACATAATGCATTGCTTATCACATTCTATGTGGTGCGTAATAATGATGGCATAAATTTTGACCTAGTCTTTGAAAGTCCAGTAACGCCTACTTCACCAATTAGAATGACCCAAGTCTTGAATAACAGATTAGAAAAACAGATTAGAAAAAATATGGGGCAATGGTTGTGGACACATAGGCGATGGAAGTCACCAAACTCTGTAGAAAATTCAAGTTAATTTTTTGAAAACTCTTTGTAGATTTGAGCTATCCTATCAAAATCTTCTTGACTATCTATATCCAAACTATTTTCCTTAGGCATTTCTACAACACCCGTATTTGTTGACGTAAATCCACCGTTTTTTTCAAACCATCCACCATTGAAAACATAAACGGCACCATTTGGTCGGAAAAGCTTTGGTAGGTCCTGTCTGTTCATGAACGTAAATTCTGGCTCGCTCACAGGTACAAATCTGTTATCTTGAACTAGCCCAGATTTTAATAATGCGCTGTCCTGAAATGACACTGTAAATATGAGTTCAAAATTATTCTTTTTATAAGTTTCAATACATTTTGAAATATCCTCATCCCGTCTTAATGGCGATGTTGGCTGAAGTAATACTATTGTAGAGTTATGCAGCTCATATTCTCTTATCAGCTCTAGTATCAGCTCGGCCATAGTAGACTTATCTGTTGACAATTCTGGGGAACGCAGGTGCTGTAACACTTTATAGCTTTTTAGCTCTTTCTCCAAATTTTTATCACTAGAAATTATCACTTCATTAATGCAGCGTAATGCCTGATTAAGCGTGATTTGATAAAGCTTTTCTGATCCTAACCTAAGAAAATTTTTATTAGGAAGGCCCTTTGAACCAGCCCTACATGGGACTATAGCTACACAGTTATGCAATATACCCTCGTAATTTATTTTACTTTATATCTTAGCTTAATGTTTTCTACCTTCAAACTGGGAATAAGGCTAAATAATTTAATTTCGTGCCATAGACTACATGCGCATCGCTATTCCCTGTGGGTCATATGGCGAAGGAGCAATTATTCTTGCTCTCCTTTCCACGCCCACTATATGAACAGTAACATTCGTACCTACTGAAGCTGATGCTGGTTCAATTAGAGCCATTGCGAGAGATTTCTTAACGGTATGTCCAAAGGCTCCTGAAGTAACAAAACCAACCATGTCGCCCGAACCTGACCAAATGGGCTCATAACCAGACGCATCTGAATCCCCATCCTCAATCTCTAAAGTTACCTGAATTTTTTCAGGTCCATTTCCATTGCGCTCAGAAACGGCGGCTGCTTTACCAATGAAGTCTGGCTTGTCCCAGTCGATCCATCGGTCCATTGCTGTCATAGCCGGGGTTCGGTCTTGCGTAAATTCAGCGGACCAAATCCCAAAACTTTTCTCAATGCGAGTTGAGAGCATTGCGTTAAATCCTACTTCCCGAATATCTTTATCAGCTCCAGCTTCTAACAATATTCTACGAAGAGCAATATGATCACCCATCCTACAGTTAATCTCAAAGCCTGTTTCACCAGTTACACTCATTCTTGCCACATTTGAACGAACCAAACCAATATCCAATCTTTTACAATCCATAAATCTCAGATTTGACACATCTTCCTCGGCTACCTTTTCTAAAACAGAATATGATTTTGGCCCTATTAAAGCAAAACCACATATTTCATCCCCAAGGTCTCTAATGCTTACACCGTTTTTGATATGCTCATTAAACCAGCGCATATGCCAAGCTCTCAGATAGTAACTGCCCATAATCCAGAAGGTACCTTCACCCCAGTTCAACAAGGTCAAATCACCTTTGAGCTTTCCAGAAAACGAAAGCATAACTCCCAAGCGAGCTCTGCCAGGTTTAGGTAGTTTAGTTGCAAATATCTGATTAAGCCACGCCTCTGATTTTTCGCCCGTTACTTCAAAACGCGAGAAGCCTGTAATATCTAACAATGCAACGCCTTCTCGAATTGCCATACATTCCTCAGCCACAATTTCATGCGCGTTGGAACGTTTTAAGGTTAATTTTTCTTTAAATTCATCAGATGGTGCAAAATACAGTGGCACCTCTAAATCCCATGAAACACCCCAACGACATCCTGCCTGGGTCATTGCATCATGTGCGGGTGCCATCTTCATTTGACGTCCCGCTGGAAGCTGCTCATTTGGATATGACATAACAAACCGCCTAGAATAAAATTGACCTGTAGTCTCACGAATGTATCTTTTATTTTCCGCATATTTTCCATATCGGGCTACATCCATCGACCATGCATCGGTTTCAGGCTCACCCTCAATCATCCATTCTGCTAAAGTTTTTCCTACGCCACCTCCTTGTAAAAAACCTGCCATGACCGCACAAGCTGACCAGTAGCCCCTTTTACCTGGGACTGGCCCAACCAAAGGATTACCATCGGGAGAGAAGGTGAAAGCGCCATTAACCCAGGTCTTTATCCCAACATTTTCAATGGCTGGATAACGTTGGAAACCAAGCATTAATTCATTCTCAATCCTATGAAGCTGTTCCTGAAACAATTCTTCTTCATAATCCCACGGCGCACCATCCATTGCCCAGTGCTCGTGATTAATTTCATAAATCCCAACCAAAACACCATTTTGATCTTGACGCATATAGGTAAAACCCTCGAGGTCGACGGTCATTGGCATCTCAAAATCACTACTTGCGACTTCTGGGATACTGTCGGTTACTAAATAATGATGTTTCAGCGGACTAACTGGAAGTTCTATGCCAGCCATCCGTCCCACTTGCTTTGCCCAAAGACCTGCGGCATTTACAACATGCTCGCACTTAATGTCACCTTTTGTAGTCCTAACTATCCAGCCATCTGTTGTCTGATTAAGACTGTTTACTTTAACACCTTCATAATATTCAGCACCCCTCTTTTTGGCCGCATTAGCATACGCTTGTACTGTGCCTGTCGTGTCAATGTAGCCTTCTCTATCTGCCCACATCGCACCCAAAACCCCATCCACAGACATAATTGGACAACGTTTTTGAGCTTCCGCGGGAGTAAGTAGTTCACAGTCACTAATTCCTATAGACTGGAAAATACGATAATTCGATTGAAGCCACTCCCACCTTTCCGGCGTGCCTGCCAACGTCAAACCTCCAGTCATATGAAAGCCAATATTCTGACACGATTCCTTTTCAATCTTAGGCAAAAGATCTATGGTATAGGCTTGCAAAGCAGCCATGTTTGGGTCAGCGTTCAAAGTATGAACTCCACCGGCAGCATGCCAACTAGATCCAGAAGCAAGTCTGCGCCTTTCTAGCATAACGACATCTCTCCAACCCATTTTGGCAAGATGGTATAGAACAGATGAACCAACAACTCCACCACCAACCACGACAACTCGATATTGTGATTTCATTTCGCATACTCCCAATTCCTGTCATGATCTTATTCTTAAATAAATAAGCTCCTCAAGACTATTCTGGAGACGTCTAAATATAGACGTTTCTGGCCAATATCTCTATAAATTGAGTCTAAAAGTGAACTAATTAAAATGCTAATTGTAATAAACTATTAATATATAGTCTTCCTAATAAGCAAAGGAGAACTATATAGCTTCATTAAGAACATCCAAAAAGCCACACAAAAGCGACCTGTCTTTAAGGAGCCAATAATCTTAGACATCTCATTCAAGCTTCTAGGCTTAAGTTTAGCAATTTTAGAAAGTAGAGATGCCGAGCAACTTAACGGTTTCTCTACCACCATCGATGCTCGTAATAGTTCGGATTGAACTCCTAAAAGTAAATAGCAAAGCTCCCCTTCCTTGGATCCAGCAAGCTTTTGCCGTCTGGGATGCATGTTGGAAACTTCGCCGTTAATAACTGCTAGAAAATATTTCCAAAGCTCTTTATCATCTGAAGAGAATGGTTGCAAACCAACTCGTTCAAAAAGATTACTTGTTCGTAATTATCTGTGGTTAGAATTTTCCTTAGCTTCAGCGATAGAGAAACCGGAGTAATTGACACTCTTCAACTCAGTATATTCGTGTAAGCCACCGATCCCAAGTTCTCGGCCAACCCCCGAGCAACCGAAACCACCTCGCGAAACAGCAGGATGCTCTGCTAAAAGTCCTTCACCTGTAGAGGTAGCAAAAACAGCGCCTGCACGTATGCGGTTAGCAACTCTCATTGCCTTTGCGGGGTCAGAGGACATGACAGTCGAGGCTAAACCAAAAGCTGTAGAATTTGCTTCTGTAATGGCCTCTGCTTCATTAGAAAATGAGCGTACTGAAAGCACTGGTCCAAAAATTTCCTTTTGCCAAACGTCTGAGCTGCGCGGCACATTAGTCAAAATAGTTGGTTGGATAAAATAGCCGCCAG
>Ga0160422_10001723_pt1 | contig 13629 bp, 13 predicted proteins | sample Fk160mmetaG_FD_108192 | JGI IMG/M metagenome (GOLD analysis project Ga0160422, IMG submission 108192) | Marine microbial communities from the Central Pacific Ocean - Fk160115 60m metaG | ecosystem: Environmental > Aquatic > Marine > Oceanic > Photic zone | place: The Central Pacific Ocean...
GGCCCTGAATAAACCCTAAAAAGAGCAAAATCACCAGTATGCCTAGGCCACATCCAGTTATCTGTGTCTCCGCCATATTTACCAATAGATTCAGGGGGCGCTCCCACTAAACGAACATCTTCAAACCTTTCATAAACAAATAAATAATACTCATTCCCCCCGTAAAAAGAGTTAACCCTTGACCAGTAATGAGTTCCTTCGGTTGACAATTTAGAGATGTTGCTAATATTTTCTTGGATTTTAGCCTCTGCGTTAGAGGCAGTATCAGTTCCAGCCAAAACCACACTTGTCACATCTTCCATTTTAATTAAAAAATCCACAAACATGTCAGGGTTGATTAATTCACTTTTTTTATCTGCAGCCCAAAACCCACTTCTTAAATAATCACTATCAACTGAACTATGATATTGTATAGCATCATATCCACAATGATGGTTGGTTAACAACAAGCCTTGGTCTGAAATAATTTCCCCCGTACAATAACCGTTAAAGCTAACAATAGCGTCTTTTAATGAATTATTATTTACACTATATAATTCTTCAGCCGATAGCTGAAGACCCATTTTTTTCAAATCAACATTTTTTAATTTATTAATTAAAATAGGCAACCACATTCCTTCGTCAGCCTTTATAGGCGAAAAAGAAATTAAAAAGCAAAAAAAGAACAAAATAGGTTTTTTCATATTATAAGTATTTTTTAGTGTTAAATAAGAGGAGCTAATTTACATATTTTTTATTAAAGGTACATTAGAGCACGCCTCCCCATAAAACAAACTTTTTACTTCATTTATTAATTTTTGACTAACAATAGAATAAAAACCAAGTTGTAAAGAGGGATCTCCACATCCTTTAATAAAAACTCTTTTATTTTTAAATTCAGAGATTTTTAATCCTGACTCTACTGATTGTTGGAATAAGGAGAGGTTCATTTCATCTTTTGTTCCAAAAAAAATAAATTCAGCAATTTTGTTTAATTTTACTTGTAATAGAAAAAATGCCCAAACAGGAATAATTACATCTACAGAGCAATATATAAAAACATTTTTGCCCTTATAAGACTTCAAATCAAAACATTTAAGCTTTTCTTTGAAATCTCGTTCGCGTATTATTAAATCATCAACTAACCAATCTTTTAAATCAATTCCTTTTGCCTCATTTTTTGGCATAAAATCTGAAATATCAATATTTATTATTCCAGATTCTGATATTTTATTTCTTATTGTTTCAGTCATAATTAAAGAAAGCCTAACTCTAACTTTGCTTCTTCAGACATCATGCTTTTTTCCCACGGCGGCTCAAAAGTTATTTCCACTTCAGCAGACTTAACACCATTTATTTTTTCAACCCCCAACCTTACCTCCTCAGGTAAAGACTCTGCCACCGGGCAGGATGGCGAGGTTAATGTCATAATTATTTTAACCTCGTTTTTTTTATTTATTCTAACATCATAAATTAAGCCCAGTTCATAAATACTAACAGGTATTTCGGGGTCATATATGGAATCTAGTTTTTTAATAATTAGATCAGAAAGTATTTCAATGTTTTTATTCATAATTTAAATTATTTGAACAAAATGAGCGTATTTTAGCGATCATTTCAATTATACCATTTGACCTGGTCATAGACAAGTGTTTGTTTAAACCCAATTCAACTAAAAATTGGTTATTTGAATTCACTACTTCATCAACGTTACAGTTGTTAAAAATGTTTATCAGTAAGCCAACCAGGCCTTTTGTGATTATAGCGTCACTATCTCCATGTAAAAATAATTGTCTATTATGGATTTTACAAACCAACCAAACTTTAGCTTGACACCCTCGAACAATATTTTTTTCATTTTTTAAGCTGTTATCCATTGCAGGTATTGATTTACCTAAATCAATTAAATATTCATATTTTTCTTCCCAGGACTCGAAAAAACTAAATTCTTGTTTAATTTCGGAAATGTTTTTTTCTAAACTCATCTATAAAAATTTCAAAACTTTTTTAATTGCTGAAAAAAACAATTCAACTTCTTGCTCAGTGTTATAAAAACTAAGAGAGGCTCGAATTAAACCAGAAACACCTAAAGAATTAATGGCTGTTTGGGCACAAAGATGACCAGTTCTAACACAAATATTCATTTCATCTAATAGGCTGCCAGCGTCATAACTATGAATATTTTTTAAATTAAAAGAAAAGATTGGAGAGGTGGGCATCGTGTTTGTATAAACAATAATTTCATCTATTGACTTTAAATGATGCCACATTTTATTTATTAGTAAAGCCTCTCTTTCTTGAATGTTTTTTAATCCCACTGAGGAAATATATTTTATTGATTCACCAAGACCAATTACGCCCGCTATATTCGCTGTACCCGCCTCAAACTTGTGAGGTATTTCCCCCCAAGAACTATTTTCAAAAGAGACTTTATTAATCATGTTGCCCCCATACATAAAAGGATCCATTTTTAACAGGCAAGATTTTTTTCCATATAATACACCAACCCCAGTGGGCCCGTAGCACTTATGACCAGAAAAGCAGTAAAAATCGCAATCTAAATCTTGAACATCAATTTTTTTATGAGATACAGCTTGGGCACCATCAACAAACACTTTTATATTTTCAGCATGAGCAATAGAACAAATTTCTTTAATGTTGTTTTCGTGCCCCGTTATATTAGAAACGTGTTGTATTGCTAATAATTTAACGCTAGAGTTAAGTTTTTTTCGCAAGTCATCAATTTTTATTTTACCATCTTTACAGCAATTAATGACATTGATTTTAAACTTCATTTTGGAGGCGATTGCTTGCCATGGAACAATATTGGCATGATGCTCCATTTCCCCAATCAATATTTCATCCCCTGGTAACAACAGGTTGTTTAAATAACCAAATGCAACCATGTTAATTGAGTGCGTAACCCCACTTGTAAAAATAATTTCTTCCTTATGACGGGTATTTAAAAGTTTACTAATTAAACCCCTCGATTCCTCATATTTATTAGTGGCCTTGTTGGCCAAAGAGTACACCCCCCTTTGTATATTACTATTGTAGTTGGTGTAAAAATTATTAATGCTGTTGATAACTTGTGTGGGTTTATGAGTAGTTGCCGCATTATCAAAATAAACGTACTGTTTCTCGCTTTTTTTTTTAGAAAGAATGGGAAATTGCGATCTTATTTCATTTATATTTAACATTATTGATTTTTCAAAAATAAATTACTTATTTCAGCCTTAATTTCGTCATTTCTAATATTAGAAATTTGATCATTTAAAAAAGCCGCAATTAAAACTTTAATTGCCTCCTCCTTTTTAATTCCCCTAGATTGTAAGTAAAAAAGAATATCGTCATCAATCGCGCCAATTGTACACCCATGAGAACAAACAACATCATCAGCAAATATTTCTAATTGTGGCTTCGCGTTTACGCTAGAGTTTTTAGAGATCATTAAATTATTATTTTGTTGATAAGCCTCTGTTTGTTGCGCTCCCTTTTCAACAAAAATTTTACCACAAAAAGCGCCCGACGCATTATCATCGTAAACCGACTTAAATAGTTGGTTGCTTTTACAGTTTTCAACCATATGAGAAATAGTTATGAAATTATCAAGGTGTTGTGAGGATCTCGATAAGGATGTGCCCCTTACATTAGAGGAACTGTTTTCTCCCAACAAGTCTACTTGAATATTATTTCTAATTAACTTACCATCATTAGAAAATATATTAAAGTTACTTGTACTATTTTTTTGTTGTGTGCAGAAAATACTATTTATTAAATTAGATTTTGAAGAATCGTTTTGAGTTGAAAAATATTCTAATGAAGAGTTTTCTAAACAAATAATTTCAGAAACCATATTAAATACAGAGTTTTCTTTTCCAAAATTCAATACTTCTTCATGAACTAAAACGCTTGCGTTTTTTTCTACCAAAAACAACACTCTATTTTGATTAAAAAAAGCTTCTTTATTAGTGAAGCTATGGACAACTTTAATCCTGGAATCTTTTACACAAGAGTCATCAAATTTTATTACATAAGGGTAATTGCTTAAATAAGAATTAAGTTCAATTAATTTCGTATTATTTGTAAAATTTAAAAACCCACCATAAGACTTTTCATCTGTACAACTGAATTCAACGCCCGCTTGGTTCATATAAATAGTTCTTAGACCACAGTCTTCCACAAAAAGTTTGTTAATTTTCACCCCATCAGGTATATTAGAATACTTTTTTTGAAAAACTCCGTCAATAAAAAAAATAACATTTTTATTATCTATAATGTTATTAATTTTTTTTTCTAATTTTTTTGTGAGCGCCTCATCAATTATATTTTCAAATGGCTGAGCAATAATAGATTCAGGAATGTGTTTTTTTAAATTAGTATACTTCCAATCTTCATTTTTTACAGTAGGAAAAAAGTCAGATAAAAAACCCGATTCATTTTTAAGATTAAATGACGCTAGTGTTTTTTTACTTAATCCAGTCATAACCATTTTCTTCTAACATTTTAGCAATTTCTGGCCCCCCAGATTTAATGATCCTCCCCTCACTTAAAACGTGTACATAGTCAGGTTTAATATAATCCAAAAGTCGTTGATAGTGTGTAATGATAATAAATGAGTTTTCGTTATTTCTTAAACTATTAACTCCGTTGGCAACTATTTTTAATGCATCAATATCTAATCCGGAGTCTGTTTCGTCTAAAATAGATAACTTTGGTTGAAGCATTAGCATTTGAAAAATTTCTGCTCTTTTTTTCTCGCCACCGGAAAAACCGACATTAACAAATCTTTTAATGAAATCTAAATCTATTTTTAATATTTCAGCATTTTTTTTTATTTCTTCCAAAATTTCTTTTGCACTGAATGGTTTTAGCCCTAATGCTTTCTGTTTTTGATTCAAAGAAGTTTTTATAAAATTGTTTAGGGAAATACCTGGTATTTCAATTGGGTATTGAAAAGAAAGAAATAGACCCAGAGCCGCTCTTTCTTCTGGCTCAAGTTCTTTGATGTCTTCATTTAAAAAGTTTATATCACCTTCAGTAATAATATATTTCGGATCTCCCGCAACAACAGAGGCAAGCGTGCTTTTTCCAGACCCGTTGGGCCCCATTATTGCATGTACCTCCCCTGGGCCAACCGCTAAATCTAGACCATTTAATATAGAGACATCACCCTCTGTTCGTACTTTTAAATTTTTTATTTTCAACATAATAAATACAATTATCCTACACTTCCCTCAAGTGAAATTTCTAATAGTTTTTGTGCCTCAACAGCAAATTCCATGGGTAGTTTTTGTAAAACGTCTTTACAATACCCATTAACAATTAACCCAATTGCCTCTTCTTCTGGAATGCCTCTTTGTTTACAATAAAACAATTGGTCATCACTAATTTTTGAGGTTGTTGCCTCATGTTCAATTATAGCGCTTTTATTACTTGACTCAATATAAGGAAATGTGTGTGCGCCACAATTTTGACCCATTAACAGTGAGTCACATTGTGAAAAGTTTCTTGCGTTTTCTGCGGATTTAGCCACCTTAACCAACCCCCTGTAACTACCATTGCTTTTTCCTGCACAAACCCCCTTGCTAATTATTGTGCTCTTAGTATTTTTTCCTAAATGAATCATCTTGGTTCCAGTGTCAGCTTGTTGAAAGTTGTTAGTTACGGCAACTGAGAAAAATTCTCCAGTAGAACCACTTCCCTTTAATATACAGGAAGGGTATTTCCAGGTAATAGCAGAACCGGTTTCAATTTGTGTCCAGGATATTTTAGAAAAATCATGACATATACCTCGCTTTGTTACAAAATTATAAACACCACCATTGCCCTTTTCATCTCCAGGATACCAATTTTGTACGGTGGAATATTTTATTTCTGAGCTTTTTAAAGCAACTAGTTCTACTACAGCTGCGTGAAGTTGATTTTCGTCTCTCATTGGGGCGGTACAACCTTCTAGATAACTAACATAACTATTTTCTTCTGCTATCAACAAAGTTCTTTCGAACTGTCCGGTGCCAGCCTCATTAATTCTGAAGTAGGTAGATAACTCCATTGGACACCTTACACCCTTGGGAATATAACAAAAGGATCCATCTGTAAAAACAGCGGCATTTAAGGCTGCAAAATAATTATCTGTATGTGGTACAACAGAGCCTAAATATTTTTTTACAAGATCAGGATGATTACTTATGGCATCAGACATGGAGCAAAAAATTATACCTAATTTCTTTAAAGTGTCCTGAAAAGTTGTTGCCACCGAAACACTATCTACTACGACATCAATAGCAACACCAGCAATTTTTTTTTGTTCATCAATAGAAATCCCTAGCTTTTCAAATGTTTTTAACAACTCCGGGTCGACCTCTTCTAAAGAATTGTATTTTGGTTTTTTTGGCGCGGCAAAGTAGATTATTTTTTGTAAATCAATGGGCTTGATGTTTAAGTTTGCCCAGTTAGGTGGTGACATTTTTTTTAATGCACTATAAGCCTTTAATCTATACTCAAGCATCCATGATGGCTCGTTTCGCTTGGAAGAAATAAGGCTTATAATTTTTTCATTTAATCCTGGCTTAAACTTTTCAGTCTCAAGCTTTGTAACAAAACCATATTGGTATTTATTTTTTGTTATTTCTTTTAAGGTTTTATTTTTTTCTTCACTCATATATTTAATTAATTAAACTGAAAAACTTTCACCACAACCGCATGTTCTGTTTGCATTTGGGTTTTCAAAAACAAACCCCTTTCCATTAAGCCCACCAAAATAATTTAACTTAGTTCCAACTAAGTACAAAAAGCTTTTTTTGTCAATTAAAACCTTTATACCATTGTTTTCAACAAGTTTATCATTTTCTTTTTTTTCTTTATCAAAGTTTAACTTGTAAGACAGGCCAGAGCAACCTCCTGTTTCAACTCCAATTCTAACAAAACAATTTTCATTAAAATTATCTTCTTTCATGAGGGCTAAAAGCTTTTCTTTTGCAATACTGGTTATTTCAAACATTGATTAAAATAATTTATATCAAATATACCAAAGAAAAACTTAAAACAATTCATTAAATTTAACAAAGAATAAGAATTGACACGAAACTTTAATTTTAAAAATGAAAACCACAAAAATTTCTGATGTTGGTGAGTTTGGATTAATCGAGAGATTAAAAAAAACAGTTAAAAGTTATAATAATTTAACTTTAAAGGGAATAGGAGATGATGGCGCGGTAATTAAAGGTCAAAAAAATAAAGAAATTGTAATTAGTTCAGATATTTTATTTGAAGGTGTTCATTTTGACACATCATATATGTCATTGTCTCATATTGGATATAAGTCCATGGTTGTTAATTTATCAGATTTATATGCAATGAATACTATTCCCTCTCAGGTTATTGTAAGTTTAGGAATTTCAAGTAAGTATAGCGTTGAGGATATAGAAGAATTATATTCTGGAATTAACAAGGCTGCTAAGAATTACAGTATAAATATAGTGGGCGGGGATATTAGCTCTTCTTATGCTGGATTGGTTATAAATATAACAGTTCTTGGCTTTCAAGAAGAAAATAAAATTGTCTATCGAGATGGCGCCAAACTAGGTGATTTAATTGTTGTTTCGGGTGATTTGGGGTCTGCATTTTTGGGTTTAAAAATATTACAAAGAGAAAAAGCTGTTTTGACGGGACACAAGATTCCTAAATTAGCAGTGAATGAAATAGAGGAAAAATTAAAAGAATATACATATTTAATTCAAAGACAAATTAAACCTGAACCAAGGCGGGAAGTAATTAAATTTTTTAATAAAAATAAAATCCAACCAACATCAATGATAGATATTTCTGACGGTTTGTGCTCTGAATTAAATCATATTTCAAAAGCAACTGGATTGGGTTATAAAATATTTGAATCAAAAATACCCATTCACCAAGAAACAAAAAACGCCTCACTTGATTTTGGAATTGATTATTTATCAGCGGCGCTATATGGGGGAGAGGATTATGAATTATTATTTACAATTAACGCGGAAATCAAAAATGAGATAGATAAATTAGATGGTTTAACAATAATAGGCGAACTAGTAAAAGATAAATTTGGGTTTATTATAAAAAATAGTGGTGAAAAATTAAATATAGAAAACGGGGGCTGGGACCATTTAAAATCAAACTAACTATTCATTAGCTCTTCAATTTCTTCAGCTTCAATTTGAATATCATCCATTAAGTCAATAGGGCCATTTTTTGAAATTAACACATCATTTTCCAATCTTATCCCTAAGTTTTCTTCAGGTATGTATATGCCGGGCTCACAAGTTAAAACCATTCCTTCAACCAAGGGAGCCTTGGCATCTGAAACATCGTGCACATCTAAACCAAGGTGGTGTGATGTTCCATGCATAAAATATTTTTTATAAGCAGGGTGTTTCCCCTGATTTTTAATTTCTTGCATTGAAATAAGTCCTAAATTAACAAGCTCTTCTTCCATTAACCCACCTACAATTTTTTCATATTCATGTAAATAAACACCTGGTTGTAAAAGTTTTTTAGCCCCCCTCATAACATTTAGTACTGAATTGTATACATCCCTTTGTCTTTTTGTAAACCTCCCACTTACAGGAACACAACGTGTAAGGTCAGATGCATAATTTTTGAACTCAGCTCCAAAATCCATTAGAATTACATCTCCTTCGTTCAATAACTTGTTGTTATCTGTGTAATGTAATATACATGCGCTTAATCCAGAGGCAATTATTGGTTCATATGCAAAACCTTTTGATCCCATATTTATAAATTCATGGATTAATTCAGCTTGAATATTATGCTCGTTAATTCCTGGCTTTATAAATTTTAAGATTCTGTTAAACCCACTCTTTGTTATTCCACATGCGCGTTTTATTGTATTTATTTCCTCAGTTTCTTTAATAGATCTCAGTTTATGCATTATTGGGGCGGACCTATCAAACAGGGTGCTGCTAAACTTATTCTTCAAAATTTTTGCAAGTCTTTGATTTCGACTTTCCACAACTACGTTAGCTCGTGGGTGCTCGTTGCTACTCAAGAACACGCAGTCAGATTGATTAATTAATGTAAATAAAGTATTTAAATAATCATCGTTCCATATTACAGTTTTTATTCCAGATATTTTTTGAGCCTCTTTTATGGATAATTTACGCCCTTCCCACACCTCAATTTCTTTACTCGTTTTTTTTATAAATAAAATTTCTTTGTGCTCATCATGTTTTGCGTCCGGAAAAACAACAAGAGATGTTTCTTCTTGGTCAATTCCTGTTAAGTATAATAAATCATTGTTTTGACGAAACGGCATTAATCCATCTGCGTTTGTGGGCATTTGATCATTAGATTCAAAAACACACAGTGCATTTTTAGGTAAATCCTTCAAAAGCTTGGATCTGTTTTTTTTATATAGAGAGCTGCCTAGCATGGTTTGTTTTTTTTCTCCTTAAATATAGTTATTTATTAAATCAATTTACTTATTAAGAAAAAATGTTGATTTGTTGTTTTTCTGTTGTAAATTTACAAAAATATATATGGGTTATGTTTAAGTCTTCTATTGGGAGAAAAGTTATTATGGCGATTTCCGGTGCTTTTTTAATTATTTTTTTGACTCAGCACCTAGCAATAAATTTAACTTCATTAATTCCAGATAACGGTAGAATTTTTAATTTCATCTCTCACTTCATGGGAAATAACCCCGTGGTACAGTTTGTTTTGCAACCATTATTAATAGCTGGCGTAGTAATCCATTTTACAATGGGCATGTATCTAGAGATTTTAAACCAAAGGTCACGACAATCATCTTATGTTGTTTACTCTGGTGGAGCTGGGGCTAGTTGGGCTTCTAGAAATATGATAATTTCAGGTCTGGTTATTTTAGCTTTTTTAATTATGCACTTCTATGATTTTTGGGTACCAGAAATGGTTTATAAGTATATAGAATTCAAGCCCCTTGACGAACATAGATACTTCCATGAGCTTCAAGAAAAGTTTTATAATGGAGGGTTGATTAAAGTAATATTATATTGCACCTCTTTTATTTTGTTAGGGCTCCATCTTGCGCACGGATTTTCTTCTTCTATGCAATCTATGGGTATAACCAGGGGGCCAATAAAAACAACAACCAAGTTGTTTTCAATTTTAGTACCCCTTGGATTTATTATTATAGCTGTTTTTCATTACGTCACCACACTATTAAGTCATTAGAGTTTAAAATAGACAAAAAAAGACATAAGTGGACAATACTAGACAAAAAAAAAATTATTTAAACTATTTTCACTATATTTGAATTAACTTAGACAAAAAAAGACAAAAATGGACAAAGGAAAAAAAATGCTTAGCATAGGAGAGCTAGCTGATTATTTGAATGTTTCTAAAAAAACAGTGAGGCGACACATAGCTTCCGGAAAAATAGAATCAAAAAAAGTGGGGGGCGTGCACAGGATATCAACAAGCTCTATTATAAACTTTCTAAACCCCAATGGAGACGTTATAGAAGCTCCACCGAAAATTGAAGAGGACTTGCTAAAAGAGGTTTTAGATACTAAAAAAATTAGTAATAAAGAATTCCCATACGATAATAAGGTCCCCAAAGGTGAGATGGAAAAAAAATGGAGTAATCATAAAAGAAACATAAACTTAGTAAGCCCAGCAAATAAAAGGTTAATTGATGTTATAGTTGTTGGTACTGGCCTCGCTGGCGCATCTGCTTCCGCCACTCTGGCTGAGTTAGGCTATAACGTTAAGTCTTTTTGTTTTCAAGATTCTTCTAGAAGAGCGCACTCAATAGCAGCCCAAGGTGGCATTAATGCGGCAAAAAACTACCAGGGCGACGGTGACTCTGTCTATAGATTATTTTACGACACAGTTAAAGGTGGTGATTATAGATCAAGAGAGGCAAACGTTCATAGATTAGCTGAGGTTTCTACAAATATTATTGACCAATGTGTTGCCCAAGGGGTTCCGTTTGCTAGAGATTATGGGGGGTTATTAGATAATAGATCTTTTGGTGGAGTTTTGGTTTCAAGGACTTTTTACGCAAAGGGTCAAACGGGACAACAATTATTACTTGGTGCTTATTCTGCAATGAATAGACAAATAAACAGAGGAAAAATAAAAATGTATGCTCGCCATGAGATGTTAGAGCTGGTAATTGTTGGTGGTAAGGCTAGGGGGATAATTGCCAGAAATTTAGTAAATGGAAAGTTAGAAAGACACTCAGCGCACGCGGTAGTAATTGCAAGCGGAGGATATGGTAACGTTTTTTTTCTTTCAACTAATGCCATGGGTAGTAATGTTACCGCGGCCTGGAAAGTCCATAAAAAAGGCGCATATTTTGCCAACCCCTGCTTTACTCAAATTCACCCAACCTGTATTCCGGTTTCTGGCGAAAATCAGTCAAAACTAACCCTTATGTCAGAGTCTTTGAGGAATGATGGCAGAATTTGGGTACCAAAAAATAAGGTTGATGTTCAAAAGATTGTCAACAAAGAATTAAAACCTACGGATATCAAAGAAGAAGACAGGGATTATTATCTTGAAAGAAGATATCCCGCATTTGGAAACCTTGTTCCAAGAGACGTTGCCTCTAGAGCTGCAAAGGAAAGATGTGACGCGGGTTTTGGGGTTAATAAAACTGGAGAGGCTGTTTATTTAGATTTTTCCTCTGCGATTATGAGATACGGAGAAGAACAGGCTTATTCAAGGGGTTTAAATGTAAGTGACAAGAATTTAGTACAGAAGTTGGGAAAAGAAATAATTAAGCAGAAATATGGTAATCTTTTTGAGATGTACGAAAAGATCACTGATGAGAATCCCTACGAAACCCCAATGATGATATATCCTGCCGTACACTATACAATGGGTGGTGTATGGGTTGATTACAACTTGATGACTACAATACCTGGTTGTTATGCTATAGGAGAAGCAAACTTTTCAGATCATGGAGCAAATAGGTTGGGAGCCTCAGCGCTAATGCAAGGTTTGGCAGATGGTTATTTTGTTTTACCATATACAATAGGTGACTATTTATCATCAGATATTAGAACAGGAAAAATTTCAACTGAATTGCCTGAGTTTGAAACTGCTGAAAAAGAAGCGTTAGAAAAGCTAAGCTTCTTTATTAATAATAAAGGATCTAAGCCCGTAGATTTTTTTCACAAAAAACTTGGAAGAATCATGTGGAATAAATGTGGAATGTCTAGAAATAAAAAAGAATTAATTGAAGCCATAGATGAGATAAAAAATTTAAAAAAGGATTTTTATAATAACGTATTTGTGCCGGGAGAACTATATGAGTTTAATGAAGAGTTAGCAAAAGCGGGTAGGGTTGCGGACTTCTTTGAGCTTGGTGAGCTTTTTGCAAGAGATGCTTTAGATAGAGAAGAGTCTTGCGGTGGTCATTTTAGAGAAGAACACCAAACTAAAGAAGGAGAGGCGTTAAGAGACGATAAAAATTACAATTTTGTTTCTGCTTGGGAGTATATGGGGGCTAATTTCAAGCCAGTTCTTCACAAAGAAATGTTAAAGTTTGAATCAGTAGAGTTAAAATCAAGAAGTTATAAGTAAAAAATATGAAACTGAATTTAAAAATTTGGAGACAAAAAAATAATAATTCTAAAGGCAGAATTCAAGATTATGAGCTGGATGGGGTAGAGGAAGATATGTCTTTTTTGGAAATGTTAGACCATTTAAATGATAAACTTTTAAATAAGGGACAGGAACCAGTTGCCTTTGATCATGATTGTAGGGAGGGCATATGTGGCTCTTGCTCTCTATTTATTAATGGAGTTGCGCATGGTCCTGAAAAAGGAACAACAACTTGCCAACTCCATATGAGAAAATTTAAGGACGGTGAAACAGTATACATTGAGCCATTCAGGGCGAACGCTTTTCCTGTTATTAAAGATTTAATTGTAGACCGCTCATCTTTTGACAGGATTCAACAAGCAGGGGCGTATATTTCTGTAAATACCTCAGGAAACACTCAAGACGCAAATTCAATACCAATACCAAAACAAAATGCAGATGAAGCATTTAATGCGGCTACTTGTATAGGTTGTGGGGCGTGTGTAGCTTCCTGTAAAAACTCTTCTGCAATGCTATTCACCTCGGCCAAAGTGTCTCAGTTCTCTTTACTCCCCCAGGGACAAGTTGAAAGGGAGAGCAGGGTCTTGAACATGGTTAACCAAATGGATATTGAGGGTTTTGGAGCCTGTACAAATACTGGTGCGTGTGAAGCGCAGTGCCCCAAGGGAATATCTGTTAAAAATATAGCTAGAATGAACAGGGAGTTTCTTATGGCCAATTTAAAAAAATAAACACATATGGTTTTTTATATGTTATTCAATTAACACATCAACCTCCCAGTCTTTTTTAATGCTTATTTCTTGGTCATAATATTTTATGTATTCGGGATCAGAAAGGTTTTGAATATTTCCAGAGTCCCAAATTCCGTTATTATTTAAGTCATGAAATATTCTAAAATTATAACTCCCAATCGATAAACTATCTATTTTTACAAATTTTGTGTTTATATTAAAACAACTTATAACCTTATCTTTTTGTAAAATTTCGCCAATAAATATTTTATTGTTAAAGTCTAAATTTTCAAAGTTTAAATTTAGTTTACCAACGTTAGTTTTATCCAAA
>Ga0160422_10001725_pt1 | contig 13628 bp, 13 predicted proteins | sample Fk160mmetaG_FD_108192 | JGI IMG/M metagenome (GOLD analysis project Ga0160422, IMG submission 108192) | Marine microbial communities from the Central Pacific Ocean - Fk160115 60m metaG | ecosystem: Environmental > Aquatic > Marine > Oceanic > Photic zone | place: The Central Pacific Ocean...
GGTAGGTTGGTGATAGGCTAAATCCTCAATTTTGACAAAATTGAGGATTAGGGTTAGGAGGGCGATTGCACGGTACACATCAGGATATAACCCTCTCACCATTTTTTACAAAAAAACTAAATTTTTATGTATTATAAAAGAAAGGTTTTTCGTTCTCGAATATATATGAAAGAATATAAATCAAAAGAAGAAAGACAAATAGATGTTAAAAATATTATTAACGAGTTGGCACACTTTAATCTCACACCACAATATGAAGCTATTCAGAAACTTTACGAATATTTCAAGAGATACATAGAGTCAGGAGATTATATAAAAATTAACATACCATTCCCAATGATAAATAAAAGATTCAGGGGTGAACTACTACCTACGAAAGGAAAGGACTCACATCTACGTCTTGTACATGAAAAGTTTTGAATGAACATTTTAAAAAGATTAATGTCTAATTTTATTTTTTGTCACCATCTCTTTTAAAATTTCAGATTAAACAAAAAATAAAAAACAAGAGTCACATATTTTTGTACGGTGTTTAAAAATGAAAAAAATAAAAGGTTGGTCACAAATGGGAGGATCTAGGTTCCCCCGCTAAAAAGTCGACATTTTTTTTGTAATATATTTTATGTAGGTATATTTATTATGAATAAAAAATATACGTTTATTCATCCTACAAAATCAGGAGGAACAGCATTAGAAAATTATTTCGAAGAGCATTACAAAAATTATATTAATGGACGAGGACATTCAAATAAATGCACGAATAACAATAATCCAATAATGGTAGTAAGAGATGTAAAAAGTAGATTTTATTCCATGTATAAATATTGGAAAAATGGTGCAATCGATGGGAAATATATTCGTAACCAAGATTGGAAGATTAAACATAAAGATATTTCAATATTTGATTTTATTCATATGTTAAAAAATGATAATAAAAAAAAATTATCTCATACTTTTACTTGGTCCGAACATTTCAAGAATACTTCAACATGGATAGATAAAAAAACAGATTATAAAAATATTATAATTATAAAATATGACGATGATTTACACCTTTGGACATTTAAAATGCCGATTATAATTAAAAAATAAAAAATCTTTACTATATATCTTATTTATAATATTAATACATTCATCATCAAAATAATTTATTAAATTGTATTGTTTTGGTTGTTCACAATTTTCTAGTTTATCTATTTTAATATTTTTAGGTATATCTAAGTTTTCATCACAAATAAATAAATATTGAGGATAATAGTGAATAATATTACATTTAAAATCCATATTAAATTTATATGATATCAATGTATTTTTTACAAAATGTTTAAAATGATGTGGGTTTTTACCAGGATTTAAATAGAAAAAAGCACTTATTATTCTATTGTATGGACATCTTGTATATGTATAATAATTATATTCTATATTATTTTTGATAAAATTATTTTTTTTTACATAAGGAATATGTGCTAAGTCAAAATTATTCTTAACTCCCCAGTATTTTTTAAGTATTTTATTACTTTTATTATTAGCAATTTTATTTCTAATATATTTTCCGCTGTTTTTTGGTATATGTATGTAAATGTAATATTTATGTTGGTTTTCAAATATTAACATAATATATATATATATATATATGAATATATATATGAATATAAAAATAATTTTGTAAACTTTAAAAAATCAGCATTTTAAATGTCCAAAGGTGTAAATGATAAAATTCAAAAACTAATAGATATACTTGGGATAAAACAAAAAAATATACTAGTTCCACATAAAAATGTTTCAAATAACATAAATTGTGAATGCGATTTAGATGACATATATGTGAATAAATTTATAAATGAATATTTTGCAGATGATATTGAATTAATTAACAAAATAGATAATAATCCAGAAATTTTCAAACTTGTAATATAACATATTTTTTTAAATATGGGGAACCAAGGTTCCCCCTACCATCTCTTTTAAAATTTAAGATTAAACAAAAAATAAAAAACAAGAGTCTCATATTTTTGTACAGTGATTAAAAATGAAAAAAATAAAAGGTTGGTCACAAATGGGAGAATCTATGTTCCACTATTAAAACAAAGGGGTGGGGTAAGGTCGACCTAGGTTCCTGCTATTAGTGAAACTGTAAATTGGGGTAAATGTTTTGCAGGATTTTGCGTTTTGTCCAATATTTTCGTGATTTAACGTCAAGATTTTTTGCTTCTATTAGTAGTTGGGCTTTAGTCCACCATAATTTAGGATACACACCGACTTGATCAGCAATATTTGTAGAATAAGCTCCGACCCGATTAAATGGACAATGAGGATATGACCAAGATAGCATGTTGGGGCTTGTGATTGAAACTGACTTGCGTTTATATGCAACTCTGCAAATCATAACAAATGTATTGAACGAAATCTTGAGATTCAATTCGTTGTACAGAGATTTTACTGAATGCATAACCGCTCTATAGTTTTCTTTCATATTGTATTGTACGAACCGATTTGTTGAAAGTAAATTCCCATGGCTAATGAAATACATAAAATATTTATTGACACATATTTGTAGATTGTTACGAGCAATTTCGACATCAAATTTCTGAAGTTGTGTGCATGTGCTAGGACATTGTAGTGCAAAGACGTGTTTAACTTCTTCGGAAACTGGGTGTTCGCAGTACCCCGCATATCTAGACACTGTCCGGATCAAAGAGGTCGGCAAAAGCTTTGGGAAAATGAGGTAAAGGTTTTTGTTTTCCATGATTATGGACTGAATAACACCCTAGATTGCTATGATATTTCAGTGCATTACAATTATAGGGAAAATGTAAATCAATTTTATGAACTTTTCATATTTTAAACGCTTCGTCTAATTCTAAAATAAACTATAATGAAATATATGATAAAGAATTATACATTTGAACATTTAAAATGCTAACATAATTTGTTCATATTTCATTAATTTAGGATCTATATATATATATATATGAGAATTTTATATATAGATAAAATTAAAAAAACGTGTAATTATTATAAAGATATAGTAGTAGCTTTAAAATTAGATCATGATGTTTTAGTAGTAAATGATAATAAAGATTTAGTTAACAAAATAAATAAATTTAAAGCTGATATAATAATAATTGGTTTTGGAGTAAGTTCGGGAGAAAAAAAAGGTTTTTTAAAAATAAATTTAGAGGTAGATATTCCAACTTATGTTATTTTAAATAAAGAATATACCCAGTTAAAAGAAAAGTTAGATTGGATAAAAAGTATAAAACCTCCAGTAAAGAAGGTTTTTTCAGTACATCATGATGTATTAAAGTATCAAGAATATTGTAATATACCATTTACAAGAATAATGTGGAGTGCAGACGATAAAATATTTAAACAATATGATAATAATTATACAACAGATTTATTTTTTTCAGGAGTTATTAGAGAAGAGCAAACGGATAATATACGAGAAAAAATTTATAATAAATTAAAAGAATTAGAAAAATATAAATTAATGATAAAAGTAAGTCATTTCAAAAATAAAAAACTTTCAAACAAACTATATACTTTAAGTAATGAAGAGTACGCGAGAGCAATAAACGATTCAAAAATAGCTTTAACTACTACAGGACCGGTAGATATAGTAGGGACACGTTATTTTGAAATAATGGCTGTAAATAAAGCTTTAATAATGTGCAATAGAATGCCTGAAGAAATATATGAAGACATCGTGATAGATAAAATGAATTGTGTAATGTTTGATGATGAAAATGATTTTATAGAAAAATGTAAATATTATTTAGAGCACGAAGAAGAGAGAAAAGAAATAGTAAATAACGCATATAAATATTTTTTAGAACGACATATGTGGAAACATAAAATAACTCATCTAATAGATAATTTGGGTGGAGCGTAGGTTTCCCTTACCCCTTATTTTTTCCTATTTTTGTACTGGTGTTATAAGAATCCTGCCTCCTTTTTTTATTATTCTTTGATAAAAATAAATTCAAGATCCATAGCAATTAATTGAGTTTTATTAGAAATATCAGCCTTCTTTACTAATTTTAATGGTTTAAATAAATCTTCTATCGTTTTTATATCTTTTACTATAACTTCTGTATATTTGTCTCCCATACGAGTTTGTATATGTAATATAAATATTCCATCTTTTTTTAAAGTTCGATAAATTTCTGATGAAAATTTTTCTGGATATAAACTGTGATCGAATATATTTGTAAACTCTAAATCAAACGTCTCGTCATCGTAATTTAAATCATGAATATCTCCTTTTAATGTATAAGGTTTGAATTCATGTAAGTCTATACCTATTACTTTTTCAACACCGAGATTTTGTAAAGCAACCACTTCTTGACCGGTTCTTGAGCCTAAACATAAAGCATTTTTTTATACTGTATCAAATCTATATTGGATTTAAATAAATCTGTAAATATGTCTATTTTTAATTGCCATTCAACACCTAACCATTTTTTTTTGTTTATTTTTATTACTAGTTTTTTCCAATTGATATTTTACATATGATTAATAATCATTATAGGTATGTGTTTTTTCCATTAATAAGTTATTCCTATAGGATATTATTATTCAATTAACGCATATAAATCAGGGGGACCGCTGCTACAAAAAAAAAAAAAAGAAGAAATTGAAATACAAATATTTTATATGATTAAGTGGGATAAAAATAAAAAATAAAAAAAAATGGCTTACGTACCGCTAGAATTATTTTGCAAGCTACCGATATGTTTACATAGAAGGATAGAGCAATATTTATCACATCCGGTAGCGGATTTGGTGAAGGCAATGTTCAAGGATTGGAGAGCGATTTTTGTGGAAAATACGAAACGTGACTACATTCATTCTGCGAAGTGGCGAGCAAGTGAGTTGAAGGTATACAAAAGTATACAAAAGAAATATTACAGACAAATGAAATTGGATATGAAATTTGGGACGAATTATAGGGAGGTTTATCGGTGCCAGCTGGCGGAAAAAAGATTTGAAAACATAGTTACGAAGACAATGTTGGATGTGAAAAATAATTACGAACCGTATATACGCGCTAATCCCTGGGCACGCCGCTCATGCCCACAAGGTCCAATAGATTTGCCATTCCAACCATATTATCGTCGTTATGGTATTGGATATGCGTCGAAGAAAATGTTGTTTAAGTTTGTACAAGGACTAAATCCGAATGCGAGGAAGTCTTGGAAGAAAGAGAAGATGTTGCAATCAATCTATCCGAATCTGCGATTTGAGAGGGGGTAAAGGGGAACCTTGGTTCCCCATATAAAAAATAATAAGTTTAAAACAGAAAAGGAATGTATATGATTAAACAAATGAAGAATGGTTGGGGGAGTTCCTTTGCCTCACTATTAATTTCACCACCATTTGGAAACTACATAAGAGTACCGGGGAGCAAATCAATAAAAGGTAGTTTTACATTAGAGGCGCGTGAGGGGTTAGTACCACAAATAGTGAAAACATTAAGATTTTCTTTTGAAGCTAATGGTTGGATAAATAAAATAGGGTTGAGAAATAAGGGATTAGAATACGGGATAAAAAACTACAATCACGATACAGATATATTAAGTATTGCAATAATGAATGAATCAGAAATAGAACCTATACTAAATATGTTACCAAAAAAAGCAAACATAGAATTAAATGTTAGTTGTCCAAACGTTGAAAAAGAATTAAACGATAAAAACATAGGGAGATTTGTAAATGAAGAACGGGACTGGTGTGCGATAAAATTATCACCACTAACAACAAAAGAGACAATAGAGAAATATTATAAATTGGGATTTAGAGATTATCATTGTTGTAATACACTTCCAGTAATAGGCGGTGGATTAAGTGGTCCATCATTAATACCTTATGTAAGTAAACAAATAGAAATAATAAAGGAATATCCAAATACTAGAATAATAGCGGGTGGTGGAATACAAAAGATAGAAACATTAAAAGATTATAAGAGACAAGGGGCGGAATACTTTTCAATAAGTACGTTATTTTTTCATCCAATAAGATGTATAAATTTTTTAAGTAAATTATAGGGGAACCGAGGTTTTCCAAACCCCTTCTTTGTGCTAGATTTATAAGAGTCTGTTGGGTGAATTCTAGTTACCAAGTGAATTGATATAGAGAAATCTTCCTAATTAAAATAGATATATAAATGGTCCCGTAGTATAGGGGTTTATTACTCCAGACTTTGAATCTGGCAACATGGGTTCGAATCCCATCGGGACCTTAAATAACCAATTTTCAAAGAGGGTGTTTGTGGAAAGCTATGTTCCCGTGCTGGGTTCTTCCTATAAAAAAAAATATAGATTTATTGTAATGGAACCGATAATATTTGATAAATCAGAAGAAGAAATAAGAAAAATAATAAATGAACACAATAATGTAGATGTAAAAAAGAAAAAGGAATATGGAGAAGTATTTACACCATTTGATTTAATAATGGAAATGTTAGAGAAACTACCAAAAAATGTATGGAAAAATCCGAAAAATAAATGGTTAGATCCGGGTAGTGGGATAGGAAATTTTTCTATGTTAGTTTTTTACAAATTAGATAATGGTTTAAAAGATTGGGAACCAAAGAAAGAGAAACGAAGAAATCATATAATAAAGAATATGATTTATATGATAGAAATAGAAGAAGAGAATGTAAAAATAAGCAAGAAATATTTTGGAAGAGAAGCAAATATAAGTAAAAGTGATTTTATAAGGGATGATATAAAATGGAAAAAAGAATTTGGAGTAGATGCGTTTGATATAATATATGGAAATCCACCATATAATGAGAAAGGAATAAGAGGGAAAGGTCGTAGTGATGTAGGATCGATGGTATTATGGAATAATTTTGTTGATGATGGATTAGATTTATTAACAAAAAATGGATTGTTATTATTTTTAACACCAAATAGTTGGATAGAATTAAAATCACCATTAGCAAAAAAGATGATAAAAAAACAAATAATATTATTAAAAAATTTTGATGTAGTGAATGCATATAAATTGTTTAAAAAGGAAGCTGGTTCAATACCTATTTGTTACTATTTAATAAAAAACGTAGCGGCAAGTAAAAAAACATTAATACATGATAGTACATTTGATAAGTTTATAGAGTTTGATATAAAAAGGCACATGTTAATACCTAATAAAAATATAAATTTAATAAATAAAGTATTAAATAAAAATGAAAATTCTTTAAGAGATTATTTCAAATTTACACCACCAAAAGTGAAAAAAGATAAAGAGATGTATTCAACGAAATATAAACCACCATTTATATATCCATTAATAAATTATGTACATAAGCAAATATATATATCATATAGTAAAGAGAAGACGGAAGTACAAAATGGGAGACCGAAATTAATATTACCAAATTATTCTATGGGGTATCCTATATTAGATAAAGAAGGTAAATTGGATGTAGGGGGTAGAACATCATATTATTTAGAAATACCAGATAATAACATAGGGAAACTAAAAAAAATACAAAGTTTATTTTTGACAAATTTTGGATTTACAATAATAAATTCATTAAAAACAGGACAAAAATTCATGAGTACACGCACATTTGATGTTTTACCGGATGTATCGAATTGGAATATGGAAATAAATGATGAAACACTAGAGAAATATTATGGGTTAAATGCAGTAGAAAAAGAATCAATAAAGACACAAGTAGATAATGGTGAAGGAAATATATCAAATAATCAAAGAGAAGAGATATTAAATTGGAATGGTAAATCAAGTAGAATGACAGTAAGAAATATGAAAGAAAGAAATAAGAAAACAAAGAAAACGAAGAAGTAATAATTTCTGTATAATAAAAAATATAATTATTATACAGACAGAAAGAATAGAATAAATGATTTTAGTTACAATAATATTTGCAGTATTAGTAAATGTATTTGTTGGAATAAGTATACCATTTTGTAAAAATAATCATCATTATCATTAATTGGGTAGAACCTAGGTTCCCCTTTTATAATGATAATATTTTTAAATATTAATAATTATATATTATTTTATTCCCTACATAAAGTGATTTAATTGTAAAAATTGAAATTAAATACCTACATATTATATAAGAATAAGGGGGGATAATAAAAATAATATATAATAAAAATAATATAAAAGAATAAGTGGTATGTATAATAAGAAGCTCCTGTAGCTCAGTTGGTTAGAGCATCGGTCTTATGAGCCGAAGGTCGGCGGTTCGAGCCCGCCCGGGAGCAGGGGGGGGTGTAGGTAAGGGAGTAGGAATATTTAGTTTTAAAATGAAGACAGTGTGCCCGAGTGGTCTAAGGGGGAAGACTTAAGATCTTCTATGTTCGCATGCGTGGGTTCGAACCCCACCGCTGTCAAAAACAACAAAAAATATATGAAAATAATGAGGAATTATAGTTATTAGATTTAGGAGGTAAAGAAGAATTGCGTTTTGATTTATTTTTTTGATTAATAGCGGGGCGAAAAGTGATCATGCTATAATATATATAAAGAAAAAAGCTCTTATAGCTCAGTTGGTCAGAGCGTGCGGCTGTTAACCGCAAGGTCGGAGGTTCGACCCCTCCTGAGAGCGTAAAAATAAAAATAAGCCCGTATGGCGCAATTGGACAGCGCGTAGGACTTCTAATCCTGAGGTTGCGAGTTCGAATCTCGCTACGGGTAAGAATAAGAAAGAGATTCGTTTAATATACTAAAAACTATAATATTTTTTTTTGAAAAAAAAAAAATATTTAATATAGGGATAATTTTCAAATTAATAAAAAATTCAAAAGAAAAATTTTTTATTAATAGCAATAAAGAAGTTGAATAGTATAAATATAATATCTAAAGATGATATTCAGAAAACCTGTATTTAATTTAGAAGAAGTTTTGAGTTTCTATTCCGGTGTTATACATTTCTAAATGACTAGCAAAAAATTTAACTGCTTCGGAAGTTTTTGAATCAGGAAATTTAGTAACAAAAGAACAATTATGTAAAGGAATAGTAAGTTCATATAAAAAATCGTATTCTTCATAATGAAATGTATAATATTTAATTTTAATTTGAAAAACATTTAATGCATTATTAGTATCAGTAAGAGAAAAAGTATTAAAAGATTCTTTTTTATATACAAATCCATTACTACAATAATCGGTAATAACATTATCAAAAGGAAATATAGGAGGAGTACATACACCTAGAACAGTCATAATATTGTAATATGGTTATGTAATATAAAGAATAAATATTTATATTGTTTACAAAAACTTAAAATGAATATATGAAATATATACAGAGATAAAGAATATAAAAATGTGGACACAAAATGCTATGATATATTCATTATCGTTTGGAATAGGATGTGTATTAGTAGTAATGGGAACTAAAACATCAATAGTAGATTTACGAGAGACATTTGTAAATAAAAAAAGTAAAATATTTTTTATAGTAGCACAACATTACATAACATCTCCAATATATGCAGTTTTTCTAGTGAAAGTATTAGAATTAGATACTCCTAGAGCACTAGGATTATTAATTTCATCGGTAACACCACCTACAGTAGCCGCAAGTGTAACGACATTTATGATAGAAGGAGATGTACCATTATCAATAACAGCATCTGTGACAACTTTGGTGACAAGTTTTATATGTATGCCGGTAGTTTTTACAGGGCAGGTATATATAATAAATCGTAATGATGTATCATTAAAAATACCATATGGAGAAATGTGTGGAATATTAATGTATTTAGTTGTATTGAAAGGAATAGGGATGACTTTAAAAAAAAAGTACGAAAATAACACAGAGAGATTAGAAAAAATAAACAAAGTATTAAAATACGGTGCTGTATTTTCGATGTTTTTTGCATTATTAATGTTAGTATCCTCAAAAAAATTGTTAACTTCTAGTTTTTATGGTGGTCCGGGTTGGTATAAACACTATTCTAGTTGTATATTATTTATAATAGGAACAGGTGTTATTTCACATATTTCTTATAGTGCATTAAATAGTAGAATATGTCCAAATATGCAAACAACAATAAAAGAAAGAGACGCGATGTTATTAACAACAATTCGTAAAAATCCTGCGATAGCATTATCAGTAACAGCAATTAGTTTTAAAAATTATTTAAATGAAAGAGATTATTCGACAGCGTTTGGATTAGTATTTGTGAATGCTATGTTATTAGATTGGTGTACATTTCCATTTGTAGCAATATTAAGAAAATTAAGATTAGGATATATTTTTAGTAAGAATCAAGATAATTCCTTACCATCGACTTTGAATGTAGAAGAAAAGAACGATTCATTAGAATCATATTCTTCAAAAGAGATTGTAGTAGAAATGGTAGAGAAACGGGTTGTAGATTTCCCCTAAAATTAACAAAAGGTGCAAATAAACAAACAAGTAATGGTCCATAATAATTCTTAAGTTTTTTTCCATTAATTTTATATGGATTATTTACAATTGACACGTAAATACAAGTGGGTATCAAAGCCTTGAATGCATTACCTTTAGGATATTGTTTTAATATATATATAAAAGGAAGTTGATGAATTAAAATCTCTAATAAAAAATAAGTATACATATGAACATTTATATTTTTCCATTTCCATATTTTACTTTTAAAATTATTATAAATCATAGTAATACCAGCTGCAGATATAATACCACTTAAAGTAAGTAATCCTCTAGATTCATGTTTAACAAGATATGGAGATAATAACATTAATAAATTCCATGTAGTAAAAAATCGTAACATAATTAATTAAACATATTGCAATTTTTTTATATAGTAAAAGGTAATTTGTTATGTGGAGTGTATAACCTCTCTTTTAGAATCAAGCCATTGTTGATCTGTGGCATTAAACCATAGTGTTTCATAATGAGATTCTGGAACAGTATCTTTTTTTTCACAATCATTAAATGGATCAATAAGATTTTCCAAAAATTCATTAATTTTTTGAGGATCTAATAGAATATTGTTAAACATGGGGGATTTTTTATATTTTTTATAAGAAACATACCTAGGTGGATTAAACCAAAATCTACAACTATTTCGCTTAAGATATTGTGCATTAATAATTTCTTGATTAAACATTTGATCAATAACAGAATAGGCAGACTTAAGTAATAAAATTTTTTGCAATAAATTTTTTTTTTTATCAAAAAGAAGTAATAATTGATATTTCAAATTTTGAGACATTTCTTTATTTTGAATATGATTAGTTTCTTGTACAGAATTAATAAAACGAATTTCATTTTTAATATTCTTAAGATTAGTTAATAGAGTTTTTCGTTGATCATCAATTTTTTTAATTAGAGAAAAAATATTAGTATTATAGATAACTGGAAAAAGAAGTCTAACCTCTCTAGGAATAATAAAGAGATTAGTCTGTTTAATTTCCATAATTTTTTCTTCAACAGAAAAAAGTTTTTCTTCGATATTTTTTAACATATCTGTTTTATTATTATTTTCAAAATCACGTTTTAATCCTAATAAAATAGAACCGGACAAAAATTCTACGCTAGATTGTAGAGTATCATATTGAACTGCAGAGGTTTTATGCGCTTGTGCACCAGCATCAAGTTTACAATAGTTAATTACAGCTAATAATAATGATACCCCTACATTCATAATACATAAATAAAATCTTTGACGATCAGAGCAACCCAAAGTTTCGGCTCCTACAGAAGCAGCTGCGGATAATATAAGTGCAGGTAGCATCAATGAATTTAGTCGCCATTCTGATAATTCTTTTGCTTCAATATAAATAGTTTTTTGTCCTTTAAGATAACTGGCCAATATATCTAACGCAGAAGAAAATGAGTGATTATCATCATTATAATATTTGTCAACTTGATTTTCTACAGCATGTAGACTTAGTTTATGTAATTTACTTTTATTCAAAATATTATTATAATCATTTTTATGTTGAGTATTTTCCTTAAATTGCATTTCATATTCTTCTACAGTTTCATTACTATTATATTCATTAGTATCTCTCATAGAGCTATCATCTAAACTACTCATACTTAATGTTTCATCGATATTAATAGCAATATTTTGTGAATTTTGAATTTGAGAAAAGGAAGAATCATGTATTAGTGTTTTTAGATATAACCAACTATTAGACAGATTATTATTTAATTTAGTATCATTATCATAATTGGTATTAGTATTATTCATTATATAATATTATATTAATATAATAATAGAGATGGTAAGTAATTATTTATTAATTATTGTTGAAAATGAAAACGATAAGTCAATACAACAAATAGAAGCTTATGTAGATGAAATAAAAAAGGAAGTAATAAGTATAGGAGGTGAAGTAAAAGAATTATTACATGTAAAGACTGATAAAAAGAGAATTTTTTATTATAAAATAAGATCAAGAAATGGATCAAGAGTTGTAAAACCGATCGTCGATGAAATAAAAAGAAAATATAACTATGAGATAGAATTTAAAGAAGAAGAGATATTATCTTCATATTACGAAATACATCAGCGCTCGCCTAAGGATAATTTATCGTTATCCGGTCTCAATGAAGTAATAAATAATTATTTATATGATTATAGTCCTATTAAATTATCTAGTACATTTAATCAAAGCAATCGTTTTCCATTATTGTATTTTAACGATAAGTTAGTTGATAAATTTGAGCCCATCTTAAAAAGTAAGGGAAGAGAAATAATTAATATAAACATAGACCCCAATGAAATAAAAAAAGTTTCAATTATCAAAGATATATTAAAATTTATATGTTCTAGAATAGTAGAATTAAATAAAAAAATTAATACAACAATTATAGTTAATGTAAAAAAATCGGAGAATATAAAGGATCGAGATATTAAAGAGTTATTTATAGAATATTTGTATTCGTATCCACATAGATATAAGGAAATAATAGATGAGAAAATGTTAAAAAAAGAAGAAATAGAAATAAAAGATTTTAAAATATTTACAAATAATGAAAATAATACAGACGGATATATTATATTAGATAAATACGATCCAATATACGTAGGAGATATATTTGTGAATAATGACGCCACAAAAAGATTTATTGTTACTGAAGTAAAAATAGAAAGAAAAAAGAATGAATCCATGTCAGAAAATATATTTTTTAAAGAAATGGATGAAGAAGGAGGATTCATGGATACGGAAACTGATAAACATAAAACCGTGTTTGTGGAAAAATATAGAAAATTACCAGATGCTCAAAAAGAAAAAGAACAAAAACAACACGCTGCTAAAAAGAAAGCAAAAGAAGATGCTGCCAAAAAGGAAGAGGAAGAAGAACAGAAAAAAAGAGAAGCAGCAGAAAGAGCAAGAAAAGCAGCAGCAGCGAAAACAGTGCAGGGAGCTGTTCGCAGCTTTCAAGGAAGAAAAGCCGCAGCAGCAAGAAGAGCAGCAGAAGAAGAAGCTAGAAGAGCAGCAGAAAGAGAAGCAGCAAGAAGAGCAGCAGAAGAAGAAGCTAGAAGAGCAGCAGCAGCAGAAAGAGCAGCAGAAGCACTAGCAGAAGAACTACAATTATTACCATCATTAGTAGAGAATGAAACAGATGACGTCAAAGCAGAACTACAATTATTACCATCATTAGTAGAGAATGAAACAGATGA
>Ga0160422_10001726_pt1 | contig 13624 bp, 7 predicted proteins | sample Fk160mmetaG_FD_108192 | JGI IMG/M metagenome (GOLD analysis project Ga0160422, IMG submission 108192) | Marine microbial communities from the Central Pacific Ocean - Fk160115 60m metaG | ecosystem: Environmental > Aquatic > Marine > Oceanic > Photic zone | place: The Central Pacific Ocean...
CAGCCAAGCGGCCGAACGTACTTTTTGCCTTTGCCGATGACTGGGGCAGGCAGGCATCCATTTATGCCAAGATCGAGGGAGCGGGCGGAATCAACGACGTCGCCAAGACTCCCCACTTCGACAAACTTGCGAAGAGTGGCGTGCTTTTTACCAATGCTTCGGTAAACGCGCCTTCCTGTACGCCTTGCCGCAGCGCCATCCTTTCGGGGCGAAACTTTTGGGAGACGGGTAGGGGAGCCATTCTTCAAGGAGCGGTCTGGGACGAGAAGATCCCGACCTGGCCTTTATTGCTGAAGGATTCGGGTTACCATATCGGTTATACCTATAAAGTCTGGTCGCCCGGTACTCCTCGGAATGCCGGGATCGGAGGGAATGCAACCGCTTATGGGAAGGCGGGTGGTAAATTCAATGGTTTTTCGCAATACGTTTCCGGTCGGGCATCCAAAGGGGTTGCCGTAAAGGATGCGAAGGGGGAGCTTTTTCGGGAAGCCCGGGGGAATTTCAAATCCTTTTTGGAAGGCAGAAGGAAAGGTCAGCCTTTCGCCTACTGGTTCGGCCCCACGAACGTACACCGAAAATGGACCAAGGGCTCGGGTAAAAAACTTTGGGGGATCGATCCCGACGATCTCAAGGGCAAGATGCCCGCCTTCCTGCCGGACGTTCATGAGGTTCGCCAGGATTTGGCCGATTACCTCGGGGAGATCGCCGCCTTCGATGCCGGACTTGGGATCCTCATCGAGGAGTTGAAGAAAGCGGGGGAGTACGACAATACGATCATCGTGGTAAGCGGGGATCATGGTCCCCCCGGTTTCCCCCACGGCAAGTGCAACCTCTATGATTTCGGGACCCGGGTATGCCTCGCGATTGCCGGCCCGGGGGTTGCGGGAGGCCGGGTGGTCGATGATTTCGTCTGCCTGCCTGACTTGGCCCCGACCTTTCTGGAGGCCGGCAAGGTGGAGGTTCCCGGAGGAATGTCTGCCAAGAGCCTTTGGAAAGTTTTGAAATCCAAGAAGGAAGGACAGGTAGACCCTAGCCGAGATGCCGTGATAACGGGTCGGGAACGCCACGTTTACTCCTCCCGCCCAGGCTACTTGCCTTATCCGCAACGCGCCATCAGGACCAAGGATTTTCAGTTCGTGATCAATTTCAAGCCCGACCGATGGCCCTTGGGGGATCCGTATCTGCTCGATACTCCCAAGGAACCTGGCTTTGCTCTATTGGAAAACCAAACTTTCGTGACCTTGGCCGACGAGGATGCAGGTCCGACCAAGGCATGGATCGTTACGAACCGCAAGGATCCGAAGGTGAAACCCTTTTTCGAGCATGCCTACGGCAAGCGCCCGCGCGAGGAGCTCTACGACGTGAGAAAGGATCCCGACCAAATGAAGAACCTCGCAAGTGATCCCGCCTATGCGGATACCGTTAAAAAGATGCGGGCCCGCTTGATGAACTACCTTCGGGAGAACAAGGATCCCCGGTTGGTGGAAGACGGAAAATTCTTTGAAACGTCCCCGATGACCGATGGGTTCAAGCGCCCGGCAAGGCCCACAAAAAAACCAAGTCCCAAGAAATGAAGCTGGTTCAATTTTCCTTCCTTTTTGCCGGAACCCTTTCCGTCGCAGGCGCTCTTGCGGGCAATTCTCCGGTCGACCGGACGGAGCCGCTCAAGCTGGTTTCCGATGATTTCGAATTGGCCGACGGTCCTTCCTGGTCGGGGTGGGCCCTGGCCGTGCCCGATCCGAAGTCCCAGGTTGCGAAGCTTTTTGTTCCCAAGCAGAAAAAATGGCACGTGGTGGCCAAGGAAAAGCGCTTTAGCGCGAGTTTCTTCAACCATGGAAAAACCTACTTTGCGGACAATGGCACGGGTTCGATCCGTTGCCTGGATCAGAACAATCAATGGAAGCTCCTTCACCAGGAGGATTTGTCGAAGGACAGACGCCGAAAGCCCAATGACTTGGTCGTCGACCGATCAGGTGGGGTTTACTTTACCCTGACCGGACCGGGGGAAGTCGTTTACGTTTCCCCGAAGGGCGAGGCCCAAACCGTTGCCTCGGAGGTGCAGACTCCCAATGGGTTGATCCTAAGCCCCGATGAGAAAACTCTCTACGTATCCGAATACGTTCCGAAAAAGATCCTGTCTTTCAAGCTGGGCAAGGATGGAGCTCTTTCCGGAAAGAAGCTCTTTGCCAGAATGGACGACGGTCAACCCGATCTCAAGGGAGCCGATGGAATGTGTGTGGACCGAGCCGGCAACGTTTACTGCGCGGGACCCAAGGATATTTGGATTTGGGACTCGAAAGGCAAGCTGCTCGACAAGATCGTTTGTCCCCAGAGGGCTGTGAACTGCGCCTTTGGCGGTACCCAATTACGTGATCTTTATTTGAGTGGCTTTGGCGGGGTCCACGTCCAGCGCATGAAAGTATCAGGCGTTCCCACGCAACCTCCTGCCCAATGGCCGGAATCCCAAGCGAGCCGTCCTAGTGTTCAGGTCCCCGAAGGGGTGAGCCAAATGCTCGACCTTACCTATGCCGAATATGGACCCAGGAAAATGTTGGCTGATCTTTTTGTCCCCAAGGGTAAAGGTCCCCATCCGGCCGCCTTGATCATCCATGGAGGAGGTTGGATCAAGGGTGATAAAATGAAGTTTCGGGCCATGGGGCTGGAAATGGCCAAGCGTGGCTTCGTCGCCATGGCGATTGATTACCGGTTGGCTGAAGAGTCTCTTTTCCCTGCCAATATCCAAGATTGTCATGCCGCAGTCAGATACATGAGGGCTCATGCCCGGAAATATAAGATCGATCCGAAGAAGATCGGTGTGGTGGGTGGTTCGGCAGGCGCTCACCTTGCTGGATTACTTGCCACCACTGCTGGGGTCAAGACTCTGTACGGAAAAGGAGGGAATCAGGATTTTTCTTCGGAAGTCCAAGCCGCGGTGGTTATGTCCGGCCCCATGGAAATTTCAACGGGCAGTGTGGCGGAACGTTCGCTTACGGCTAAGAATCCCGTAGCCAATGCAATCTTCCTGTTTGGTGGGACGGTCAAAGAAAAACCCGGCCTTTATAAGCTAGCCGATGCGCATCTCCATATCGACAAGAACACGCCTCCCATCCTTTTCCAATTTGGCGGAACCGAGGATCCCGCCAAAGTACAACCTTCGATTGATAAACTGAAAAAGCTAGGCGTGCCTACCCAATTGCTGACTCATTACGAAGATGGCAAGCATGGTTGCTGGAACCGCCATCCATGGTTTCTGCCCATGATGGACGATATCGAGAAATGGTTCGATAAGCACCTCTAAGGCTGAGCTGAGCAGCTACTTTCTTTGGAATGCCTGGCTTGTTGCGACCTTGATGATCAGGTCCCGAAAACCAAATTGACCATTATTGACCGTCTTGGCGATTTGCTCGAGCTCCTCATCGTCTCGCAGGCTCATTGAACGTCCGGTTCCATAGGTAAGCAATTTTTCAGCAAGGTTTCGGGCCAGCAATCCTCTCTTGCCAAGTAATGCCTTCTTCAAGGTTCGCGGTCCATGGATCTTTTCACCAGTAGTAAGCGTTGCGGATCCGTCGATGGGTTTTGATGGGAAGAGCTGGGTAGACTGAGTGGAGTTCTTCCAAAACCGTGAGCGATAGTAAGTCGGGCGGTAGCCACCTACTGGGTCGAAATACTCAAGGGCAAAGCCGTAAGGGTCGATCTTGGCATGGCAATCGGCGCAGGCTTGTACGGAACGATGCTTTTCGAGAAGATCCTTGACGGTCTGGGCTCCCCGTACGTCCGGGTCGATGGGCTCGACATCGGGTGGGGGAGGAGCGGGTGGCGTGCCCAACAGACTTTCCAGAACCCAGATTCCTCGAATTACGGGTGAGGTATCAACCCCGTTGGCGGTCAGGGTCAGTATGCTCCCCTGACCAAGCAATCCGCCCCGCATGCTATCCTCTGGGAAAGAAACTTTCCGGAAATGGATGCCCTCGATTCCCTTGATCCCATAATGCCGGGCCAGATCCTGGTTGAGAAACCCGTAATCGGAGTGAATGAAATCGGTCAAGGGAACGTTTTCCTTGACCGCATGATCGAGAAACCGGTGAGTTTCCTCAAGCATGGCATCCTGAAGTCCATATCGATAATACTCGCGAAACTTCAGCGAGGCGGGTGGCATGGTGCCCAGTTTGTCGAGTCGAAGCCAGGACTCGGCAAACCCCTCGACGAAAGCATTGCTTCGCGGATCATTCAGCAGGCGCTCAACTTGTTTCTTGAGCGCTGCGCGGTCTGTCAGTTTGTCGCTTTTGGCCACTTGGAAAAGTTCGTTGTCAGGCAAAGAGGACCAAAGAAAATGAGACAGACGGTTGGAGATTTCGAAGGAGCTCAAACGGTTCGTCTCTCTTTTTTCTTCCTTAAGGTAGAGGAAGTCGGGGGAGACCAGCATGGCCTTCAGAGCAAGAAAGAAGGCATCCTCAGGGGACCTCCCGAGCTTCATGCGGGCATGGTTCTCGATTTTCAGGTAGGGTTCGACTTCCCACTTGGCAACGGGTCGACGAAAGGCTCTTCGGGCAAAACGGGTAAAGGCGAGTTGGAGGTCAACTTTTGCAAGATCACGTTCGCCGTCCAGGAAAACCTGCTGGGCTCTGCTTTGGTAAGTGCGGGCCAGTGGGCCGTTGATCCTAAGTTCATGCAACCTGATTGCTGGGCCTTTCCATACGTCCGAAACAGTGCGTCCGGGCACCAGATCCTTGCCGACGACGTGCCATGCATGGGAGCCCTGTTTGCCGCGAAACTCGATGTCGGTGTGGTATTTTTTGCAGATGTCGCGCATCCAGTAGTCGGAAGGCCCCGGGCCGTTGTCCCAGTTGAGGAAAGGGGCGTCTCCTTTGTCCAGCCAAACGGTCACTTCGAATTTTTTCGCCTGGTGGTCGACAAGGTCCCAATGACCAACTTTTGACCTGGACTTGACCGAGTCTGAGGCCATCCCCTTGTTTCCTCTGGAGACGAAAAGGGCAAGCTGCATGGGAGGCGACAGGTCGGTTGGAATCATCTTCGGGTCGTAGGGGTGCGTCAGGCGACGGACGGCCTCGGCCGTTAAGACGATCTTGTAGTAGCCCGATACTTTCATGCCTTTGGTCCGCCTGTACCATTCGTGAGGGAAAGTACCCAAGTCGAAATGGTCCGACAGTTGTTTTTTTCCTGCCGCGAAATCGAGGTAGTCGTTTGGCTTGTAAAGCCTGTACATCCATGGGGTGTTCTTCTGACTGCTTGGATATCCCCAATCCTTGGGCTTGATTACCTCGCTTTTGAAAGGCGCCTTTCCTTCGAAGCGAAAAGCCATGCGGAGGTACCGTTCGGCTGCAACGAGGTAAGCATCGAGATGTTGATCGGAAAGACTGAGGGAGTCTCCAAGGTTGGTAAAGCCATGATGGTTTTCATCTGCCGGAAAATTTTCCGTAAAGTCAAAGGGCAGGTCCTGCAATCCGAGCAGGTCGCGCATGGTTTTGCGGTATTCATTGCGGTTTAATCTCCTAAGAACGGTTTCCTTCGGGCCCTTTTCTTCTTCAAAATCGAGGAGTACCTTGGTCAGCCACGCGATTGCTTGTTTGGTCTCGACTTCCTCGGGTTGTTTGACGTTCGTTTTCTTGGGAGGCATCTCACCAAGGTTCAACTGATCGAGAACGTCCTGAAGAAGATCGGTTTTTCTAGAGTCGGCGAGGTTGACGATCCATTGCCCGTTCATTTTTTGCCCGAGTTCGTGAAAAGTCCGGTCGCCCTTGTCCTCGTCCGGGCCATGGCACTTGATGCAATATCCTTGGATGAATAGGCGAACTCCCTCGTCGAGAACCTCTTCCTTTGCTTGAAGGCTGGCGGGAAGAAACGCCGCAAGGGCAAAGCTTAGCGCTGGGTAAAGTCTGAGCATGGGCGGATCAGCTCAGTTTCTCGAATCCCGTGAGCGTTCCGGACGATGTGTTGAACCGCTCGATTTCCAGGCCGAAGTTTTGAAGCATGGAAAGGTAAAGGTTGCAAAGAGGAATCGAGTGCTTGCCCTCGCGGGCGTAGTGCTTGTGCTCACCATGCTTGAAACCGCCTCCTGCGAGTACGACGGGCAAGTCCCGGTTGCTATGCGAATTCGCATTGCTCATTCCGCTGCCAAGCAAGGCCATCGTGTTGTCTAGAAGGGTTCGGCCGCCGGGTTCCTCGACCTCCTTGAGTTTGCCAAGAAAACGTGAAAACTGCGCCACGTGAAAAGTCTCGATGATTGAGAGCTCGGCAATCGATTCCTTGACCTGTCCATGGTGAGAGAGGGTGTGGTAGCCATGGGAGACTCCCGGGAGCCCACCGTTATCCTTGCCCAGGTTCGTAAAAGCCAACGTGATGACACGGGTTGAGTCGGTCTGCAGGGCCAGTATCATCAGGTCGTAGAATAACGGCGTGCGTTCCCGCAAGGTAAGGGAATCCGACTTGCGCGGAAGGGTATATCCGGTCTCGGGTTTTTCCCGGTCGAGCCAGAGCTTGGATTGTTCGATCCGGTTCTCGAATTCGCGGACTGAGGTGAAGTATTGGTCGAGCTTTTCCTTGTCTTGCTTGCCTAGTCCTTTTTGAAATCCGTTTGCTTGTTCACGGGTCAAATCCAAAATGGAACGCTTGTCCGCCAGATCCCGTTCGACTTGGGAGCGAGCGAACGCATCGTCTTTGCGGAAGAGCATTTGGTAGAGTTGCTCCAAGCTGCGGGTTGGTTGCACGGCATTTCCGTTGCGGGTCCAGGACAAGGTGTGCTCGCTTCCTTTGCCCGAGTCCAAGGCAAGCGAGGGGAAGCGCGTCCCGCCTCCGACGAATTGAGCGGCTTTCTGGTCGACGGAGACGTTGGCCTCGGCAAAGCCCTTGGATTCGGTCGTGGGAATGCCGGAGAGAAAAAACTTCGTCGCGTTGTGCCCGCCGCTGAGGTTGTGGTCGAGTCCCGAGAAAACCGTATAGTCCCTGCGGTGAGGATCGAGTGGCTTCAGCAGGAGTGGGGAAACGTAGCTTTTGCCGGTAGCCTTGGGGTGAAAATTCTCAGGCACGAATCCGTAGAAGATTCCCGTTGCCGTTATGCGCTTCGGAGCAAAAACGCCCCCTGAAGCCGAGTTTGCCTCCAGCAAGGGAAGGGCAAGAAAGGAGCCTCCCATGCCTTGGAGAAAGCGTCTTCTATGTATGGAATTCCGCATTCGGCAAAAAAAAGTTAATTATCATTTTTTACCTTTCCTTGCGGATCTTTTCAAGTTTTTGAACAGGCTTACTTGAAGAGAGGTTCGACCATGTTGCCGTTGATTTTTTCCCATCCTTGGAGGAGCAATTGAAATTCCTCGGGCCGTTCTTTGATCAAGTCCCTGGTTTCGGAAGGATCCTTGGCCAAGTCGTAGAGTTCCCACTTTTGGGGCGTTTGCCTGACGATTTTCATATCCCCTACGCGGAAGGCCGCTTTATTGCTCTGTCTCCAGTAAAGCCACTCGTGCGGATCCTCCTTGTACTTTCCGGTAAGGTAGGGAACCAGATCATGGGATTCAACGTATTTGCCTTTGGGTTTTGGGGCACCGGCGGCCGCATGAATGGTTGCGAAAATATCGGTGCTCAGGACCGGGCGGTCAAAAGTCTTTCCGGCGGGAACCTTGCCCGGCCATTGAAAGAGGAAGGGCACGCGGATCCCGCCTTCGTACATTTGCCCTTTTTCTCCCCGCAAGGGAAGGTTGCTGCTGGTGAGTTCTCTGGTCGGCCCCCCATTGTCGCTGAGGAAGAATACCAAAGTATCTTTTTCCAAATTCTCATCCGCCAGCTTTTTCATGATCTCGCCCACGCTATCGTCGAGGTTTGCCAACATGGCGGCAAAGATTTGACGCTGGATATCCTCGATGTGCTTGAACTTGTCCATGTACTCGTCGGTCGCCTGAAGGGGACTGTGAACGGCATTGTAGGAAACGAACAAGAAGAAAGGCTTGTCGGCATGCCGGTCGATGAAGTCTACGGACTCGCGGGTGATGGCATCGGTCAAGTACTCTTCTTCCTGAACGGGCTGGCTGCCCCGCACGATCGGATTGTTGGCATCGTAGTCGGGCTCGTTGCCCAAGTGAGTCGAGTAGATCACCTTTCCGAACCTCCTTATGCCTTTTCCTCCGCCCGGCAGGACTTTCCTTCGTAACCAGGTGGTCGTTCCATCCCATGGTTCCGGAACGAAGTAATGTCCCTCGTGGGTGAAGCCGAAAAACTCATCGAACCCACGGCGGAAGGGATGATAGGGAGCCGTTCCCCCCAGGTGCCATTTGCCGACCAAACCATTTACGTACCCGGCCATCGATAGGGAACCGGCAAGAGTCTTTTCAGATAGGGGAAGTCCGTAACCTGGTTTCTCGTTCTTGGCTCCGGTTGGGTTGAATTCATGTCCGAACCGGGTACCGTATTTTCCAGTTATCAGACCCGCCCGGGAGGGACTGCAGTTGGGAGCGGTGACGTAACCCTGAGTGAAGCGGATTCCTTTCTTGGCGATCCCGTCGATATGGGGCGTGGGAATTTCCTTGTTTCCCTGACATCCAAGTTCTCCGTACCCCAAATCGTCAGCCAGAAGAATGATCAGGTTGGGCATTTGGGAAATTCTTTCGGCCCCTGCAAGGGCCGGCATCAGTGAGAGGATCAAGAGGACCTGAAGTTTCATGAATGAGGTGAAGATAGTTGCAGGGCAGGCAGTGACAACTCAAGCAGCGACCAAGGAGGCAAGAACCTTACGCGTCCCCCTGAAGGATCGTCGGCCGTGCATGCACAGGTAGTTGTCCACAAGAGCGAGGTCGCCATCCTGCCAGGGCAGGTCGAAGGTTATATCGTCCGCCAGTTCGCAGCCCCGTTCGATTTCCGAAGGATCGAGAGAGGAACCATCGCCATAAGTGATCGACTTCGACGGTTCGTTTCGGGAATCCTTCCAGCCCTTGAAGGCTGCGATGAGCTGGTTAAAGAAACTACGCTTTCCGTTGTCCAGTTCGCGGACCGCGGGCAGGGTGGGAGAGGTGACCCGCAACTCGTCCTGTTCCATCCATTCCCACGAGTATTCAAGCTCGGATAACCGGGCTTCGGCGCCGTCCCGGGACTCGACGCTCAGCGTGCTTTGCCAGCTTCGGCCCATGCCAGAGCCCAAGTCCGCCTCGGCAGGCATGACGTTCGAATACTTGAGCCCTTTCGCCAGGCAATTTTGAGCGAACTTGGGCAGCTCCTTCTCGATCCGTTTCCAAAGCACGTCGGAGCGGCAAAGCGGGGTTTCTCCTCCTTCCTCGGCAGCTTTTTGGCAAAAGAAAAAGAGCTTGCTCGGATAGACCGGGGTCTGAGCCATTTCGTGGTGTAGAAAAATGGTGGTTTCGGGAGGCGCCTCGTTCGCGGAGAAAACGCGCGGGGAATAGACTTTGCGCACCGCATTGGAGAGGGAATCCTCGTAGGTAAAGTTGGGCAAACCGAAGGCGGTCACGGCAGCGTCAAAGTCCTCCGGCGTCGCCAGTGGCAATCCGCGCAGGAGGACCGCTCCATGAGTGGCGGCTTGCCTTTCGATTTGCCCGGCGTTTTCAGCAATCCATTCACGCGCTTGCGCGAGTTCGCAGACTTCCAGTCTCAGGGCTATAGGGAATGCCTCGCCATCGTACTCTTGTTGATTGGGCAGGCTTAGGATCTCGGGCGAAAAGCCGAACTTCGAGGTGTCGCTCATCACAGAGCACACTGAAGGGCATTTCCCGATCAGTTAAGCAAAATAGGTTCTCTTTCCTCGAATTTCCAAAACCGACAAGGAACTGAACGGCTTTTTCGAATTCAGCGGACACCCTTCGTCTTTAGGCGGATTCGGAAAACGTTCTTTCTGCCGGTGACGTAAAGCACGTTGCTCCCCGGTCCGGCAAAAGCGCAATTGGTCGGGCTTTCCGGGACTGCAATCGTCTCGAGCAGTTTGCCTTTCGGGTTCCACACCCGCACGGCGTGAGGACCGGCGCAGTAGAGGTTGCCGAGATGGTCAACGGTCATGCCGTCACATCCGTAATCGCTGGCTAGCTTGACGTGGGCGAAAAGTCGTCGCCTGGAGGCGTTTCCATTTTTTGGATCGACCTCATAGGCATGTAGCTTCTGTTCCTTGTATTCGGACACGTAGAGCGTCTTCTCATCCGGTGAAAGCATCAAGCCGTTCGGTCCCTTCAGGCCGCTGATGACAGGCCGTGGATTTCCGCCATCGGAGTCGAGCAGGTAGATCGATCCCGCCCCCGGCACCGTGACGTAGATCCGCCCTTTGCGATCAACCACTACGTCGTTGACTCCCACAGGGTAAATCTTCTTGTTTGGGCCCATCCTCGTCGGCTTCAAGAGCACGGTTTCCGTCCCGTCCTCCTCGAGGCGGGCAAGGCTCTTCTCCCGTTGCTTGCACATCAGCAATCGTCCCCGCAAATCAAACGCGAGCCCGTTGGCTCCGCCGGTCTCGTCGCGGAAGAGCGTGGTCTCAAGGGTCTTCACGTTGAGTTGCCAGATGCGCTGGTTGGGAATGTCAGTGAAGAGAAGATGGCCCTTCCCATCATAGAGCGGTCCCTCCACCGTTTCGTAGCCCGAGGCAAGTTTTTCCAGCTTCGCGTCCTCGGCGAAGAGGGCGCCCCGAGTGGTTGCCTCGATATTGAGATTCAATTTCGGAACCTGCTGATGCAGGCCCGGGTCTTTTTTCTGCCCTGCTAAAGGTGTCCCAACTGCAAAGCCGAACAAACAAAGTTTTCGCAAAGCCTCCGCCATCACTTCTCGGGCTTGTTCTTTCTCCCCTTTTTACCGCCTTTGTCCTTGGGCTTCTTGGGCTGAGTGGCGCTAAAGCCGGGCTTCGCGTCCAGAAGCTTGGTTGCCACGCCGGTATACTCGTCACCCTCTGCGAACTGGGCCTTCATTTGTTCGAGGACGGAGGAAAGTTTCTTGCGGGCGGTGCGGGCGTCCGGGGCGGCGGTGTCGGGATCGATGGGCTTGGCATGAGCCGGATCCTTGTGGAAATCGTAGAGGTAGCCTCCCTCGTAAAGCTTGTATCGGGTATCACGGGCAAAGTGCGTAGCGGTGCCGCGACCCTTGCCGTAATAACTTACGTAGGCCCAATCCCTCGGCTTGTAATCCTTGCGGCCCATAAGCCTGCCGGCAAAACTGTGGCCGTCGATGGTCACGCCTTTGGGTAGGTTGGCGCCGCCAAGCTCGGCCAAGGTGGGCAACATGTCGCTAAAGTCGATCGGGTCGTCCAGTACTCGTCCGCTGGCGCCCCCGGCCGGGTAATTGACCACCAGGGGCACGCGCATGCCCATCTCGGACATGTTGCTCCCTTTCGCTCCGGGCCAGTCGTGCTCCCCGACCTTTGCCCCGACGATGCCCCTGTGCGTGCCATTGTCGCCGGTGTAAAGAATGACGGTGTTCTTCCTTAGTCCGAGCTTGTCCAGGTGAGCGACCACCCTGCCCACGATCTTGTCCGTGTAGGCGACCATGTCGACCATGAGGTCCAAGTTGTTCCCCTTGGGCGCGTTCTTGTCGGTGTCGGGCGTCGGAACGAAGGGGCTGTGGGTCAGGATCATAGGGTAGTAGCAGAAAAAGGGCTCTTCCTTGTTGCGACTGATGAAATCGAGCATGAAGCCACTCACTACGTCGGGCCCGTATTCTCCCTTGCCACCCGGCAGGACTTTCCCGTTTTGGATCAATTCCCCGACGTTGCCGTAGCGGGTCGATTTGTTCTCCAACCACCAGAGGCAATACTCGTCGAAGCCAAAATGCCCTGGCAACTTGCGGTCGCGTCCGAGTTGCCACTTGCCGACTATGCAGGTCTTGTAGCCCGCGTCCCGCATGACGTGGCCAAAGGTTTTCTCGCGCGGATCGAGGATGCCGAAGGTCTTGTAGTTTCGAAAATTGTAGCGACCCGTCATGATCTTCACCCGGGTCGGGGTGCAGACGGGCTGGGACACGCAATTGGTGAAGCGCAGTCCGTTTGCCGCCAGTTTGTCCAGATTCGGCGTCTTGTATGGCGTTCCCCCGTTGGAGCCGAGGGTCTCGTAGCCAAGGTCGTCCGCCATCATGAGGATGACGTTGGGCCGCTTGGCCGCGAAGCAAACAAAAGGGCAGGCAAGAAGCAAGCAAAAGACTACTGGGCGAAGATTCATGATCCGTTCTTGGATCCCATCATTTTTTATTCGGGGCGCAGGGTTTTCCGTCGAGGTAGCTCTGGAGAAGCTCGCTCATCTTTTTAACCCGCTCGGGATACTTGGCGTAGAGGTTGTCGGACTGGCGGGGGTCTTCCCTCAGGTTGAACAACAAGCCTTCATGACCTTTCCCGTATGCCTTGAGACCGAAATGGTCGAGGTAGGCGGAACTTTCCCTCTTGGCCGCTCCCGTCGGGGCATTGATGTACACCCAATCTCCCTGCCGGAGGGCGAACTTTTTCGGGGAGGTGTTCTGGACGGTTGCCACGCGCAGGGGTTTGTCGTACTTCTCCCCCTTGAGGACTGGCAACAAGTTGTAGCTGTCGATGGCCTCCTTGTTCCCGAGGCGGTGACCGATGATCTTGGCAAAGGTAGCGGCTAGGTCGACTTGGCTCACCACTTCCTGGGAAACCGAGCCTCGCTTGATTTTTCCGGGCCATTTGACGATGAAGGGCACGCGGTGTCCTCCCTCGTAGACGTCGCGCTTGACGCCTCGATACTTGCCCGAGCTCCATTGCTTGAATTCCTCCAGCCTTTCGAAAGCATGGGTTTCGGGTCCATTGTCGGCGGAGAAGACGACCAACGTGTCGTCGGCGAATCCGTGTTTCTTCAATGCGTTCATCACTTTGCCCACCATGGCATCGGTCTCGATGACGAAGTCGCCGTAGTAGCCGGCTTTCGATTTTCCGTGATAAGGTTTGTTGGGAACGATCGGGTAGTGGGGCGAATTGAAGGCGAGATAAGCGAAGAAGGGTTGATCCTTTTTCTGCTTCGAAATCCACTCGACGGTCTTTTGGGTAATGGTGGGCAGGATGTCGTAGGGGCTCCAGCTTTCGGCCATCGGGCCCGCCCGGAAGCCTCCTCCTCCAGCAAGGGGTCTGGACTTGATGACGGGCTTGGTGGGAATGGTGACGAAGCGGTCCCCCTCGATCCAGCAGTAGGGAGGGAAGTTGATGGTGCCGTCCCCGAAGTAATAACTAAAACCCTGATCGAGTGGTCCATCGGGAAAGCGCTTGGTCCAGTCATAGGACTCGGCCCGGGGATCTCCTTTTTTTGCACCCGGCTTGCGGATGGCATCGAAGTCCCAGCCGAGGTGCCACTTGCCGAAGCAGCCCGTGCGGTAGCCCTTTTTCTTGAACATCTTGGCGATGGTGAAGTCATTGGGCTCGAAGACCGTTCCGCCAAAGGCTCCTACGATGCCGTGGAAGCGACGCCAGTGGTGCTGTCCGGTAAGCAGGGCGAAGCGGCTGGGCGTGCAGATTCCGGAGGAACTGTGCCCGTCGGTGAAGGTGATCCCCTCGGAGGCCAAGCGGTCCAGGTTCGGGGTCCGGATCTTCGCATTGGCGTCCCCGTAGGAAACGTCGGCCACACCCATGTCGTCGGCATAGAGAATGACTACGTTGGGTCGCTCGGCCGCTTGACCAGCCAGAGCTAGAGAGAAAAAG
>Ga0160422_10001727_pt1 | contig 13622 bp, 11 predicted proteins | sample Fk160mmetaG_FD_108192 | JGI IMG/M metagenome (GOLD analysis project Ga0160422, IMG submission 108192) | Marine microbial communities from the Central Pacific Ocean - Fk160115 60m metaG | ecosystem: Environmental > Aquatic > Marine > Oceanic > Photic zone | place: The Central Pacific Ocean...
GCACCGATTCGATTGTCCTCGAATAAAGGATTCGAAAGATTGTTTTTCTTGGTTATGGAAAAAGAAGCCTTAACGGGCTCAATCGTCTTGCCTAAGGAGAAAAGGAATTCAAAAGTCAGACTATGATCTCATTCAACCAACCACCAACTCGTTCCAGACGAACCTTTTGCGCTCAGGGAGCAACTCTCCTCGGGGGCTTGTTTCTGAGGAACGCTGCCTCAGGCAAAAATTCCTCAGAGACAAAACGAATTGCATTGGGATTCGATAACTTTTCCATACGAGCCTTAGGTTGGAAAGCGGACCGTCTGATCGAATACGCGGATCGACAAAAAGTCGATTCGCTGCTTTTTTCCGATTTGCAGGTATACGAATCTCATGACGAAAAATACCTTCGTGAGATCGGAGAGGAAGCCCGAACCAAAGACCTGATTCTCCATGCGGGAACCGGTGGAATCTGCCCGACTTCGCAAAGTTTCAAGGACACTTTCGGCACAGCTGATGAACATTTGCAACTCTTACTCAAGGTCGCTCATGGAGTCGGATCGAAAGTCGCCCGTTGCTACCTGGGTTCGATGAAAGACCGGAAGGGACCGGGAGGCATTGAAAGGCATGTGGAAAGCACACTTGTCGCTCTGAAGAGAATACGACCCCTGGCTCTGGATCTTGGGATTCGACTGGCCATTGAAAACCATGCGGGCGATCTGCACAGTCGCGAATTGAAGGAATTGGTAGAAAGAGCCGGCCCCGATTTTGTTGGGGTCACCTTGGATACGGGCAATTCGACCTGGACCTTGGAGGATCCATTGGAAACCTTTCGTAATTTGGCTCCCTATGCAATTTGCAGTGGCATTCGGGACTCCATGGTTTGGCCCAGCGAAAAAGGGGTCAAGGTGCAATGGACGGCCATGGGAGAAGGCTGCGTCGACCTCAAAACTCTGTTTGCGGAATGGCAAAGGCTTTGTCCTGAAGTCCCGGTGCATTTGGAAACCATTTCTGGATTCGCCAAGGAATTCCCCTATTTGCAGAAGGATTTCTGGTCTTCCTATTCGAGTATCCGTTCCGATGATTTCGCCCGATTTCTGTCACTATCGAGAAAAGGCAACTCTCTTCCGCCCTTTTCCCCTCCTCCGGGAGTCGATCGGCAAAAAGCGCAACAGGAATACCAATTGACCGAGCTCGAAAAAAGCATTCTCTACTGCCGGGAATCCTTGGTCATGGGGAGGAAAAAAGCCTAAGCGTCGTCCAAGGAGTCCAATCCGTCCAGATGGGCAACGTCCCCCCAACTAATTAGGTTCCAGCCCTTATCGGTCTTTTCCAATCGATTGACCGAACAGTTGAGCAAAACGTAATTTCTTTCGGCATCCAAGGGGATTTTCAAAACGTAACGAAAGATCGCTCCGAGAAAACCGCCGTGGGTAACAAGGCCAATTCGTTTGCCGGAATGCCGGAACGAAACATCCTCCAACGCCTGAGAACACCTTTCGTAAAATTGACGGAAACTTTCTCCATCCGGAACCTGGTAGTCCGAGCCATCGTTCCTGAAGGATTTGTACTCGTTCGGAAATTTGTCGATCATTTCATCGGTAGTCAGGCCCTCCAACACTCCGAGGTCACGCTCTCGCAAGGATTCAATAGGTTCCGCCACCAAACCCGATGGTTCCCCGACCAGTCGGGAAGTATGCTGAGCTCTTTCCAAATCGCTGGTATAAAAATGATCGATACTTTCCTTCTTCATTCTCTCTCCCAAAGCGACCGCCTGCGAGACCCCTCGCTCACTGAGAGCGGAATCCGCATGCCCCTGCCATCTTCCGCTTAGGTTCCATTCCGTTTCTCCGTGCCTGATTAGGATCACTTTCGTCGATTCACTCATTCTTTTACGCTACTATCAATCGTGGGAAAGAAAAGCCCAATTCACTTTCAGCAATACTACATTTAAATTCCTTGCCAGTCTCCCGCGCATGCAAGAGCATCGAACTTGATTCCAAAAAGCCAGTCCATCAAAATCATGAAAAGAACAGCCCACTTTCTCATCCCTTTCCTTTTTGCTTTTTCTCTTTTTGCGAAAGTGGAGGTTTTTGAAATTTCATCTTCTAGGGTCTCCGACTTGCCCCGAGGGAAGGAAGCGGATGGGATCATTGGAGATTTCGTTCTTCGAAACAAGAAGATCGAAGTGGTGATCGGGGGCGGAGCCTCGAACCGGAAGGCAAACATGGGAGCCTTTTGGGGTCCCAATGGAGTCACCCCAGGTTGTTTGTACGATCTTACCCTCAGAGGTTCCGACAATGATCAGCTCACGATCTTTTCACCAAGCAAGCAACAAGGTCCCGTTTCCTACGTTCGCATCGGAGAGGATGCGAAATCCGTGGAGACTTACGTATCGGCGGCCCTTTCCGGCCGGTTGGAGAAATTGCACCGGTACTTTCTGAACGAAGGCGATTATGGTATCCTGATTACCTCACGCCTGATCAATGCAACCGGTGAAAAAGTCTCCGGTCCGATCAGCGACAGTTGGACGCGCTTCCGAGAGTCGGGCAAACTGGGTGAGGTCGAATGGGCTGATTCCGTGGATCCGGCTCATAAATGCGGATACGCCTACCTCTGGCTTCCGGATGAAGAGGGAAACCTTCCTCCCCATACCAAAAACTTCGCTCCCGGCGAGGAGGTACTCGTTCGAAGATACCTTGCCGTCGGGACCTCTCCCGCGCAAGCATACGGAAGGGCAATGAGTAAGATCGGCCTCACGCACAAGGTTCTCTTGGAACTGAATGATGAGGATGGGCAAGCCATCACCACGGCTCGGATCGATTTCGCGAACGATGGAAAACCCATCCCCGGGTACCCGGATGAAAAAGGGAAACTCGAACTTTCGCTTCCTCTCGGAATTTGGAAAATAACCGCAAGAGAAAACGGCAGGGCCGCTCGGGAAATTATGCTTGAGCTCAAGGGAACCGGATCGACCCAAAGGAAAATCGTAATGGACGCCCGGTCGGGCATTTCCTTCAAAGTGACCAAAGAGGACGGAACGCCCAGTCCCTGCAAGGCCCAAATCATTGGGGTTGGCGAAACTCCCTCTCCGAAACTTGGGCCGGTCGACCGGGCTCATGGATGCGTCGATCAGTTCCACTCGGAAAACGGAATCTTTTCCATAGGATTGGATCCGGGAACCTACAGGGTGATCCTTACGCGGGGTATCGAGCACGATCACTTCGAAAGAGTCGTGAAAGTGAGCAAAGGCAAGTTCTCGAGCTTACAAGCCACCTTGAAAAGGACGGTTTCCACTCCGGGCTGGGTCAGCACGGATTTTCACAACCACTCCACGCCCAGCGGTGATAACGTATGCGGCACTGCCGATCGCTTGATCAACCTAGCCGCAGAACACATAGAATTCGCTCCCACAACGGAGCACAACCGCATCATGGATTGGACTTCCACCATCCGGTCTCTGGGTTTGGATAATGAAATTTCCACCATTCCGGGTATGGAACTGACCGGTTCCGGTCCTCACCTCAACGCCTTTCCTCTGACTCCCAAACCCCATCATCAGGATGGTGGGGCTCCGACCTGGACCAAGGACCCGAGGGTCAACGCCATCAACCTCCGCAACCACTCTGGTCACCACCCTACCGGATGGGTCCACATCAATCATCCGGACATGATCGAAAACTTCATTGATCGAGATAAGGACGGACAAGCGGACGGGGGATATCGGGGAATTCTTTCGCTGATTGATGCCATTGAAACGGAAAATTATCGGGATGCCCAAATTCTATATCCCGCTCCCTACCGGATTACCCGCAGGGCAAGCCGGGAACAGGTGAGCGTTGTCCGTGAATTCGTATGGTTGCAAATGCTCAATCGTGGACTCAAGACTTGGGGGATCGCGGTAAGCGACGCCCATACCGTCCATGGCAATGGAGTCGGAGGTTGGCGAACTTACGTCAGGTGCTCGACCGACGAACCCTCCGAAATCGATTGGCGGGAAATCAGTCGGCGATCCAAAGCCGGTCAGATGATTCTCACCACCGGTCCCTACCTGGAGGTGGAAACCAGCGATGGAATCCTCGCCGGCGGTCTTGCTCGGGCCAATCATTCCATCGACCTCAGAGTGCGGGTACAATGCCCGTCTTGGATTGAGATCGACCGCATTCAGGTTCTGGTCAATGGTCGGCCCTCGGAAGCTCTCAATTACACCCGGGAGACCCATCCCTCCTGGTTCGGCGATGGCGTGGTCAAATTCGAACGATCTTTGTCCGTGGAACTCGAGGAAGACGCCCACCTGATTGTGGTGGCGTACGGTTCCGAGTCGGACCTACGACTGGGATACGGAAGCAGTGACCAGTCCTCCAACCGTCCCTGCGCCTACAACAATCCCATATTCGTAGACCTCAATGGAGATGGCTTCACTCCCAACGGCGACACCCTTGGATTCGCTTTGCCTAGCGGGAGAATATCAGTCAAGGAAGCGAAGGAGCTTCTCTCCGAAGCAGGAGTGGAGACTTCCGAATAGAAATGGAAAGCCCCTCAACCGAATTCCGCCTGGCTTCAGGGAGAAGTCAGGGTCTGGGTCGGTGATTCCACTCAGGGGAACCCTTGGGCTCGGGTGCGCTGGGACTCTTGCCCAGTCCATAATCCGATGGCTGCATATCGAGGGAGGGCCAATGCTCCTTGTCACGGATGAAACCGTAAAAGGAAGGATAAAACGGGTCGACGTACGCAACGTCCGCATGTTCGGGCACTTTACGTCCGGTAAGGAAATAAGCGGCATTAACCAAAAGACGGCGCAAATCCTCACTGACCAGGTCCACCGAAGCTCCCATAGTGGTGCAGAAGGTGGTTCCTGTCTTTCCGTTGGGCGCTTCGTAGGGATGTAACCATGCTAGAGGTTGCATGGGGTCGTTTTTCGCATCCACGAAAGAGGAATCAGGGTCGAGCGTCGCAGTCACCGCACCCCTCATGAGGATGGTATCCTTTTCGGTCAGCCTGCGAATACCGTAAACGTCGGAAGGTCCGAACACGTCGGTGACGCCTTTGAGAATCGGATGGGCCGCATGTTCGGTCTCGATGATTCCCCGAGCCCCTTCTCCCTTATGTTTTCCATGATGACTGACCCAGCCTTCCCCCATGATCAGGGGTCCGAATTTACCATACGAAATCCCTCCCCCAAAATCTCCATTTCCGGTGAAGGCATGCGTGGAGGTGCGGATTCCAATAACGGGTTTAGCCGCATTCAGAAAGTCGGTCACGTGCTTGGCTTCATCCGCAGTCGGTCTGCGGAAGCGGGTACCGATGATCATCAAATCGGCATCCTTCAGGTGATGCCATCCCCTCACCCCCTCCTGATTGTTCGGATCAACGTACTTGCCGGTCTTGTCCCAAGGAAACAAAACCTTGCATTCGAACCCATGTTTTTGAGAAAGAATCTTGGCGAGCATGGGCATGCTTTCCTCCGTTCGGTACTCTTCATCCCCTGCGACCAAAACGACGGACTTCCCCTTCCCAGCTTCATCTTTTCCCGGAAGGTGCAAAATCTCATGATGCTTTGCAAAACTCAGGGAAAAGGAAAGGGCAAGGAGACTGGAAATAAGGAATGTTTTCATGGTTAGGAAGTTTTAAGGGCGAAGTTCAAAAGAATCTAGTCTTGAAAGCCGCTGCCTCGGGTCAACCAAGAAACGGAAAAAAAAGTCGTAATTTCCAAGAAATCCGATATCATGTCGAAGACATGTTTAAAAACATACCTTTCAATCGGGTGGAATGGGTGACCAGTGGATTTCTCATTATCACGGCTTTGCTTACTCTTACCGCAGTTCCATGGTATTTTTGGACCTATGGCTGGGATTGGTTTCTCTTCGCGGTCTTTCTGTTCTTTTACGTCGCGACGGGAATGAGCATCACGCTCGGTTATCATCGTCTGTTTTCGCACAAAGCGTTCAAGGCGAGTTGGCCGGTGCGGTTGTTCGTTTTGTTGTTTGGCGCGGCAGCTTTTGAAAATTCCGCATTGTGGTGGAGTTCCGAACACCGCAAGCACCACAAACACGTCGATACGGACGACGACCCCTACGATATTTCCAAAGGGTTCTTTTGGGCCCACATCGGGTGGCTTATGTTCAAACTTAAACCGGTACCTCCTCTCGACAACGTCAAGGATCTCCGAAAAGACAAGTTGGTCATGATCCAGCACAAGTGGGTTCACCTGATTTCCTTCGTGGTCAGTTTCGGAGTACCCGCATTGATTGGCTATTTCTATGCAGTGTACTCCGGAAACCTCTCCCCTGCGGTAGGAGCCTTGGGCGGTTTGCTGATACCGGGAGTTGCCCGTGTGGTCATGGTTCAGCACGCCACCTTTTGCATAAATTCACTTTGCCACATGATTGGCAAGCGCCCCTACTCCACAAGCCATAGCGCTCGGGACAGTTGGGTCGCCGCCATTTTCACGATGGGAGAAGGCTATCACAATTATCATCATGAATTCGAATGGGACTACCGCAATGGTGTGAAACCCTGGCAACTCGATCCGTCGAAATGGATTATTTGGACACTTTCCAAGTTCGGATTGGCTTATGATTTGAGAAGGGTGCCCCGTGAGAAAATCCTCTTGGCCGAAACCAGGGAAACCGAACGCAAGCTGAACGATCAAATTTCCCTCTTTCAGGATTCCATTGCCGAGTCAGCCAATGAACTCATGGAACAAGCCCTTTCTTCCCTCGAAGATGCGAGCCAGAGACTCAGTGAAATTTGCAACGAACTGCAAACCGCCGCCCAGGAAAGAATCAAACTCTCCAAAGCGAAGATCAATGAGTTGAGGATGGAAGTTCGAGCCCTGATGTCGGAAATCGAATCCAGCGGCAAACTGGCGCTCGCCTAATTCCGATTCCGAGGCACAAACCTGACTCGACGAGATTCTCGGACGAGTCGAATTAGCTTTCCTTCCCTCTGAAGGTTAGGGCGAAGACAAGCATCACGACTCCGGCCAAAGCCGCCGGGAAGTACCAGACCATTGGCCAATTCATCACTCCCTCCGCGGATTGAATTCCATTCCACCATCCGTTGAGGATACCACCTATGAACATGCCCACGCCTAAGGTAACGAAGGCAATGAAACCCTGGGCGCTGGAACGGACTTCATCCGGAGCGACCTTGTCGACGTAAAGCTGTCCCGTGACAAAGAAGAAATCATAACAGATTCCATGAAGCAGAACGCCCAGGTAAAGCAACGCATGAGTCTGGGCATCCGCTTGGGCAAAGAGAGCATACCGTAAGACCCAACAGGCCATACCGATAAGGAGCATCCTCTTGACCCCAAGTCTGCGGAAAAACCAGGGAACCAACAACAGGAAGAAAATTTCCGAAAACTGTCCGAGAGTCAAAACCCCCTCCGAATTGGCCACGCCCATTTCCTTGAGAAATCCGTTGGCCGACTGGAAGTAAAAGGACAAGGGAATGCAAAGCAACAGGGAGCAGACGATGAAGATGGAAAAGGAGCGATCCTTCATCAGGGCCAATGCCCGTAAACCGAGCACGTCTCCCATGGAGACTTTTTGCCCTTTGAGCTTCGGCGGAGTGTTGGGAAGACTGAAGGAATAGACTCCCAAGGCGAAGGAAACGTAGGCTCCGATTTCAAAAGTCAGGGAGGTGACCGCAATGGAGCTCCATTCCGCCGGGGGATTCTCGCCACCGAGGAAAGCCGGCCAAATCAGTTGATAGGCTCCCTGATCGAAAAAACTGCTTCCAACCAGAATGCCGGATGCGATCCAGCCAATCGTTCCCAAGGTTCGAATCGGAGGAAATTGCCTTTGCGGATCCTCCATGTTCTGAAAGCAAAGGGAATTCGAGAGGGCCAAGGTGGGCATATAACAAATCAGGTGAAAGAGCAGGTAGGGATAAAACGAGGTCCAATCCTGAGCCTGCCCCGCCAAAAGCAAAGCCACTCCGCCGAGAAGATGGAGGAAACCATAAACCTTTTGAGTGGCAAAGTATCGGTCCGCAATCATGCCTACGATGAAGGGTGAGATCATCGCCGCCACTCCGGTGGCCGCATAGGCCGTACCTCGGAGCGTTGCCTCAATCTCAAGGGTACCCAAAAAGGTCCACATGGGAACGTACCACACACCCCAGATGAAAAACTGGAGAAACATCATCGGGCAGAAGCGAATGGCTGGAGAAGGATTCATAATTATCGTCAATCGTAGCGGTTTGATTCGTGGGCAAGCAACTCATAAATCCGAATCCGATTCGCATCCTTTTGTTCGCTGAGTGTTTTTCCAAGGGACCGGGGATTGGTGATTGCCCTTCTATCCGCGCCTTTGTTTCATAAGTTCGCCCCCCTTAATCAGAACCATGCTCAATATCCAAGCCCTCAAGATCAATCCGTTTACGGAATACCTGGTCAAAAGTTTCGAACGCACCTTCGGAACCAACGATCAGGAAATCCTTAACTTTTTGCGGACCGCCACCTCCATCTCGCTGGAAAACATTGCCAATGGGGACATGCTCTATCACAACGTCGATCACACCATCATGGTGGCCTCCGTGGGGTCCGAAATCATTCGGGGCAAACATTTGTACGAAGGGGGCTTTTGCGCAGAGGAGGGACTCGCCTTCCTCCTTGCCCTGCTATGCCACGACGTCGGATACGTCAAGGGAGTCTGCCGTAAAGACGACCTCAAGTCGAATCTCTTCGAGGATGGAAAAGGCAAACGGGTCAAAGTGTCTCCCACCGGCACCTGCGCCCTTCTCTCCCCCTTCCACGTTGGACGCAGCCAGGTTTTTGTCCGTGAACACTTCTATCACCAGAACCTGGTTGACCTTGAACTGGTTTGCTCGTGCATCGAACGGACTCAATTCCCCGTACCTCGGGGAAAACGACATCAGAGAACTTCAGATCTGCCCGGATTGACCCGCGCGGCCGACCTCATCGGGCAACTCGGAGACCCGGAATACCTTCGGAAAATACCCGCCCTCTTCTATGAATTCGAGGAGCTCGAGATGACCGAGGAGATGGGCTATTGCACACCCGGAGAATTACGCAACGGCTATGCGCCGTTCTTTTGGGAGGAAGTCCATGGATACATCGAGGATGCCATGCGACTTCTGCAAATCACTCAGGAAGGCAAGGAATGGATCAGTCGCCTGCACTCGCATATCTTCGAATGCGAACATTACCTTAGAAAGAAAAAATAATTCAAGGTTAGGGGCATCTCCAATGCGTCATTACGCCTTCTTTGAAGGAGATGCGCAACCAATCCGTCCCGTCCTCCTTGTATTTGACCATCATGCCGTTGCCAGCCTTCACATCGGTCATGGAACACTGTTCGCCATTGGGTTTCCAGACAATGGCGGAATTCATGTAGCCGCCCATGTAAAATATTTCGTCTCTCTGCTGCCCGTTCTCATACCAATGAGTCCAAATTCCGACCATTTTACCGTCCAGATGGTTACCAGTTCTTCTCCATTGGCCGTTCTCGTACCATACGGTCAAAAGCCCATCGTGTTTGCCGTACTTGTAATTTATTTCCGACAGTTTCTGCCCGCTCTGGTACCAATGAGCCTTGAGCCCGTGCCGTTTGCCATCTTTGTAGCTTATTTCAGTTTTCTTCTGCCCATCAGGCCAGTAACTAACCTCTTTTCCAGTAAAAGGAACTTTATGGTCCGGAAGGTAGTAAAGTTGGTTACCGTCCTCACCCCGTTTCTGGAGTTTGTCGAAGCTTACCACCTTAGGTTCTTCACCCAGAAGCGAAAGCGAGGTAATAAGGAAGATTGCTGTAATTTTTTTCAAAGTGAGTAAGTGGCTTTGGAATTGAAAATTTCGTTTCTAAAAAAAACATTCGTATGATTTCTCATCTTGGATTCAAAATATTTTTTGAGTGTTGAGCATTTCTCTTTTGAAATCGAAGAAATAAACAATCCAAAAACAACTCTCTCTAGTTTCTTTTTTCGCCCATTGTTATTGTCTACTGAATTCATTTCTTAAATTTTCAGAAGTCTTTATCAGCCCCCAATCCAAGTGGCTCTTTGCACGGAGATCAAGAGCTTGGGTTTGAGGTGAAGCTAGAATGAGTTAAATGGCCTTTATTGTAGGTAAATCGAGCCATTTCCGTTCCATCTTCTTTATTGTACTCTACCATGACTCCATTACCAGCTTCCAATTTTGTCACGGGACACTTTTCGCCATCCTTTTTCCATACGAGGGCAGTCTCCATGCAGCCGTCCAAATACAATAATTCACGACGCTTCTGACCATTGCAATACCAACCTAGCGTAAGCCCGTGTGCGACGCCTCCCTTTGAATTTCCCCTTCCTCTTAATTGCCCGTTCTCGTACCACTTAGTCCATACGCCATGATGACCGCCGTTGTTGTAATTTGATTCCATCTCCATTTGCCCGTTCTCGTACCAGTGGATGGTAAGCCCCTCACGCTTACCATCCTTGTAGTTCCTCTCCAAGTGTTTTTGGCCATTCTTGAACCACCATCTCGTTAGCCCGTCACGCTTACCATCCTTGTAGGTAAGTTCCTTTCTCTTCTGCCCGTTGGCATAAAAAATAACCGCCTTACCTGTAAATGGGGTGTCTTGGTTTGAAAAGTACGCAAGCTGTTTACCAGACTTTTCTCGATGCTCCACTTTATCCAAGCTTACCACATGAGGTTCTTCGCCCAAAAGCGAAAGTGCGGTAACGAAGAAGATCGCGAGTATTTTATTCATGATAAGTTAGTTGTTTTGAATTTCGGAAAATATGTTTATATGTTGTTTTTCGATCTAAACTATACTTTGGATTCAAAAACTTTATTTTAATATTTTCAACCTCTTCCAACCCAACCACTTTCTCCGCACATCTTAAATATAGGACTGCAGACTCTCGATCAATTAGCATACCCGAATGCAAATCTACGTTCACCTTGGCGGGAACAACTACGGTCCATACTCGATCGAGCAGGTTCGTCAGTACGTTAAAACGGGTAACTTTACGGTCAATCAGCAAGCCTGCCATGACGGCAGGAATTGGGTCAGGATAAGCGACTTGCCCGGATACGCGGTGGCGAAGAAACCGAAGCCGCAGCCCAAGCCAGTTCCGAAGGTTACAAGCCAACCGATTTCCAAGAACAAGCAAAAGATGAGGGCAAAGAAACTCTTCATCGTGAGTCTTTGCGTAATCGTCTTTCTCGCGCTCATCGGATTATCGATTGTGGGAGTCGGATACTATCTTTTGGACGAAGGGGGACCACCTGCGGTCACCAAGGAAGACATTTTCACGCTCTCCTCCGATCAGATTGTCGAAGTGTACGACGGGGATACCTTCAAGATCGATCTGCCCGGCATGCATGCCCTATTCGGAGATAACCTTTCCATCAGAGTGCTTGGCATCGATACGCCCGAAATGAAAGGTACGAGCGATCAGATTAAGGCATTGGCTATGCAGGCTCGTGAGATAACCGAAAAGGCGCTTCTAGGGGGGACGAAGATCGAATTACGCAATGCTGAGCGTGGCAAATATTTCCGCGTGGTTGCGGAGGTGTGGATCGATGGGGAGTCCCTTGCCGATACGCTCAAGGCAAAGGGGCTGGCAAAGGACTATGATGGGGAGGGTCCGAGGCCGGAGTGGGGAGGGTGAGTTTTAAATTTTTCATCAAATTGATTTCGCTTGGATTCTTGACGGACTTTTGAATTATCCCCAACGACTCGACCTAAGATGTTAAACGCAACCGATTTTTTTACCTTCCTTTTAGTTTTCTTCACCCCTTTTCTACCCGCTCTCGTACCAATCAATAAATGGTCCGTCCTTCCTTCCTCTTTTGTAATTTCTTACCGTTCGCTTCTGAGCGTTGTCGAGCCAATCTTCAGCTCGTCCAGTAAATGGATTTTTTCATCGAGGAGGGAAGCAATTCCGTTTCTATCCTAAACCTTTGAACAGTCGACGGCATCTTTACCACAACCTGCAATAATCAGTACGAAAAAAATTGCCTTCATTCCCCCCACCCCCTCCGCATTCCTGCGTCAAGAATTGGCTAGCGAGTGGCTCGACGAGGAGATTATCGGGTAAACCCGCTTGAATTTAAGCCTGCTTGTCGGGAAATATTTTAATTGGCTCAGAAATTTCCTTGCTCCCGCAGGATGGGCAGGTTCTTTCGCTCTGTGGCAATTTTGTATTATACCGCAGTTCCGATCCACAATCGTAGCAAGTCAAATACGGGCGATTCCAAAAGGGAACTTGCAAGTTCTCTTTGTATTCGGCGATACTCATTCCCTTGCCGTTTTTGATTAATTCCAATCGCTCTTTCAATGAGGTGGTATCCCGTAGTTTTTTGAACATCTCAATCACTCTTGCGGCCGTGTAAAAAGCCATGTGATCCTTTACGAAACGCCCTCCCCATTGGGAAAAATCGATTGTGTGAGTATGCTCGTCTTGGTCAGAGCCCTTTGTTTCGAGGTAGATGACGTCCGTTTCCACCACTACTTCACCATGTCCGCTTGAACTGCTATGACTGGAAGTATGTGTCTTTGTGTACAACTCGCCCAAATCGCACCAATCGATTTTGATTGAACCAAAGCCCTCGCCCAAATGGACCCCGACGGGTGTGATTACGATATTTTCGCTATCAGAAAGATCCTTGAAAATATACTTTCCCAAAAGCGCCAGAAAGAGTAAGCCATAAAAAACTGCACCGACCAAATAGGCTGGAGGACCCACAAGGCCAGTCACCAGCCAGGCGACCGGCAAAACAAACAACATGCAACCAGTGATTTTGCGAGAATATCTCTTTTCGAGAATAATCTTCGTATGTTCGTCCTCATGCATCGGGTTTGAGTCGGAGGAGGGTACTTCTAATCAGATCGCCTAGATCCGTTCCTTCTTTCCTGCCTTGCCTTAATCTCGGAAAAGAGAACCGATCTTTTGAGTCTGTACATACCCCAACATCCAAAGAATACGCTAGCTCCGTTTGCTATTACCATGATCCAGACGCTCTCTTTAAAGATGCCAAAACCGGGGAACAAATTGTAACTGAATGCAAAGATCAAAGACATCCACCAAAGGTTCGCAATATCCTGGTTGCTCATTCCTTACACAATCCTTGCTTGTTTTCTAAGTTACGCTTCATGACCAGCCTTTTGCTCATTTCAAAGTCCGAGGGCATCAAAATGTAGCCTAAAAAGATAACATCTAAAGTAAATAGTGCAAGTTTAACCCTTCCCCACCCAACCACCTTTGCAAGGTATCGTCAAGAATTGGCTTACATTCCGCCTAGATAAGGCAGTCGACGAGGAGATTATCGGGTTTGAGCCAGAGGAGGGTTAGTCTTGTCTGTTCGCCTCGATACGCTTGTAAATTTCTGTGTATAGAGACTGTGCCTCCGCTAATTGCAGGGGCGTTAGTTCAATTTTGTCCCTCCACTCCTTGGCCTTCTCTTGTCCGTTGGCTTTTGCAACATCGTACCATGCGTATGCTTGGACCAAATCCTTGGGCACTCCTTCTCCGTTGTAAAACTTAAGCCCAAGGTTGTACTGAGAGTCGACATCTCCCTGCTCGGCCGCCTTGGTGTACCACTTGACTGCCTCCTCATCATCTTGAGGCACTCCTTCTCCGTTACCGTACATAACCCCAAGGTTCCACTGTGCGGTCGTGTCCCCACC
>Ga0160422_10001728_pt1 | contig 13621 bp, 5 predicted proteins | sample Fk160mmetaG_FD_108192 | JGI IMG/M metagenome (GOLD analysis project Ga0160422, IMG submission 108192) | Marine microbial communities from the Central Pacific Ocean - Fk160115 60m metaG | ecosystem: Environmental > Aquatic > Marine > Oceanic > Photic zone | place: The Central Pacific Ocean...
AATATTTATTTTCTTTTTGAGAATAATTTTATCATCTGAAACAGAAATATTCATCATCGGATATTGCCTTAAAGCTACCGCTACTGCTTCGATAAATATAGGAGTAAAGGTAAATTTTTGCCCTTCCCTACTCTCGAAACCAGACTTTACTCGATCTCTCCAATTATAAATGTTAGTTACATCAACCTCGATAAAAGACTGAACATGAGCAGATATCTTTAGAGAATCTGTCATATGTTTGGAAATAATTTTCCCCATTTTGGTCATTTCAATTACTTCATCACTAAAATCAGAAACATCTAATTTTTCGTGCTGAATAATATTTGGATCTGACTCAATTGGTTTATGAAGGATTACATTTCTATCAGATAAAAAGGATAATATATCATTCTTAGTTATTCTTTGATCCTTTCCTGTTCCTTTTATTTTGGTTAACTCATCAGATGTAATACCTTCTTTCTTAATCATATTCTTTACCAAGGGGGATAAAAAACCCTTATTAGAGGTTGTCTCTTTTTCGGATTTTAGTATGATATCTGCGGATTTTTCTAATGATTCAGTTATTTCTTCGGCAAGTTCTTTTTCAGCAATATTTTTATCTTCAGTTGACTTTGTATTTTCTTCCTGAATATTATTTTCAGCATTAGATTCTACTGAAATTTCTATTTCATCAGTTTCGATAATCGCTATAGTCTGACCAACCTCAATAACATCATTTACTTCAAAGCATTTTTCGATCAAGACTCCCTTTTTTTCAGAGGGGACTTCAGAATCAACCTTATCGGTTGCTATTTCTACCACTGCCTCATCGAATTCAATCGTGTCTCCAATATCTTTTAGCCAAGCTGTGAGTGTAGCCTCAGCAACACTCTCCCCCATTTTAGGCAATTTCAACTCGAATTTAGACATTAAAATAGATTTGAATTAAATACTCAAAATTAGTGAAAATAGTCCAATTCATGATTTTAATATTCATTTAATCAAAAAAAATAATATTTGCTTTTTGATTCATCCCAGATGAACCAATAACATAAGAATAATCTTCTGGTAAAAACCAAAATTTTATTTTTTTCCCACTTTGTAAATTATCAACGTGACTAATTATCTGCTTAAAACTAAGATAATTAGAATCAAAAATGATATTGCATTGATCGTGACTACTGTCAATTTCATTTACTAAAGATATTTCACCAAACAAATCATTTAATTTGTTGATAGGCTTGTCACCAATTAATATATTTTTTTCGGTTTTGATTTCTACAATTTGTTTATTTGGCATAATAATTTTAATAAAGACTAAGAATTTTGAAATAAGTAAAATTGTGGTCAATAAGAATTGATTTGAAGAAAATATATTTTTAAAATATATTCTCATTGCTCCATAGAAATTCCTAAGATAATTTATATCATTTTTGGTGCTTTCACCTTTAAAGTGAACTAATGTCGAACTAGCACTATAAAAATTATTCATTCCAATTCTTTTAGTTTCATAGCAAATCTCTATATCCTCACCGAACATAAAATATTCCTCGTTAAATCCACCAACCTTATTATATACAGATTTTTTGATAATCATATTTGCACCACACAAAACATCAACAGAACCTGAATCAAACTCATCCAGGGAAGAATAATATTTAGTATCAAAACCTAATAGTTTTTTTAAAATAATATTAATATTTGGCAGATTTCTTTTGCTCTCTTTTAAAAAATTTCCTTTTCCATCTATCATTCTAAATCCAAAAATCCCCAAATCATCCAATTTAAATTTAAAGAATTGATGAAAAAAATCTTCAGGAATAATGGTGTCAGGATTTAGAAAAAATAAAAATTCACCCTTAGCAAATTTTGCAGCCTTGTTATTAGCTTTGGAAAATCCAATGTTATTTTCAGATTTAATTAGCCTCAAATTGTAGTTTTTAGATTCTATAAATTCTACTGTATTATCTGAAGATGAATTATCATATACAATGATTTCTCCGTCAATATTATCTAAAGCTTTAATTACACTTTGAACACAATAATCCAAGAATGCTTTACAATTGTAGCTTACAATTATTACTGAAACTTTCAATTTTAACTTTTTAGAGATTTTTCAAATGGAATTCTATTTGTGATACTTCTACCCAGCGTAACCTCATCTGCATATTCTAAGTCATCCCCGACTGAAATACCCCTAGCAATTGTTGATGTGGTAATATTGTAATCTGAAATTTGCCTGTAGATGTAAAAATTAGTTGTATCACCTTCCATTGTGGTACTTAACGCAAAAATTACCTCATTTATTGAGTTATTCTTTACTTTTTCTACCAAAGATTCAATATTTAAATCATCTGGTCCAATTCCATCAATTGGAGATATTTTACCGCCTAAGACATGATAAAGACCATTAAAGGAACTTGTTTTTTCGATAGCCATCACATCCCTTATATCCTCAACTACACAAATAACAGATTGATCTCTTCTTGTATTTGAACATATTTCACAAATATCCAAATCTGAAATATTATGACAATTTTTACAGAAATTTACATTTAATCTCATCTCGGAAATTGCATTTGCTAGGTTTTTAGATTGGTCTTTAGGTTGTCTTAAAAGATATAGAACCAAACGTAATGCAGTTTTTTTACCAATTCCTGGTAAATTTGAAATTTCATTGACCGCATTTTCGATAAATTTTGAGGGAAACTCCATTAAACAAACTTACAAATTTTAAGATGTTACTCTTCCTTTGATTTGTTCTTTTTTTCAAAAAACATTAAAAATTATAGTTAACTTAGAAAAGCAAAAAATTATCATGAATTCAGCAACAATTATTTCAATAATTGCTATTTATTTTTTAGTGCTTTATGTTATTTCTTATCTGACTGGAAAGGATGATAGCAATAAAATTTTTTTTAGTGCAGGAAGAAACTCTAAATGGTATGTAGTTGCATTTGGTATGGTTGGTGCATCATTATCAGGTGTAACTTTTATTTCCGTGCCTGGATGGATTGAAAGCTCCCAATTTAGTTACTTACAGGTTGTATTTGGATATTTTGTAGGCTACCTAATTGTTAGTTATATATTATTACCAGTTTACTACAGGTTAAATTTAACCTCGATATATGAATATCTGGATATAAGATTTGGTAAGTCTGCCCACCTAACTGGAGCATTTTATTTTTTCATTTCTAGATTACTTGGTGCTTCTTTTCGCTTATTTCTAGTAGCCATTGTTCTTCAACAATTTGTTTTTGATAACTGGAATATACCATTTCCTGTCACAGTTGGAATTTCAATTGCCCTGATTTGGATATACACATTCAAGGGTGGTATAAAAACCATTGTATGGACCGACACATTACAAACTTTATTTATGATTTTAGCAGTAATTATTTCTATTACTTCTATTTTGAATAGTATTGACTTAACTATATCAGATTATTTACTTTCTGAAGAATTTAAAAGACTCAATCAAGTTTTTTTCACTGAAAATATAAATGCCAAAAACCATTTTTTAAAATCATTTTTTGGAGGCGTTTTTGTGACAATATGTATGACAGGGCTCGATCAAGATATGATGCAAAAAAACTTAACGTGTAATTCCATTAGGGACGCTCAAAAAAACATGATTAGTTTTAGTGTTGTTTTAGTTTTTGTAACTGCCTTATTCATGTTTTTAGGCAGTCTATTATTCACATACAAAAACATAAACGGAATTGAGATTCCATCAATGAATGGTAAAGTAAGAACCGATTTGCTTTTTCCAGAAATAGCATTAAACAGTGAATTAGGGATAATCTTGGGTATTAGTTTTTTACTAGGTCTGATAGCTGCGGCCTACAGTAGTGCGGACAGTGCACTGACATCTCTCACAACTTCCTTTTGTGTAGATTTTTTAGGAATGGGTGAAAATAAAAAACAAAATAAAAATACCAGAAAGATTGTTCATATTGGTATGAGTATATTATTAATGATTGTTATAATAATATACAAGTATGTGCTGAGTAGTAATGTAATTGATAGTCTACTAACAGTAGCTTCATACACTTATGGTCCGCTTCTTGGATTATTTGCGTTTGGATTATATACTAAAAGAAGCCTAAAGGGTAATCTTATATATTTAGTTGTTATTCTTGCGCCAATATTAACTTACTTAATAAATATTAGCCCTACTCTAATTTATTTTTTAAGTGATGAGATTTCAAATGTATGTCATTTAAAAAGTTGGTCTTGTGCAAATGCCTATGCAAAGGATAATTTTTATATTTTTGGTTATGAATTATTACCTATAAACGGCTTGATTACTATGTTAGGGCTATATTTCTGTTCTAAAAAATAAAAATGATAAAATATATTGACATAATTATATTATTACCTGCTTTAATTTTCATTTCGTGTAATAATGAAAATAGGGAATTAGATCCAGTGGTTGTACTTTCAGAAAATGTAGAGATTTACGAATCAGATTTAATAAGCGACGATTATATATTTGTTGTTGAAAATGCCTCTACAAAATCTTTTTTGGTTAATAAAGAGGGTCATATACTTTATGAATGGAATTTTGAATCAAGATCAGGAAATGATTTAGAAATACTTCCTAACGGAAATATAATCGGTTTATTTAAGGCTGATGACTCACCCATCTCCTTTGGTGGATTTGGTGGTATTGCTAGACTTGTTGATTTAAATGGGAATACAATATGGGAATACACACTAAGTGATGAAAATTATAATGCTCATCATGATGTTGAAATGCTCCCGAATGGAAACATACTTATGATGGTTTGGGAACGAATTGATAATAATACAGCATTGGATAATGGTGTAGATTTTAATTCTGACATTTATACAGAAAAAATAATAGAAATTAATCCAACAAATAATCAAATAGTATGGGAATGGAGAAGTTGGGATCACATTATTCAAGATAAATTTGAAGACTTGCCTAATTTTGGTAATCTAAATTCAAATCCGGGAAAAATAAATATTAATCATACAATTGACAACCCGCCAGGGGGAAGTTTTTTTGATGGAGGAGATATTATGCATGCTAATGGTTTAGATTATGATCCTTTAAACGATGTCATCTACCTTAGTGTAAATTATTATGATGAAATATGGGTTATTGATCATAGTACTACAATCGAAGAATCACAGACTGACAGCGGAGGAAATTATAATAAAGGTGGTGACCTGATATATAGATTTGGAAATCCCAACACATATAATAGCATCGGAGATAAAATTTTCGATAAAAATCATTTTCCTAATCTTTTAGAAGATGGAGTTGATGGTGAAGGTAATGTCTTGGTCTATGTAAATGGTAATTCAACTGAACAATCTGTAGTATATGAATTACAAATGCCCGACTATTTCAATCTAGATTCAAATACAAATAACGAACCTGAAATTGTTTGGAGCTATTCTAATGAAGAAATTTACTCTGGAAAGCTTTGCGGGGCTATAAGATTGTCAAATGGTAATACTCTAATTACAGAAGCAGATCATGGATTGTGGGAGGTAACCCCAGAGGGTAATGTTGTATGGAAATTCTTGAAGGATGAAGAGATTGGAAATTTTTGGAGATCTTATCATTATTCACCAAGAGGAGTAGAAATGGAAAGTCTTGGTTTAATGGAAGATTAAAGTTGCCTATGCCAATATGTCATAAATCTTTGTTTGGCATTTTTATTGGACATAACAGTTAAAAATGAAAAAATGAAAAAAGGAAATATTAACGTTTCAGTTGAAAATATTTTTCCACTAATTAAAAAGTTTTTATACAGTGATCATGAAATATTTTTACGTGAATTAATTAGTAATGCAACTGATGCCACTTTAAAACTTAATCATATCGCAAGTTTAGGTAAAGAAAAAATTGATGTTGGGAGTCCTATAATTGAAGTAAAAGTCGATAAAAAAGGAAAAAAACTGCATATAATTGATCAGGGAATAGGAATGACAGCTGACGAAATAGAAAAGTATATTAATGAAGTTGCATTTTCAGGAGCTGAGGAGTTTTTAGAAAAATATAAAGACAGTGCTAAAGACTCTGGAATTATAGGCCATTTTGGTCTTGGTTTTTATTCTGCTTTCATGGTTGCTAAAAAGGTTGAAATAATTTCAAAATCTTACAAAAATAAATCCTCAGCTCATTGGACTTGCGATGGATCACCAAATTACACATTAGAAAAAGGCAATAAAAAAGATAGAGGCACTGAAGTAATTTTGCATATAGACAAAGATTCTAAGGAGTTTTTAGAAGAAAATAAGATTTCAGAATTACTTATTAAGTATAATAAGTTTATGCCAATTCCGATAAAATTTGGAACCAAGGAAGAGTCTCTTCCTTTAGAAAAAAATGCAAAGGAAGGTGACAAGCCAAAAACTAAAACTGTTGACAATATCATTAATAATGTTAATCCTGCCTGGACAAAACAACCTAAAGATTTAAAGGATGGGGATTATAAATCATTTTATAGAGAGTTATATCCCATGCAATTTGAGGAGCCTTTGTTTAATATACACCTCAATGTAGATTATCCATTTAATCTAACCGGAATTCTTTATTTTCCAAAATTAACTAATGATGTAAATGTTCAAAAAGACAAGATTCAGCTTTACCAAAATCAGGTTTTTGTAACAGATAATGTCGAAGGTATAGTCCCAGAATTTTTAACACTTTTAAGAGGAGTTATTGATTCACCAGATATACCTCTTAACGTTTCTAGATCCTATTTACAAGCCGACGGAGCAGTTAAGAAGATTTCTGCTTACATAACCAGAAAAGTTGCTGATAAATTATCTAGTTTATTTAAAAAAGACCGCAAAGGATTTGAACAAAAATGGAATGACATTAAAATTGTTATTGAATACGGGATGTTGAGTGAGGAAAAGTTTTTTGAAAAGTCAGAAAAATTTGCTCTTTATCCTTCAGTTGACGGCACTTTTTACACATATGAGGAGTTATATAACAAGATAAAAGCAAAACAAACCGACAAAGATGATAATTTAGTAATTCTTTATGCATCAGATAAACAAACTCAACACAGTTACATTGAAAATGCAAAAAATAAAGGCTATGAAGTATTATTGTTGGACTCTCCTATTGTTAGTCATCTGATTCAAAAACTTGAAACTTCCAAAGAAAAAATTCAGTTTGCAAGGGTTGATTCAGATCATATTGATAACCTGATCAACAAAGACCAGAATAAAGTTTCAAAGTTAAGTGATGATCAAGGGAAAGAATTAGAGGAAATTGTGAAAAATGTTATCAATGATGAAAAATTTATAATCAAGTTAGAGCCACTGGATTCTAAAGAAAACCCTTTCATAATTACGAATCCAGAATTTATGAGAAGAATGAAGGAAATGCAGCAAAGCGGTGGAGGTGGGATGTTTGGATCTGGTAGTATGCCAGATATGTTTAACCTTGTAATCAATACAAACTCAGAACTTATTTCTCAAATTATTAATACTAAAACAAGAAAAAAACAAGAAAGACTAATTAGTCAAAGTTTAGATTTAGCAAAACTATCCCATGGTCTTCTCAAAGGTGAAGAACTCACAAAATTCATAAAAAGAAGCTATGATATAATTAAATAGTATTATGTAAAAAATGCCTCGCTTAACTCAGAGGCATTTTTTTATTATCTTTATTGGGTATGATGGCTTTGTTTTTGTAATATTTGGGTTGCAGTATTTTTTGTAACATCATCATAAAATTATATCTAATTCCTAATTAAATAATGAAATGGATTTAAGAAACTTGATTAAAATTTTTTTTATTTTTTTTCTATTATTTAATTGTAATACAGCATATTCTCAGTACAGTAAAAATCATTACATTCCTCCAATAACATCAACTGGAAGCGGAGGTGGTAATGCCCAAGAGCAATATTTATATATCTCGACCCCCAGTCAAACGCCTGTAAGTGTTACTATAAAACCATTAGGTGGTACTGAAATAACACAGCTTGTTTCAAATGCCGCCCCTTGGGAATACTTCATTGGTGATGGAAATAACACAAATCTTATATTGCGTAGCAGTCTGCTGAACGGAAATCCTTTTGACGACAAAGGTTTTATAGTCGAAGCTGAATATCCTGTATACGTCTCTGCTAGACTACGTTCCAGTAGTCAAAATTATCAGGCCGGAACCATAGTAAGTAAGGGAACAACTGCGCTGGGAAATGAATTTAGGGCTGGTAGTTTTGTTAGTGGAGGTAACTTAGGTGGCTCTGCAGATAATTATCTTGATTTCATTACTGTTTTAGCAACACAAGACAATACTACCGTTAATTTTACTGAGTTTGGAAACGGAGTAACATTTATAAATAACATTCCAACAACCAACATATTATTGAATGCTGGTGAATCATACTCAGTAGCAACAACTCCATATCCGACTTCATCAAATTCTGATAATGCTGGAGGATTAATTGGGGCACTAATTGAATCAGACAAACCTATTGCAGTGAATTCTGGCTCCTTTACCGGAAGTAATAGTTTAAATGGTAATAATACAGGTCAAGATGTTGGTGTTGATCAGCTTGTTCCAAGTGATGTTGTAGGGGATGAATATATTTTTGTTAGAGGTCTTGGTCCAGATGAAGTTGAAAGACCTTTGATTGTAGCACACGAAGATAATACTGAAGTTTACGTAAACGGATCCCTGCAAGTAACCTTAAATGCAAGCGAATACTACTCCGTACCATCAAGTTTTTACGGGGTTAGTTATGAGATAAATGATTATGATTTCAATGGAAATGTAAATGCCGATGGCTTTCCCGAAGTAGACCCAAACACTGGATTGGTAATTAATCCTGCTGCTAATGCCGATGATCAACCACCAACAAACCAGTCAAGTAATATGTATGTAAACACTTCAAAACCTGTTTTTGCATTTCAAGTAATTGGAGGTTTAAGATGTGGGTCAAATGTTCCAGGCTGGGGAAGTTCACTTAGTACAGCAAATGGAGTCGCAAATGTTGGATTATTTTTTGTACCTCCAATTAATTGTACAACCCCAAATACAGTTAATAATATTCCAGCAGTAAGTAATATTGGACTCACAAACGCTTTCTTTGGTGGAGTAGTTACAATAATAGCTGAATCAGGTGCTGATTTATTCATTAACGGAAACCCTATTACAGATTATGGTGCTATACCACAAACCGTGACAGCAAATCCTATTTTTGAATCATATACAATTGAAAATTTAATTGGGGATATTACCATTGAATCTAGTGCACAAGTATATGTTGCAACTTTTGGTGCAGAGGAATATGCAACTTTTGGTGGTTATTATTCTGGATTTGATACCAAACCAGAAATTGTTCTTGAACCAATAACAATTAATACAGAAACTTGTATACCAAATATAAATTTGAGTTTAGGTAGTATTTCAACCTATGACGAATATCAATGGTATTACAATGGAGTTGAAATTCCTGGTGCTACCCAGCCAGATTATGTGCCAACTGATGCCGGGTATTATCAAATTTCTGCTAATATTTTAAATTGTGCAGGTGAAGCTTTATCTAACAACCTTCCTGTAAGCTCTTGTCCTGAAGATTATGATAATGATGGTATCAATGATAATATAGATGTTGATATTGATAATGATGGAATTTTAAATTGTGTTGAATCTCTTGGGAATCAATACATTGAACTAAGCGATCCAGCAGGTGGTACTATCAATGGTATTTATGACTACACTTTTGGATTAAATTCCTCTGATTCCAGTGTAGCTGAATGGATTGGAGATGATTTGGGTAATTGGCAAACTTCTTCACCTCCTTCATATTTTGATAGCAACAGTAATCCTCAAGATGGATTTATATCATCTTCAACAAGTTTCAATAATGAAATAAGCTTAGCTATAAGTTACAGTGGAGTAATTGGCGGTACCACAGTGACCAGCTCACTTGATAATGAAGAGTGGTTTAGTATAAAGGTTCCCTTTGATAAAACCCTTACTTTACTGGATCCTGATGACCAGCTGTTAATTGACACGAACTTTGACGGAATATTTGAGACTGGAATCACAAACTTCTCCAATTTTGAAATTCGCTTTAGAATAAACGGAGCGAGTTTAGATGCCCAAGATGCAAACTTTATTTTTTATACGCATTTAACAGATTATTTTGAGGTTACTCATTACAATTCTTCTCAAAATGTTAATACTGCAATTTTTAATGTGATTGCCACATGTCTTCCCGTAGATAGTGACGGAGATGGTGTGGTCGATTCAAGAGACTTTGATAGTGATAATGATGGAATTACTGACATAGTTGAGGCAAGCGGTGATGGTTATATTCCAATTTCAGGGATTGATACAAATGGTGATGGTTATGATGATATTTTTGCAAATGACTTTACACCAAATGACTTTGATAATGATGGAGTATATGATTTTCTGGATTTAGACTCTGATAATGATGGTATTTTTGATCTTCATGAATCAGGGGCTTTAACTTTAGTAAATGATGGTGACCTAAATGGGGTAATTGACGGAACTGTTGTTGGAAATAACGGATTAAATGATTCAATTGAAACTACAGCAGACTCCGGAATTTTAAACTACTCTGTAGAAAATACCACATTTAACGATGATGATTTCTTTAACTATATAAACTTAGATTCAGATTCTGATGGTTGCTATGATGTAGTTGAAGCAGGTTATACAGACCAAAATGATGATGGAATACTGGGAGATAATCCAATTAGTACTGATCCTGTTACTGGGCTTATTACAAGTGGAATTGATGGTTATACACTGCCAATTAATGATGATTATATAATTAGTGCGCCGATTGTTATTGATGTTCAGCCTGAACCAGAATATATTGTCTGTGAAAATGGGTCAATTCAAATTACAATTCAATCATCAACAATAGATGAATACCAATGGCAATCATCACCTGACGGAATAAATTGGAGTGATCTTATTAATAATACATATTTCTCAGGAGTTAACACTGATACATTACAAATTATTGACATTCCTTTATCATTAGATAATATTCAATTTAGGGCTTTAGTTGATAGAGATGGGTTTGGTTGTATATTATATTCAGATTCATCAACATTATTGATTAATCCGGTTCCAGAGACAATTATTCCAACTCCACTGGAAGAATGTGATGATGATTATGATGGAATAGTATCAAATTTCGACTTAGAAACTAAAACTGACGAAATTTTAAATGGGCAAACTGGTATTACTGTAACCTATCATGAAACTATTAATGAAGCCGAAAATAATTCAAATGGGTTGGTTGGACCATATACTAATATTGATGCAGATAATCAAATACTTTATGTTAGATTAGAGGATAATATAACACTTTGTGTAGCAATTACTACTCTTGAGCTTGTTGTTAATCCTATTCCTGAGGTGGTTATACCACCTGTTTCAGAAGTATGTGACCCGAACTACGACGGGATAACAACTATGGATCTAAGCTTATTAGACTCTGCAATTTTAAATGGTCAGACTGGAATTAGTCTTACGTATCATCTCACACAAGAGGATGCTGATGACGCTTTGGGTGCACTTCCTTTTAATTATCAAAATACATTATCTCCGTTTGAACAAGAGCTTTTTGTAAGATTAGAAAACGATATTACCGGTTGCTATTCTACAACAATTCAAGAAATTATAGTTAATGTGCCTGCTGTAATTGAGGTTGCGGATTATGAACTTTGTGATTATAACAACTCCGGTGATATGATAGAAATATTTGATATAACCACTTTGGACAGTGAAATTATAAACGGACAGGATGTAACTTTATCCTACTTTACAACAGTAGCTGATTCTCAAAATAATACTAATGCCCTTTCGGTTGTAGAACTTCAAAATTATGAAAACACAACTGCATCTAGTGAACCAATATTTGTAAGATTAGAACAAAATGTAACAGGCTGTCTCAGTTTTGGTTCATTTAATATTACGGTAAATCCATTACCAAATGTCATAGAAAATACAGACTTGGTTCAGTGTGATATTGGAAATTTATTCTTTGGAGACTCTCCAAACGATGGTTACTCCATTTATAATTTGGAAGAAGCTGCTGAAAATATTGTTATTGGTGATGATCCAAATAACTATGTTCTTACCTTCCACACATCTCAGACAGACTTAGATGCGGGAATTGGTGCTATTGCTGATCCTACAGCATACCTAAATACTTCTCCTTTACAAAATATTTATTGTAGAGTTGAAAACATTAATACAAGCTGTTACACAACCTCTTTTTTCTTTTTAGAAACTATATACAACCCAATACCTGCGGATGCTGGACTGACTGTTTGCGATAATAGTGAGGGAAATGGAAATGATTATGACGGACTGGGGTTATTTACGTTAAGTGATGCGAATGAATATGTATTATCATTAATTATTGATATTGTTAATAACGACCCTGACCCCACGAACGATATTGCTGATTTTAGTGAACTTAATATTGCATATTATGTAAGTGAAGAAGATGCAATATTGGAGCTTAATCAACTACCTAATGAGTATGTGAGTGAAGTTCCAGATGAGCAGACAGTATATCTTAGGATTGAAAGAGGTAATGATTGTTTTGGAATTGATACAATGGATTTAGTGGTACTACCTGTTCCCGAGTACAACGAAATACCAGATGAAATTTTATGTACAGACACTCCTGGTGTTATTGATATAAATCTTACAGATTATGATTCGCAAGTATTAGGACTTCAAGATCCTAATCTATACAATGTAACATATCATGACTCTCAGTTAAATGCCGATACAGGAACCGATCCTTTGGTAAGCCCATATACTGTAAACGAAGAGCAAACAATTTATGTTAGAGTCGAAGTGGATAATAGTGACCCTTTTACTACTGGTTGTTTTATTTCTAATATAAACTTTACATTAACTGTTGAAACAAAGCCTATTTTTGCAGCTCCTAGTCCACTTATCGTTTGTGATGATGATGAAATAGATGGAACTGCAATCATTGATATTTCTGTTGTAACTGAAGGAATTATGGCTGGTATAGAAGATAATGTAGTTACTTATCATGAAACACCCGAGGATATGAATTCAGGTTTAAATGCCATAGAAAATACTTCGTCTTATACCAATATTTCAAATCCGCAAACACTTTACGTCAGAATTGAAGATAATATGACTGAATTAACTGGCTGTTATTCGGATACTACTTTAGAATTATTTGTACAAATACCACCTCCAGTGACTGATCCTCCTGCGTTAGAATATTGTGACGCAGATGCTGATGGTTTTGGGGTATTTAATTTAAGTGAATCTGATGCAATAATTGCAAATGGTTTACCAAATTTATTAATTTCTTATCATGAGACTTTATCTGATGCAGAAAATAATTTATTTCCTATAACGGGTCCCTATAATAACATTGTTGCTTACGAGCAAACCATTTATATTAGAGTTGAAGACACTACAATTACCACTGACTGCTTTAGCTATTTAGAACTTACTCTGTCTGTAAATGATGTTCCTCAAATTAATACATCACCTGCTTCACTTGAGATTTGTGATGATAATACTGCTGATGGTATTGGGATGTTTGATTTAAGTTTTAGTAATGATGAAGTTCTTAATGGTTTAGATCCTTCT
>Ga0160422_10001729_pt1 | contig 13615 bp, 3 predicted proteins | sample Fk160mmetaG_FD_108192 | JGI IMG/M metagenome (GOLD analysis project Ga0160422, IMG submission 108192) | Marine microbial communities from the Central Pacific Ocean - Fk160115 60m metaG | ecosystem: Environmental > Aquatic > Marine > Oceanic > Photic zone | place: The Central Pacific Ocean...
CCACCTTCTTCTATTGTAAGAACATCATTAATCTTGTAATTATATCCAAAGTTTGTAATTTCAAAACTAATTATACTTGATGCAGTACCAACACGAACTGATATAGATGCACCGATACCAGTTGAACTACCAACCAACCTTAAGTTTTCATAATTAAGTGGTTTTTCAAATTCAAGAACTGGAGGAGTTGCAGAACTAAATCCAGAACCACCACCATTTGTAATTGTGACAGATGTAACTATACCAGCAGATACATTTGCCTTACCTATGGTTACGATACCAGAACTACCACGAGCCTTAACAAGTATATTTGTTTGTAATCCAACTCGATAACCAGAACCACTGTTTCCAATTGATACTGACTCAACAGTTCCAGCAGCAGATACGATTGCAGTTCCACCAGCAGCAACTAAGGGTTGATATCCAAAGTTTGTGGTCTCACCAACAGAAACTATAATACCACCTCTAGGAACTGATGATATATTTACATCATAATTGTTTGTAGCTCCAACACCTGTGAAACTTACAGAGGTAATACCAGCAGTTTCAACGATAGTATAATCATCATTTGGATTTTGGAATATTTCATTTAAGAGAATTACACCTGTATTCGTTGCAAATCCAGTTACATTTGAACCACTAGACTTTAAAATAAAGTTGGTTGCGATTCCTGTAAACTGTTCTTCTACAGTGTCAAACACAAAGTTATCTGCGTAAGTTTCTTGTGTTCCGCCAGGGATTCCAGTTCGAGTGAAGACCCGACCAGCGAATGTGGATGTAGTTGTCAAACCAGATGGGCCTTTCTCACCTTTAGGTGGATCTGTAAAGTTAATTGTATCTTCAACAATTTGATAGTTGCCTAAGAACTTAGTAACGGTATCACCAGCACTATGATTTGCGATTGCAGAATTAAGTCTTCCTCTTCTTACAAGTATTCTATTTGTAGATCCAATACCAACGGTATCAATCTTCATAAACTCATCATTAACCTTAATTGTATCACCTGAGAAGAATGACGATATACCAGTTATCGTAATAAAGTCTGTTTCTAACGCTGCATCAAACGATAGTTTAACATTTACAGGAGATTGTATGACTGGACTTTGAATATTGTTATCTAAAGTTATCAAAGCCTTAGAATTAAGATTCTTTGAAGTAAATGAGTGAGTTGTTCCAACTCCAACAGCGGACACATCAATAACTTTTGGAATAGCTTGAAGCGCCTCAGCTGCCGTTCTTGCGACCTTAAATTTATTCTCTGCGAGTTTAACTGCAAATACTGTAGATGGTAATTTAGTAGTAACACCAATTCCACTAATAGATGTTGCTGCGATACCGATACTCATTGTTGTGCCAGCACCAGTTGGTGTATAAGTTAGTTCTTCACCAGTTTGGAAGAAGTGATTATTGACTATAAATGTATCGTTTGTAACATCAACTACGGCAGCGTCTGATGAATCAAATGTCTTATGGAATATTGGATCTCCAGCATGTTTTAGAGGGAATGAAAACTTAATGTCATTCTCCGTTCCAGTGTATGAACCCTCGGCAGATTTTAATCTAGAGTTTGTAAATGTAACAAAACCAACTCCACCTGTTCCAGTTTCTGTGAAGTTACGTTGGAATACTTTCGTTGTAATCGCTGTGTTTGCTGGAGGAGTTAAACGAAGTTCTATGTCACCACCAGATGCTGTCGAATAACCAACACCAATCACTCCAAGTCCAGATGTTGAAGTGTTATTTGTAGAGAAGTTGTCTATGTAACCAAACTCTGTGAAGAAAGGTTCGTTACTATCATGAATCGCAGTTACCTGAGTGACAGCATATTTGTCATTTGTTGTATCATGTATTTCAATCAGTGCATCAAAAGCAGTATATGTATTTGAATTGATTCCACTAATTCTTGTCGCTTGTGGAGTTCCTGTCGCTGCGATGTTAGTGGTTGTAGATAGTAATTCTGTCAATGATATAGTTGTGCTTCCAATACCTGTTGCAGTTGAACCTATGGATGTTTGGTGAACTCTCATTGTTACACCAATTCCAGTCTCAGGTGTAAAGTAGACACTTGTGATTCCAGATCTAACATCTGCACCAAATGTTCCAAGACCTACACTTGGAGCGTTGGTTCCAGATATATTATCATTAATCATCTGAGCATAATCTAACAGATATACCTCCTCACTATCATTTAATACAACTAACTCATTTATCTGAGTTCTTTCCTGACCACCTATCTCTTGTGTTTGAATAAGTAACTTAGAGGTTGTAACCGCAGTAGTTCCAAATCCCACAACTTGAACTGGAGATGGATCTGTGGAACCAATACCAGTTGATGAAGATATGATACTGACACCAACTCCAACATTTATCTCAGTTCCAATATCTCCTTCAGCTGCAACTGTATTTTTAAATGTTTCTTGTGCAAATATTCTTAATGAATAGTTATTGAATTTAGATTTTGCTGGGACAAATCTTAGGTTCCCTGTTGTTCCTGTTATTGCAAAATCAAAATCACCGAGATCAATAGATGTTTCCACACGACCAAACTTCATCATGTAACCGATAGATCTATCATGAAGTAAGTTAACCTGAATTATTTCTTTTTCACCTGAAAATCTGGTATCAAAGAGTAAAACATAGAACTTAACACCATCAACTTCATCGATGTCAAAAGCAAAAATATCAGAGAATGCAGTTGCACGAGGTAAGTCATTGAACTGAGAACTAACACTATCAATTGAGATTGCTCTGTTTGTTCTAGATTCAATATAATCTGTTAGAATTTTATTACCAAAGTTTATTTCATCAGAGGCAAACTGTCCATTAATATTCTTAGAGTTTTCTGTAACTAAGTCAAAATCATATGAATTATGAAGAGATTCATCTTCACTTATCAAATCTGCGACCACCACAGCAACAGAAGTACTAATACCCACAGATGCATTACTACGATTCTTATCATCTGTAGATGCTGTTGATACGACACTCACATCTGCAAAATTTCTAAATCCAACAACATGATTTAAACTATTAACTGAGTCTTTCCATGTATCGTAGTCAATTGTACTTCCTAATGAGTATGAGAATGTTTGATAGTAATCATTATCTGCTAGTTTTTGCAATTCAGTATTTAACTTTCCAGTCTCTTTACGGAAACCACTTCTAAATTCTGAATCAGAGTCAATATTGAAAACAGAACTAAATTTTGTTGTCTGTTCAATTAATGCGATAGATTTTGAAGATGCACCGTTAATTGATTCTCCAACTTTAAAAGTATCATTTGAAAGAACTTTTAAATACTTGTTATTCTCATTCCATGCAACAACAGTTCCAACTTTATCACCCGTGCTGACAGTTTCACCGACACTAAATTGATTTGTTTCTACACTAATATTAAATTGTGCAATATTTTCAAAAGGTATCGCTTGTCCAGATGATTTCGTTGCACTAAACGTGCCTGGCTGTGTGACTGATGAGTCTAGTTTATAGGAAACTGTAGCATTTCCTCCGCCTGGATTTGTATTAACACCAGTAATTACAAAAGGTTCATAATTATAATCTGATGAGTTGAATCCACTTCCTGTTGAACCAATGCCGATATTTTCAACATATAGTTTCTCACCTAAAGTAAATGGATATGTTGATGAAGTATAACCACCCTCAAGAGTTAATGTAACAACATTTGTTCCAGATGTAAAATCTAAGTCTTTAACTTTAATTCCGTTATTATTATTAGTAGCAACTATTTTTGGATTCGTATCATATAAAGAATTTGTATTTCTTAAAATTCTAACTTCAGATACAGATGTTCCTTGTAAATCAGTTTCAGTTAGAACTTCATTTTTAACTAAACCAGTTACACGGTCAATTATTACAATATTTGGTGGTTCAAGATAATTTTTACCACCAGAACTAATTCCTATATTTTCAATTGTAGATAATCTATCTAATCTTAATATTTGAGGTAATTGCACAGATGGTTGTATTGTTTTATCTGCTGAGTAATCAAATCCTAAGTTTTTAATTGTATAGTTTCTTAACTTACCAATATCACTACTATTCAATCTAATCACACCACCAACTCCAAGAGTGGATCCGATTGATGTAACAACAGGAATATTTTGATAGTTTCTACCTTTTGATATGATTCTAATTTTGTTTATAGATCCTATGGCACTAGTTGATGATGTGTTATACTTTAAAGTTGTAGCCTCCTCTTTTGTATATCCATCTTTTTCTGGTTGAGATGGTAACACAAATGAGAATGTGGTGCTTCCTATTCCTGTGATTACATAATCACCATTGTAAACACTGTCTGAAATTTTTAAACTTGAGTGATTAATTACATCAGTATCAACAATAGGATTTCTCTTAAGTGGAGCATTGATATTTAAATTTACAGGTGTTAGTTTATAAAATAAATCCTCTGGAGTATTTTGTGTAACTGATAAATCAACTCTTGCAGTTGTTGTAACTCCTACAGTTCCAACGCCTATCACTTGGAATCCATCATCCTCTAAATTATTAAAATATGGATTTGTAAAGTTTGTATCTCTGAATAATTCAAAATCAAAAACCTGTGTTCTTTTTCCAGATATGACTTGAGTTAGAGATGTATCAGATACGGCGAATCCAACTTTATATCCACGAGTAAGTGATAATGGTGGATTGATAAGAGCTATTTTGTGTCCAGACCCAGTTGATGTAAGTGATATGCAATCAGGTATTAACTTTTTAGATTTAAAAGCAGTTTGAGATAATTTAATTGTATTTTTATCAATTCTAACAACAAAGTATGTAAAATCATTAAATAATGGACTTGCTGGACTTGTTGATTTGTAAATTATTTTATCGCCAGTTTTATATCCATGATTAGGAAGTGTAATTTGATCTTTGTTTATATCTACAGCAGCTGCACCAAAACTAATAGGATTGATAAATGTTCTGCGAGTTGTGTCATCAAACTGAACATCAAAAGAGGTTGTGATGCCTGGTGTTACAGACACTGAGATACGATCATTTGCAGTTAAATTATGTGCTTCCTTACAAACAACAGTTCCGACTACCTTTTCTGCAAAACCAGTAATCTCAGGTTTTGTTGGTGTAAGACTATGAGATTCTCCACTTCCAAATCCATCAAAGAATAATTGATACGCTGTTGAACCAATACCAGTAACAGAACCAGTTGAACCAATACCTAATGGATTCGTAGATATGCCAAGTAAATCCCTACCAAGATTAATTGCAAATACTGGAGAGTTATTAGTTAATCTAAAGTTTGGTACGTTATTAATTCCATTAGAAACTAAAAGAGGAGTTCCATCATCACTTGAATATATAAGTTTTTCACCAGTGGCAAACCCGTGATCTTGCAAAAATATACTTTGAGTTGGAATAAATCTGTCTGTGGAACCGCCACCGATAACTCTATAAGAGTAACTAATTGTTGATCCAATTCCAACACCAGATGCTGTTCCTATTGCAACACTCTCTGTGGGATTAAAATAATATGGAATATTGACTCTAGTTTGAATATCAGTATTAATACCTAGATTAAATGTGATATTACGATTTAATGATGTAATTAAAGATGTGCTTGTATGTGCGATACCAGTCAAAGATGGAGGATATCCGATTCTACCATCAAATTGTCTCTTGACTCTAACCTTGTCATTAACATCATCCACATTGAGAACTAAAAATCTCTCTGTATTAATACCTAAAACATCATTTGGTGCAATTGCATTTCTAGATAAATCACCAGTCACAGATAGATCTGTAATCATACCAGTTGAACCAGTTGTTCCAATGCCTGCATTTAGAATTAAGAATGATGTGTTAAATCCAATTTGATGTCTACCATCTAATTTTCTTAAAGAATCTGTGGAAAGTCCAGATATGGTAACAACATCACCAACGACTAAATCATGAGGTTGAGATGAAAGTCCAGTTACTTGTCCATTCTGATTATTGTAAGTAAATACTATATTTTCAATCTTAACTATAGTTGAAGCGATTGATACAATTTCTTTTCCTTCAACAAATGATACTTCACCAGAAAAACCATTTCCTTTTCCTAAATTTTGAATTCTAAGATCATCTTTAACTTGATATCCTGTTCCAGCACTTAATAATTCATATTGATCAATTCTACCAGCAGATGCATAATTAACTTCAATTTCTTGATCTACCTTCTTACGACTATCATATATGCCTTCATAATCTGCACCAGAACCCTCAAGTTTATATGGATTTGTATTTCTTCTTAAATTTAAAGTGTTTAAGTCTAAATCTTGATTATTTGTTTCTACAAAATTAAACTCATCAGGTTGTGCAGCATAGTTTGCACCAATTAGATATGGGAATACTGGCGAACGGAAGTTTTTAAATGTTCCACTTGTTTCGTTTTCGTTTGGATTAATTGTTGCAAAGTAAGCAAAAGTTCCATTTGGATAATCTGGAGTGATACAATATCTTCCATTATTTTCATCTAAGTCACCATTTCCAAGAAACTCATAATCTTCAATAAAAAATCCAAGTGGGAACGTAGATATTGGAGGGCCATTCTCTCTTGTTGTCTTAAGAGAATATCCAGATCTCATGAGTCTTACAATACCACCATCTTTGCGATCATATCCATAAGGGCCATATATCGGATTACCATCATATCCCCAACCAATGATGGGTGAATGATTTAAAGATACTTGTTCTGCGTTGTTTAGAAGGTTTAAGTCATTTGATGTATAATCAATCGTACCATCACTATTTTTTGATTTTAGTATCTTTCTTAAACCTCTTGGTGCATAATAAGATGAAAATTTAATTCCTTCATCATTATTACCTCTTGTTAAGAATCCATCATCTCCGTAGAATATATCTTCATATCTTTTGACATTATTAACTGCCCAAGATCTAATCTTCGGCAAAAATACAGCACCAGTGCCAGGAATTACTTCTTGAACACCAACACTTGCGGTTGAATATCCAACACCACCATTATCAATAGTAACTTGATCAACTCTTCCATTACTAATTGATGATATTATTTTCGCACCAACACCATCACCCAGAATTGTTAAATCGGGAGTAGATGTATATTCTGCGCCAGAACGAGTTACAATTACAGATTGTATTCTTCCGTTTGTAACAATCGCCTTGTACTCAGATGATGAACCAGAAGATACTCTTACTTGTGGTGGAATACTGAAATTAAACGTAGATTCATTTCCATATCCAAGACCAGCATTCTCAACATTAATAGATGTAATTGAACCTCTTACAATTGGATTCACTCTCGCATGATAATTTTCTGGTTCCGCAGTGTTGATTCCAATTGTTCCCTTGACACGAACAGTGATGGGTGGGTAATTAAATACATGTTCTCCAGAACCAACTGATGTTAATCCAACAAACTGTTTTGACTGATAATTTGCATCAGATAGTGTAGATCCAATTCCAGCAGCTGCAAGTCTAAAACGACTATCACTAACTTTCAAGACATAGTAATCTTGATCTGTATCTAAACCACCAATCTTAACTTCATTATTTGAATAACGAATAAGCTCTCCATCTTTAAATCCATGATTAGTGTATTCAATGAAATCAGAATATGTATTAATACCAGCAGTAGGAATCAATCGTCTCTTGTTTTCATATCCTTCGCCAGGATTATCAATGATAATTTGACCTAAAACAAATTTCTTTCTTAAACTTTGAAATCTTTGTGAACCATCAGCAAAACCAGTTAAGTTAATTAAGTTTGATTTTGTTATTGCATCATTTTGATTATTTGCAAGTTTAATTGTTGTTTGATTAACTTTTGATACAAAGTAAATTGATTCATCAACTAATCTTTGATCTGGATTATTTTGAATTAGAGTTGTTGTGATACCAGCGCTTGCAATACCTATTGCACCAGTGTTAAATGTTTTATAGATTACAGCCTCTCCATCACGGAACTTATGAAAAGTTCCAAAACCAATTGTATCATCTGCGATATTGATTGCATTACCTGTAGATGATGCGTCAAAATCCATGAAGTGATCAACTTGTTTTAATCTTGACCTTGCAATTGCGTTTACACCATTACCACCACTAATTTCTATGATTGGTGGTGCAACATAGTCAAAGCCTGGGTCTATGATATCAATTCTTTCAAACGAACCTTTAACGTTTGCAGTAGCACTCACACCAGCACCAGTTAAACTTTCAACACTAACTTTTGGTGGAGTAATAACATCAAATTGGGAACCACCTTCTAAAACATCTATTGATTCTACACCACCAAAAAATATAACATCACCTGACTTATAGTTTAGTATCTCTGTGCCATTCACAAGCATGCCAGTGGCGCCTGGCGCTGTCTCACGCCTTGCCCCGTCAAACACTGGATTTAACGGAAATCTCTTTAATAATTTCTGATGATCAAGTTTTTTATTCGCAAGCTCAGGAACAGAAATTTTGAATGTTCCATTTCCAGTTGCATCTACAAAATCACCATTTACTAAGTCAGGTAAAGAGTTTGCAAGACGAATATTATTAGAATCAACACGACTCACATAATAGTTTTTACCATCAATCAGTTGACCTAGAAAACCACTAATCACATTATATGTGACAACCTCTCCAGAATAGAATCCATGATCCGCTGCACCTTCCGTAACCTGTATCAATTGTATGAGGTCTCCTCCAGTGGCGCCAGTCCATGTTATAGAACGATCTGGTGCAGCTATTGGTTCGTTACCTAAACTTGGAAGAGAAGGCGAAGCAACGTACATATGAGGATGTGGTGGTAACGCTAATGCATTATCACTTTCATGGTCATATACATTTTGAACATCAGTTGTGTATTTTGTAATATTATCATGAAGAGAACTATTACCTCTCTTTAATCTTCTACGAACAAATGCAAAATTATTTTCAGCAACACCAGGCAAGTCACCTACTATAAATGTTGAACTACTAATAACACTTAATACACGACCAACTGCAACTAAAGTAGATTGACCATCTAAAACTTCAATTGCATCTTCCTCTAGTAATCCGTGATCAGAAAGAGTTGTAATATTAAAACTACTGCTTGACTGTCTTGTAACAGTCTTTGGTGTGAACTTTACAGAAGTATTATAAACCCATGAACTAAAATTACCATCTTCAGAACTTTTATTGATGCCAAATGATCCAACTTTAACTTTATCACCTTTATTAAAGTAAAAAGTATTCTCAGGAATTGGAAAATCTTTTAAAACACCTGTGATTAAAACTTCAATTTTCTTTGTATTATTTGCAAAGGAGTATCCATATGCAACATTATTATATCTAACATCATCACCAATGTTTAAAGTGTCACGAGCTGTATCCACTCCCACAAATTGATTAGCAGTTTTACCTGTATAGGTAACAACACCAGCCACACTCGCCGTTGGCAAAGACAAAGAACCACTTGTAGGAAAACCAACTGTTGTGTCAACAGTAATTACAGTGCCTCCAATCGATACAGGATCAGTGACACGAGTTCTGCCTGGAACTACAAAATCACCGTTAATTGAATCTTTCGATACTGTGATTTGATAATAATTTTCTCCACCATATTTAAATTCCTTTACATCTGATATTGCACCAGAAGCACCACGAATATTCTTATCATCCTCATCAATATCTTGAAATAGTGTTGAACCCTTAAGATTTCTTGGATCACCTGTAATAGATTTAACCACAAAATCCTGACCAAAACCGTAATCAGCATCAGATGGTTTAATTAAAAACTCTGATGGTTTGATAATATTAACTTCTTGACCATATAAAGCTCTGAATAAAATTTTATATGACTCCTCAGTTCCCTTTGTTCGATAAAAATCTTTTATCTGTCGAATAAATTTAACCTTATCTAAATCACTACTTAATTTGCGATTTTCAAAACCACTTGCAAATGTGCTTTTAAGTTTATCAAAAAACTCACGAATAAAAAGATTTGAGAGATTATGAACTTTTGTTCCACCAGTATGAGATGCACCCACACTTGTATTAAAAGATAATAGATCAGGTCTTGTGGGTTGATCCATTCCATCAACACCACTAAATCCACGAACGCATCCAGTGAATGATGTAGTGCCAATGCCTGTATAAGTTATAATTTCATCATCTATTTTTAATAATCCATATTTACTTGGATACCCTTTTGTTGAATCCACAAATATTGTAGATGAAAATGATTGGGTATCTGTAGATAATCCAGTGTATTCCGTTAGTGCAGCACCAACATACGTTTGTAATTTAGTATATCTGTCAAGATTCTCTGCAATATTAACTGACCCACCCTGATATTCTTGGGAGATATAGTATTGCTTCATGAAGTCCACAAAAAGTGGACTTTCAGATTGTACAAACTCAGGTAACTGATTCTCAATTACCTGATTGATTTCAACTCTTTGTATTGATGTGTCTATCATTAATATCCGCCGCCGTAGCTAGATCCACCGCCACCAGAAGATGTAGGGGTAGAAGAACTTGAAGTTGATGTAGATGCACTCATGGATGTGACTGTACCACTACTTGATGTGGTTGTTCCAGTTGAAGAAGCTGTTGATGGAAGAATCGAAGCAGCTGTTGAAACAGGAGAATTAGATTTTCTCGTGAAAGTTGGAGTATAATAACTGTGTGTATGAACAAATCTCGATCCAGACGTATTTTCACCTGATGAAATTAAATCTTGAACCATGTTGATTGTTGTATTTGTCATATCAAACTTAACATATAAATCTCGAAGACCAACAATATCATTTGAGTGTGGAATTGCTTGAATTTCAATCACGCCATCTGCAATCACTGTTGAAGTTATATTTACAGTATCTATAAGAACTTCACCATGCATATAATCAACTGTTCCAGCGTTTTTCTTTACAATATTAGGAGTTCCGCCCTCTATGTATGTGAAAAAGAATATTCGACCCTTTTCACGATTAATTACTTCATCAGCAAGATAAACCGTGCCTGTAACACCTTCAATTGTAAATCCTGTTGAAACTACGTTATAGGCACTCTCTTGTGTATGAAACATATTACCAAAACACACTTCATATTGAGCAAATTGACCTAAAACTGCTTTTAAATTGCGTCTAATACATACAAGAGTAATGTTTGATGTAATTGATGAGTCAACACTATCAATTAATGACACAGCCTTACTGTATTTGAATCTACCACCAAATTTATTCACATCAATTGAACGTGAATATTGAGTCAATGCATTTGAAACACCAGTTTTAAGATTATCTGGATCATCATTTAAATTTGTGTTATAGTATGGATTTGTTTTAAGTTCAACATACAAATATTTCAAATCAACAAACTCTGGAACAATACCAGCGACTGCATAACTTTTTAATTTTTGTATTAAATCTCTTTTTGTCTCATCTGATAAAAAATCACCATTTCGAGGTTTAACAGAGATGAAAACCTTTCCAAAACGAGGTGGATTCATTTCTTCTCCACCATAAGCTGTTACAGACTCGACATTTGGGTAGATAAATCCTAAAACTGACTCATAATCAGATGAAGTGACTGCCCGATACTGTGAGGAGTAAATCCTTGGTGCATAATACTTAATTGATGATATTGATTCAATCTCATCACCATCTCTTGAATTTTCAATCGTTTGAACACCAGAAATATTAGCTGCGTTGATTGATGCACCATCTTGATTTGTAATATTTCCTACAAAACTGAATGAGTTTGCTCCATTTCCATCTCGACCCTCTGTTACAATATAACTAACCGTGATATAATTATTATTTGATAGTTTTTTACCAATTACATTATCACCAAAGATTAATTCATACCTTTCATCTTCAATTTCCTGTAAAAGATATGAAGAAGATGTTGATGTCACTCCTACAATATTATCAATCTGTTTATAGGTGACTGTGGATGATGATTCAGAGGTTGGGCGAACTTTGACTCGAATCGTAGATGTATCTATGAAAGAATTAGTAAGAATGTAACGTTGATTGAATAAAGAGGTGTTTACAGTAAAATTTTGATTGATAAGAGTCCCTTCATATATGTCTACATTGCTAAATTCAGCAAATCCATTAACAACGGGCACTGTAATTGGTTCTGGAATTGAAAATAAGAAGTTTGTACCGTTACCAGCACCATTACACACCAAACCAGAATTCAATGTAAGTGTTGATGTCTCAGTTAAACCACTTACAAAAAATGAAATCTTAGCTTTTGCTGATCTTTTTGATCTTGGAACATAACCAATGTTTCTAGCAAGTGCAACAACATTTTCTCGAAGTGTAGATGAATCGAGAAAACATTCATTCGCTGCCATATTGGTGTTATATGCAGTAATATATGTATTATACGCCAACGCATCAATAATGATTGAAAGGTTAGACCCTTCAAAGTCATAATCAGTAAAATTAGTATTCGCCCTCAGATAGTCTCTGATTGACGTTTTTATTTGATCAAAATCTAAGTTAACATATTGACCGAATGCCATTATACTCTAGCTGGGAAAAGGAGAACGTCTACTTGTTGTGTAGGTGCTGGAATTCCAGTGATATCATATTGAACAGTACAATTCATTGCATTTTCATCTGGTGGAATTGTTACAGTGGCTATAATATTACTAATTCGAGGTTCATAATTAAGTAAAACAGAATTTATTTCCTCTTGAATTCTAACTGCATCAAATTGAGTGTCTAATTCAAACAAAGAATCATTAATAGTTGACCCAAAAAGAGGATTAAATGGTTTTTCACCAAGAATTGTAAAAATTATGTTCTTTACAGACCTTTTTATAGCGTCTTCATCACGAATTGTCACCACATCACTCGTCACAGGATGACGTTTGAATGATAAATTGATATCTTTGAATCCTTGAGACGACACTATTTACACAAAAAGTTTCCTGTTTTTATTTATACCGCTTTTTTTATCTTTTTACGACTCTAATTCTGTATTTTTCTGATTCTAAAGCGTTAATAATGTATTTAGCGCTAATTCTTGGGTCTTTTTCGCCGCAAGTGAAGAAATCTGCGTTCATACGACCCATTTCAGGCCAAGTATGACAAGAAACATGACTTTCAGCGAGTGCAAAAAGACATGTAACACCACATGGACTGAATTTATGTGTATATTCGTTCAATATTGTCATCTTCGACTTCAAAATCGCACGAGTGAAGATGTCACGAAGGAAATTTGGACTATTTAAGTCATCAAAATACCCATCGTAGACATCTAATATGAGATGTTCACTCATTTCATCCCAATTCTGGTTCATTTAAGTCAATTTTAAAGTCGCCACCATAAAAATCAACGTTCATATCAGTGCCTCCAGCGCCTACTTCAACATCATTCGACCTTTCTTTCGCTGTTTTCCAGAAATAATTCTCTTCTGAACCCAATCCATCACGATCATGACCGTTTTCTACCTGATAATACACAGTTGAAACCTTAAAATCGGGAATCTTAGGTGTCTCAGGAGTGATACTGTTGTCATAAATTCTCATTCTGTTGTTAGGATAGAGACAAAACTGCCCATTATCTAATTCTAAGAGGTTATGACTCTTATGTTCCGCTGGTTGTTCACTCGTAGAGTAGTCTACAG
>Ga0160422_10001731_pt1 | contig 13591 bp, 13 predicted proteins | sample Fk160mmetaG_FD_108192 | JGI IMG/M metagenome (GOLD analysis project Ga0160422, IMG submission 108192) | Marine microbial communities from the Central Pacific Ocean - Fk160115 60m metaG | ecosystem: Environmental > Aquatic > Marine > Oceanic > Photic zone | place: The Central Pacific Ocean...
TATTATTATCTTTCTTGTAAACTTCCTCTAATGGAATTTCTTTATAATTTTTCATTTACTTTACTGCAATCAAAGTTTCAAATAAATGTTAATATTTTTATAGGTTAAATCCAATTTTTTATTTAGAAGTGCCAAACAATTTTTCAGAATTAGCGAAAAAATCTCGAAAAAATACTGCATCTTCAAAAGTAAAAAAAGAAGCTTTAGAAAATCCACCTTTAGAAATTTTTAAATTAGGTAGCGAAACATTAAGGACAAACGCAAGAAGGATAATTAAAGTTGACAAAGATATAAGAGGATTAGCAAAAGACATGCTGCAAAGTATGTATTCGGCAAAAGGTATAGGTCTAGCAGCGCCACAAGTTGGAATTAGTAAAGAATTACTTGTTATAGATATCAATTTTGAAGATTCAGCTGCGGAGCCACTGATTTTAATAAATCCCGAAATTACAGCATTTGGTTCAACACTTAACTCTTACGAAGAGGGATGCCTTAGCATTCCTGGCGTATATCTTAACGTTATAAGACCTTCTACAATTAAATTAAAATTCAGGGATGAAATGGGTAGACCTAGAAAAATGAATGCAGATGGACTTTTAGCAAGATGCATTCAGCATGAGGTAGATCATTTAAGAGGAGTCCTTTTTGTTGATAGAGTAACTTCCAAAGAGGATTTAGAAAAGGAACTCTCAAAAGAGGGCTATAATATGAATGATGTTAGATCTTTTGATTAAATATTATTATTAACAATCATGTCTCAGTCAACAATATTTACAAAAATAATAAATGGTGAGATTCCCTGCGATAAACTTTACGAAGATGAAAAGTGTATCGCTTTTAATGATATAGCAGCACAGGCACCAGTCCATTTTCTAGTAATCCCCAAAGTGCCTATTAAAAATTTACTTGACTGTGAGGACAGTGAAAAAGAAATTTTAGGTCACCTACTTTTAGTGGGTAAAAAAATTGCAACTGATAAAAATATTACAAATTGGAGAACTGTAATAAATACAGGACAAGAAGCAGGTCAGACAGTATTTCATCTACACATTCACTTTCTAGCAGGTAGGCCAATGAACTGGCCGCCAGGCTAAGCTCTCAATTATTAAATTTGTGAGCTATAAGTAAAATAATAAAAAAAATTATTAAGAATGAATACTACAGAATCAATTTCTAAAAAAAATCAAAATATCTTAGATTTAATCACAAAAAATTGGGAAAATCTTGATAAATCTCAAAAAGATTTATTAATCAAGATTTGGAAAGTTATTACTTACAAATGGCAATTGCAGATATTATTTAATTTACCTTTTCTTCTTTGGTGGGGACTAGACTTTGTTATTCCTCAGGTACATTCATTTGATCAAAGACTTATAAGCTATCTCAACTTACCTGAATGGGCATTGTCTATGATTGGTTTCGGACAATCAATAAATTAATTAACATATAATTAATGTAAATTAAAAAAATATAGAAATATTAATGGCTAACTCTTTAAATAATAAACCAAAAATTTTTTATCAAGTTCAAAAACTGAGAAGATTAGCCCAACCCTTTTTTCTGCCAATTGATCAATGTTCAGGCTTTCAATTTATTTGGCTTCTCCTCTCCCTTCTTTTTTGTGTAGGTGGAATTGTACTAGTCGCCTTGACAGGATTAATTAGCTTTTTTGAAAGTATTCAACCAATATTATTAGAAAAATATTTTGGTGGAGTAGTGAATACTATTAACTTTATATGGTCTAGTTCATGGGGTTTACTATTTTCTGGACTATTTCTTATTGGCTCAGCAAGTTTCTTTAGTTTAAGAATTCAACTTAAGAACAGAAGATGGCTACATTGGCTATTCCTTGGAATCATTGTACTTATGCTTTTAGCCGTCAATGGTATCAACGCTGGAATTGGTTTTATAGCAAGAGATTTAACTAATGCTCTAGTTGAAAAACAAGAAGCTGGCTTTTATAGAATACTTGGAATATATGCATGCTGTTTCGCAATTGCTTTGCCAATACGAGTATCACAAATATTTTTTACTTATAAATTAGGAATTATTTGGCGAGAATGGCTTTCCAAAAGTCTTGTTAAAGACTACATGACTAATAAGGCATACTATCAACTCAATCCTAATGATGAAGATCAAACCGATGTAGATAATCCGGACCAACGGATTACAGATGACACCAGAGCCTTTACTGGCCAGAGTCTAACTTTTACTCTTGGAGTTTTTGATGCACTTCTAACTTTTTCTCTTAATATTTTAATTCTATGGAGTATTAGCAAGACTTTAACTTTTTCTTTATTCGGTTATGCAGCATTTGCTACCACTATTTTATTAGTAGCTGGTAAAAATTTAGTAAAAATTGATTTCGATCAACTTCGTTATGAAGCAGATTTCAGATATGGACTAGTACATATAAGAGATAATGCTGAATCAATTGCATTTTATTCTGGAGAAAATCCTGAAAAGAATGAAACAGAAAGAAGACTTGGCGAGGTAGTACGCAACTTTAATCTTCTGATAATTTGGAGGGTTATTATTGATGTAATGAGAAGATCAATAAACTATGCTGGTAACTTTTTTCCATATTTAATCATGGCAATACCTTATTTCAATGGTGAAATAGATTATGGTCGTTTCATTCAAGCCAGCTTTGCCTTTGGGATGGTAGAGGGATCATTATTTTTTATTGTTAATCAAATAGAAGAGTTAGCAAAATTCACAGCTGGTATTGGAAGACTAGAGGGATTTCAATCCAAGGTTGAATCTATAAGTCAGGAGAATCCTTTAGGTAATAAGAACATAGTATCGAACCACTCTTCAATTCTTATAAAGAACGCAGATTTATCACCACCAAATTCCAAGAAAATTATTATAAAAGATTTAAGTTTAAGTATAGATTCAAACGAATCTCTCTTGGTAGTTGGTCCATCTGGTTGTGGCAAAACATCACTCTTGAGAATGATTAGTGGATTATGGGAACCTGATAATGGTTCAATAATGAAACCAAGAACTGGAGAATTATTATTTATCCCTCAAAAACCATATATGATTTTAGGCTCTTTAAGAGAACAATTGTGTTATCCGACGGAAGTTGATAAATTTAGCGATGATCATCTTGTTGCTGTTCTAAATGAAGTGAATTTGCAATCTTTAGTAGATCGTTATCCAAATCTTGACATAAAGCAGGATTGGCCAAGAATATTGTCGCTAGGTGAACAGCAAAGGCTTGCATTCGCAAGATTATTACTTAATTCTCCTCAGTTTGCTGTTCTTGATGAGGCAACAAGTGCTTTAGATATAGATACAGAAAAACATTTATATAATCTATTAAAAAAACGAGAACTTTCAATGATAAGCGTTGGACATAGACCTAGCTTGAAGGACTTCCATCAAACTATTTTAGAATTAAATGGTGAAGGAAATTGGAAATTACTCACTGCAGAAAACTATAATTTTAATAACTAATTAAAAATCATGAAATCAAGCGAAGATAGCAATTCAATCAAAAGTGATAATAATACACTTGAAAATGAAAATTTAGATTTTGAAGATGAAAGCGTAAATAAAATAACCAAAAATACAGAAGATGATACTTATCGTTTTGGTTGGAGCAAATATGCAGAAATAACGAATGGTCGCTTCGCAATGTTGGGATTTTTATCTATAATTTTAATTGAATTACTGAGCAATCAGTCTTTTATAAAATGGGCAGGAATACTAAATTAATTAATCATCAAATCTTGAGCTATTATCTCTAGGCTTATCTTTATTAGAGCCAACACTATATCTTCCACTTTGATTCTTTGTATTTGAATTGATAGAGTTTGATGATCTTCTTATTTGATTTTGTCTATTCCTTTGACTACTTTTATTAGTAAAAGAAGCATCCTCAATATTATTTTTAGATACTTGTGTTCTTACACTTGTTCTAACTCTTTTATTACTTAAGGATTTTGAACCACCTTCATCGTTTGAATTTACCTCTATTTTTCTAGATGTATTCTTATTAGCAAGTGGCCTTGATCCTCGTTTAGCATCACTTCTAGTAGCTCTCCTATCTCCAAAACTATTTCTTACAGATCCAGAATCTCGTTCATCTTTAAATCTACGTCTTAAATTTTGATCAACAGTAGCATTTTTGATACTTTCTTCTCTTGAAGATGTTCTTCTTCGACTCATTGCCTCCTCAGGAATCGCTCTTGAAACCCTTCTTGGACGAAATCTATCATTTTGAAAGTCATCATCATCAATATTATCTTCCATAGATCTAAATCTTCTTGAGATCCTCTCTGGTTGATCAAACTGATCATAATCATCATCCCACCTTGTCCTTGAATTTCGAGGACCACTTGGGATTTGGTCATCATCATCAAAAAAAGCAGATCTACGAGCTTGATCAGTTGCTATCCCTCTTAAACGAACACTTTCATATGCGAAAAAAACAGTGGTTCCCGCCAATAAAAATTGCCCAAATTGTAAGATTGGGTCTAATCTCCAACCTTGAAAAAATAAAATACCTCCACACAAAAGACCTATGGCGGCAAAGAAGACATCGTAATCACGAGCTAATGCAGGTTTAAAAGATCTTAAAAAATAAAGACCGCCCCCACAAACAGCGAGAACTATACCAACAATACTTGCCCAGTTGAGACTAGCATTGACCACAATTTTTCTCCAAATAAATGTATTTCAGAGTTTTAAAAACCCCTTATTCATATATTTTACGTAATTTTTCAGTAAAAACTAGCGCCTTTTTGCAGACCTTTCAGCATCTAATTTATCATTTTGACTTACAGCAATTAAGAATGCTGTTGCAGGAACAACAATTAATAAGCCTGCTGCAATAAAACTACCTATCATTCCGACAGCTGAGTTATTACTAACTTCAGGGGATAGACTTGTAGATAAAAATAATTGTGAAATTTGAAGCACTTGTTTTCAAAGATTAAATTCTCAATTTATAATACGAATTAAATTAATACTTATGGGATATTTATTAAGAGGAATTAAACAATTGTGATTTCATTAAAACAAAATTTTTTACCATTATTAGACATAATGCTTGGAATATTTTTATCCTTCTTAACACTAGTTTTTCTTTTAAGACTCATTATGACTTGGTATCCCAATATCAATATTCAAAAAGGGTTATGGATATTTATTACATTCCCAACGAATAAGATTTTGAAAATAAGCAAAAAAATCATTCCTCCAATTGGAGGGGTTGACGTTACTCCAGTTATTTGGATAGGAATAATAAGTTTTATCCGAGAAATATTAGTCGGCCAACAAGGATTAATTAAATTAGCAATTCAAATCAATGCAAATTAGTTAAAAAAATTTTTTCTTAGAGATTATTTAATAATTCCTCTTCTACATATTTTGTATGAATCTTACCCTCCTTAAACTTTCTCTTATCAAGTAGATTCAAGTGAAAGTTTATTGTTGTCGGAATTCCAGTAACAGCGCATTCATTCAATGCTCTATTCATCCTTTTGATCGCAGTATTTCTATCTTTCCCCCAGACGATAAGTTTACCAATTAATGAGTCATAAAAAGGGGGTATTTCATATCCTGTATAAACATGACTATCCACTCTTACACCAGGTCCTCCTGGCGGGAGCCAGCCAGTTATACGCCCAGGTGATGGTCGAAAATTATGAGAAGGGTCTTCGGCATTTATTCTACATTCAATTGCATGGCCATTTAATTGTATCTGTTCTTGATTAAATTCTAAATTATTACCAGAGGCAATTTTGATCTGCTCTGCTATTAAATCAACCCCAGTAACCATTTCAGTTACTGGATGTTCTACTTGGATGCGCGTATTCATTTCCATAAAGTAAAACTTCTCATCTTCATCAACTAAAAACTCGACAGTACCAGCGCCTTCATATTTAATGCTTTTAGCAGCCGCAATAGCAGCTTTGCCCATTTTATCTCTTAATTCTGGATTAATAGCTGGACTAGGTGATTCTTCCAGCAACTTTTGATGCCTTCTTTGTACGGAGCAATCTCTTTCACCAAGGTGAATTACGTTACCAGATCTATCTGCTAATATTTGAATCTCAACATGGCGAGGTTTCTTTATAAATTTCTCCATGTATAACCCGTCGTTACCAAATGCAGCTTCTGCTTCTCCTTGCGCAGCTTTAAACATTTTTTCTAAGTTTTCAGGTTTTTCTACTAATCTCATCCCTCTTCCCCCACCTCCTGCAGTGGCCTTAATTATTACAGGGTAGCCAATTAAATCAGCCAATTTAAACGCTTCATCAACGCTTGTAAGCAATCCTTTACTTCCAGGAACTGTAGGCACACCTACTCTTTCCATTGTCTCTTTAGCAGTAGATTTATCACCCATCTGTCTAATCGAATGAGGAGAAGGGCCTATAAATATAATTCCATGATCATTGCACATTTCAGCAAATTTATCATTTTCTGCAAGAAACCCATACCCAGGATGTATAGCATCTACACCTCTTGAAGTTGCTGCAGCAAGAATATTAGGAATATTTAAATAGCTTTTATTACTTAATGAATCTCCAACACATACAGCTTCATCTGCTAATTGTACATGTAATGCATTCTTATCTACGGTACTGAATACAGCAACGGTTGCAATACCAAGTTCTCTACAACTTCTGATAATGCGTAATGCAATTTCTCCACGATTAGCAATTAAAACTTTTTCAACCATCACAAATAATAATTTTAAAGAGTTGTAGCTTTTTTAAAAGCATCTAATTGATTCTTTTAGAATTGGTTTAGTTATTGAATTAAGAATACAACCTCATCTGACGATATAGATAAATATTATTTTTATGCAATAGAAAAACCAAGTTTTTTTGGTTTTTTTAAGAAAAATTTATTTAAATGCAATATTTCCTGTAGAATATTACTGGCATTTAAAACTACTTGTATTAAAGCCATATTAGCGGATGTGGCGGAATTGGTAGACGCGCACGTCTAAGGAGCGTGTGGCTTAGGCCTTGCGAGTTCAAGTCTCGCCGTCCGCATTCAATTATTTTTTTATGATTTCTGCAAAGAAAAAAAAAACAATTGCAGTAGTAATAATCTCCAATGGTCCAGGAGAATTAGAAACATGGGTAAAGCCAGTAGTCAGAAACTTAAAAAAAATATTAACCGATGGAACTGGTAACAAAAATATTAACCTTAGTATGAGAATGGCGCTAGTCCCTTGTCCTAATGCCAATGGTAATGAATTCAAAGTAGCAACTGAATGGGGATTTTTTGAACTGGTTACTCCTGCCCAGAGTTTTTGGAGATTACTTTATAAACCCTCATTATTTGGTGAATGGCCAGAAAAAGGAGTTATTGTATTTCTGGGTGGAGATCAATTTTGGAGTGTTTTACTCTCAAAAAGGTTAGGTTATAAAAACATAACATATGCTGAATGGATAGCACGATGGCCTAGATGGAATACTTATATAGCAGCGATGAGTGAAAAAGTTAAAAATAAATTACCTAAAAAATATAAAAGTAAGTGCATTGTCATTGGAGATTTAATGAGAGATGTATCCTTTAAAAAAGAACAGCTCAAAGAGTTTAAAGATAAAGAATGGGTTGCGATTCTGCCAGGATCTAAGAAAGCCAAATTATTAATAGGAATACCCTTTTTTCTTGAAATGGCTGACAAAATATCCGCAATGAAAACAACTATTAATTTGATGATTCCTCTTGCATCGGCAATAGAAGCAAAAGATTTTTATTACTATTTAAGTGACAAAAATATAATTTCAAACAAATATTCAGCAAGAATAAAGTCCATAAAAAAAAGTAATGATTCTATTTTTGATTATGTTTTAGAAACTCAAAACAATTCAAAAATTTTTATCCTTTCAAGAAATCCAAATTATGAAATCTTAAGTCAATGTAAATTAGCAGTTACTACTGTTGGAGCAAATACCGCTGAGTTGGCAGCTATTAAAGTTCCAATGATTGTTGTATTACCAACTCAACATTTAAATGTTATGCAATCCTGGGATGGTATTTTTGGTATCTTTGGGAAAATACCATTCATTAATCATTTAATTACTTTATTTATTAAGAAATGGTATATAAAGAAAAAAAAGTTTTTCTCTTGGCCAAATATTAAGGCAGGTAAATTAATCGTCCCAGAAAGAATAGGAAGAATTTATCCAAAAGATATTGCTAAAGAAGTCATATTCCTAATGAATAATAAAAGACTATTAGAGGATCAAAAATTCAAATTATCAGAACAGAGAGGAAATGATGGAGCAGCAAAAAAGTTAGTACAATTAATTTTAAAATCAATATCTTAATTATTTACTTACCAAGGATCATCAATATCAAATGTATTAGATGATTGATCATCTGTTATCAAATCCTTTTTCTCAATAGGTTCAATATCTAGAGTTTCTTCAGAACTTTCAATTGGTCTTTTAGCGGCTGGTTTATTTGTCTTAATACTCGATCTAAGTTGACTATTGTTAAAACGTTTGTTTCGAACTCTTTCAATGGTTGACTCTTGATCATCTAAATATTCATCATCTAAATAAAGCTGTTTTTTTGATCTTGACTGCAAGGAATCCTGCTCCTCATCTAACTCTACATATTCAAGATCCTCATCCAAAATATCTTCATCGACTATCTCTTCCTCCTTAGATTCCTCTAACAAATAATTATCTTTTACAGAGTCAGATCCAGAAATTAATTGATTTTCAACAGGGACTAAATTTGAAGAATATTTACTGTATTCCCTTTCCTCCCAAGAAGATCCTCCAACACCAAGTTTTTCTAAGATGCCACTAGATAATTGATTTAATTTTTCCTCTGCCCCTTCATAAACTATTATTCTATCAGTACCGCTACTAACAATTTCACTTACTGGGATTTCCCAAGTACTTAAAACTCCTTCACCTAATAAAGGGACCCCAATAGCTCCTGTTACTAGTGATATCAATTCACCAGTTTCGATATCAAATGAAAAACCAAGAACTCTTCCAATTAACTGTCCTGATTCTGTGATCACCTGGCAATTAATGACTTTTCCATATCTATCAGGTGAAAAATTATCACTCAACGAATCAAGAGAATCTACAAGGATGACATCCCCGACCTGCTTAATACTTATTAGTGGCATCCATCTCGGTAAACCGGGTAAAAATCTTGTAAGAGGATTATCCCTTAACCCTAAAGCAACTACTTCCCTTCTATCTATATCAACTACAACTTCTCCAACCACTCCGAGTCTTCTCCCAGTATCAGTAGTAATAACCTGAGTACCCATCAATTCTGACCTTAACCATAAGCGGTCACTAGGAACTAATTGTGCTGGATCATTATTTTGGGATGTGTTGGACAAACTCATAAAAAACTTTTGTACATTCTGGCAAAAAATTTAAAAATAGCGAACTTAGGCCGCATTTGGCAACCCAATTACTTGTGTATGAGCACCTCTTGCCTGAGCAACACCAATAGTACGGGTTGATGCACTTATCATAGGTCTTCTATGGCTAACAACTATAAATTGCGCATTTAATGACTGGGATGTAATCAATTTTGATAATCTCTCGACATTAACTCCATCTAAAAAACTATCAACCTCATCTAAAGCATAAAAGGGTGATGGTTTGTATTTTTGTAATGCGAAAAGGAAACTTAGTGCAGTTAGTGATTTCTCTCCCCCAGACATTGAGGCTAATCGTCTAACATTTTTACCTTTTGGATGAGCAACCAATGTCAATCCACCTTCTAGCGGAGAATTATTATTTTCAAGTTGCAGAAATCCATCTCCATCTGAAAGTAAAGCAAATATTTCTCTAAAATGTCGATCGACCTCAGTAAAAGCCTCCATAAAGGCTTCTTGCCTCATAGTGGAAACAGTCTCTATTCTCAATAATAATTCAGACCTCTCATTTGAGAGTATATTTAATCTTTCAATTAAATCATTTAATCTTTTTTGAAGTTCCTCAAGCTCTTCAAGAGCTAACATATTTACGGGTTCTAATTGTTCCAAATGCGAATTGATTATAGAAATCTCTGTCTCAAAATAATTAATATCCTTATTAGCGTGAATACCAAAATCTGGAAGTGGTTCAGGCAAATCTTTCTTATATTCTTCTAATTTAATAGTCTCTATTCTCTTTTCTTCCCTAAGCGTTTGCTCATCTCTTTCGTTATATTCGATTTTTAGAGAGATTTCATTTTTTTCTTGTCTTTTATTTGAAATTTGCAAATTCAGTTCATCCCTCTTTCTTCTCTGTATCCCCAACTCTTTTTCAAGATTCTTTTTTTGATTATCAAGAGTTAAAAGATCTTTTCTCAAAGTATCTCTTTTAGTTATCCAATCTTGATGTGCAATAGCTAATTCCTTAATTGCATCTAAAAGATTTTTTTCTTTTAACGCAACAAGGTTTCGCTCATTTGCAAGACGCTCATATCCAATAGCAATTGAATTTCTTTGCTCTAATAAAATATCTCTTCTTCTTATTAATTTATCTAATTGAAGATCGACACCTTCGAAATCTTTATTTATCTTAGAGAAGCTTGATTGATTATTTTTCTCATGATTATTTTTGAGACTTAATTGAAATTCATTTAACTTTTTTTGATAAGGATCTAATAATAAATCAACTTCGTTTAAATTATTTTTAAGCAATTGATTCGCCTCAATTAAGCTTTTCAATCTAGATGAATTACTTGTGATTTTTTGAAAAGAATCATTCAATGCGCTTTTACTTAGATCTAATTCCTTATTCAAGGAAACCAAATCATCATTCACTTTAATTTTTTCATCCCGAAATCTTTCTAATTCAGAACTTTTATGCAATAAATCGCGATTAGCTTGATTTATTGATTCATTAATTACTTTTAATCTTTCCCTAATAGGATTACTCTCATCTAATTCATTATTAATTCCAAATCTGTATGCCAAATCTTTATTTACTCTACTTCCTCCTGTAATTGCTCCGCTAGTTTCCAAAAGTTCGCCGTTAAGCGTTACGATCCTACTTTTTATTCTGATAGATTTAGCCGCACTTAAATCGGTAAAAACTTTAGTCTCTCCAAAAACATAATTAAAAACATCTTTATAAACATTATCAAAATTTATAAGATTAATAGCTTTATCAATAAAACCGAATTCCCCTTTTAAATTTTCTCTCTCAGTAGAAAATTTATTAAGTTGCTTTCTTAATCTATTTAAGGGTAAAAATGTTAACCTACCTGCTTTTTTCCTTTTTAGAATATCTATTGCTTTTGAAACAATATGATCATCATCTACAACTATTTGACCCAGCCTATTACCAGCGGCTATTTCCAGGGCATATCTATATTTCTCACTAACATCTCCTAACTGAGCTACATATCCGTGAATACCTTCTAGACCAGCTTCTAGTAAGATTCGAAGAGCATAAGATCCTCGTGTCTCGTTAAGAGCCTCCCTGCGACTTTCAAATCTAGATAAATCTTTTTCGAGCTTTAATCTTTCATTACTTAATCTACTTATAGTTTTAGTTAATAGATCAATCTCAGATTGTATTTTTTTTAATGTATTATTTAAGACACTTAACTTTTCATTTTTTAATATTAATGTCTCATTTTTATTTTGTATCCTTTCATTAATTTTTGCTTTTTCTTCAGAAATAGAATTTATTTGAGATGAGATTTCTTCTCTTTGACTATTATTTTCAATCAGTTCTTCTTCAAAAGTTCTCTTTTTTGTATGTAATGGTTCTATTAAATTACGTAGATTTTCAATTTCATTATTAATTTGAAGATTTTTTTTAGAAAATTCTCCGGATTGATCTACTGCTTCTGATAGTTTTTTTCTGGATAATTTATGGGTATTGGTGATAATTTTTATTTCTTCCTCTAATTCCTTCAAAGAATTTTCATCAAAATCTTGTAATTTTTTAATTTCTAATTCAATATTTTTTTTTGCAATTGAAATTTTATCCCTATTCTCTTTAAGTTTAATTCCTTCATTTTTATTCAACTCAGATAATCTATCTAATTCTCTCAAGTTTGTATTAATACTCCCTATATCAGAATTCACTTTAATTAATTCATCTTCACCTTTATCTTTTAATTCAGCATTTATCAGGTTGAATTTATTGACTAAAAGCTCTATTTCTTTGACAATTGCTTGGGAATCTTTCTTTAACTGATCCTTTCTTTGAATAAACTCTAAGCCTTTTAGCTCTATTTCATGTATCCTTTTTGCCTGAGACTCAAACAATACAATCTTCTTCAACTCTTTTAAGAAAAGACACTTCTCTTTTAGATCCTTATATTTTTTTGCCTTTTCGCATTCCTTTTCAAGTTTTAATCTATTTCCCTGTAACTCATTTTGAAGGATCTCACAACGTTCTTGCCTTTCATAAACATCATTGAGTTTTGAATGGGTTTGCTCAATCCTACTATCAAATAATGCAACGCCTGCAAGCTCATCAATTAAATTCCTCCTCTCTTTATTAGTCATTGTAACAATTCTCGTAACATCACCTTGCATTACAACATTGCTGCCCTCAGGATCAACTCTAATATCGCGCAAAAGCTTTTGTATCTGTTGAAGTGTGCAAGGCTTTCCATCAGAGGTATATGTTGAGGCATACGAGCCTCCAGGCATAAGCCTTAATTTCCGCGAGACAATCCATTCTTTCTGATCAGATTGCAGAGTTAATTGCTGATCTTCAATGTCTAAATCTTCAAAATCTTTACTTGATTTCCAATTTTCCAAGTTAAACCTAACCGAAACTGATGTTTCAGAAGATTTACCATTTTTAACTTTTGAGGTATTTATAAGATCTGGCAAACGTTCTGCTCTCATACCTCTGCTACTTGCTAAACCTAAACAAAATAATATTCCATCTAAAATATTACTTTTACCGGAGCCATTTGGACCTGTAACTACAGTAAAGCCGTCTTCTAGTGGAATACTGATATTTCCGCCAAAAGATTTAAAATTTTCAAACTCGACCTGATTGATGTATACCAATCGCCAGTCTCTACGTAGCTAAATAAGAATAACTAATTTTCGAAAAATCTCAATAGATATATTAAGAATAATTCAAATTTTTAATTAATTATTAGAAATCAATCTAAGTAGATTACCTTTTTTTTGGAAAATGCCTGAGAGGAACTTTCCATTTAACTCTAGAGAAAAATCATTTTTATAAAAATTATTTTCAATAATTTTAAATTGGCCAGAATCAATCCTTTTAGCCCGTCCTCTGCCCCTTGAAAGAACTTTACTTTCAATAGATAGCCATATTAATCGATGATTATTCTGTTTAATAATTTCAACAGATGGTCCATTAATTACAGGTATTTCATAAAATTTCCAAGTGAGACAGTCATTATAATTTTCAAAGAGAATGTCATAATGAAAACTTTCGAAATTCAAATTATCTAAACTATGTTTTAATAAAACCCATTTTTTCATCGTCAAAATTTATAAATTACACTACTCAAATTAATTTTAGAAATCAATCTGATTGATTTCTAATAATATATTTTTTGTAGAAAATTATTCAACTGAATCCGGAACGAATCTTAAAGCAATAAGAAGTAAACTTCCAGCTCCTGCTGCTGCTGCAAAAATCAA
>Ga0160422_10001732_pt1 | contig 13590 bp, 11 predicted proteins | sample Fk160mmetaG_FD_108192 | JGI IMG/M metagenome (GOLD analysis project Ga0160422, IMG submission 108192) | Marine microbial communities from the Central Pacific Ocean - Fk160115 60m metaG | ecosystem: Environmental > Aquatic > Marine > Oceanic > Photic zone | place: The Central Pacific Ocean...
CGACTGGTAGAGCGCGACGAAGTCCTGGCTGCGGTGGCCCATGACGGGGGTGGACATGGCCTGGTAGGTCTCGTCCGCCACGTTGACTGGTCCCGGTATGTGAAGCTTGTAGTCAATCATAAGTCAGTTCATTTCCCTTTGGGAGCCAACTCGTGGGACTTGTTGTCCTTGCCGACGATGACCACCCGTGGTTCCCAGACGGATGCTTCCTCGGGCTCGAGGTTGATGAAGGTGAGGATGACCAGGAGGTCGCCCACGCTGCCCTTGTGCGCGGCCGCTCCGTTCAAGGCGATCTCCCCGGATCCCTCTGGCGCGGGGATGCAGTAGGTCTCGAACCTTTCCCCGTTGGAGATGTTTCCGACGAGAATCTTCTCGTGATGCAGGAATCCGGCCTCCTTCATGAGGGTGCGGTCTATGGAAAGGCTGCCCGAATAATCGGGGGATACGGCCGTAACGGTCGCCCTGTGAAGCTTGGATTTCAATAAGGTTATTTGCATCCGAAGATAGAAAAGTGGAACCCTCCATCAAATCGCCTTCCTTCCCAAAGTCAATCGATCAAAGAGCTCGGGGAGGGGAATGCGGTTGTCAAGAAGGCCATTTTTCTTAGATTTTTGCCAATCATGGATACGGAAACCCGTTCATGGGCCAGGAGAAAGTGGACAGACTTCGAAGGTTTTGTCGAAGGGGTCATCTATGATCGCGACCTTTCCGTGTCGGCCCGTATTTTCGGGCTCTTCCTGCGGCCTTTTTCCTACCTTTTTTCGGCCATCGTCCGCCTGAGGCTTTTTCTCTATTCGCATCGCTTGCTGTTCAAGGACCGTCCGCTCGACTGTCTTGTCCTGGTGGTCGGAAACCTAACCGTGGGCGGGACGGGCAAGACGCCGGTGGTTGAGCGCTTCACCAAGGAATTGATGGCCAAGGGCAAGAAAGTGGCCATCTTGAGCCGCGGTTACAAGAGCAAGGAGGAGCCCCGCCCATCCCTCTGGCGAAGGCTCTTTAGGGGTGGGGACGAAACCCCGCCCAAGATCGTCAGCGATGGAGAGAAGGTGCTGCTTAACTCCGAGGAGGCGGGCGACGAGCCCTATATGCTGGCGGTGAATCTTCCCGGGGCGGTCGTCCTGGCGGACAAGGACAGGGTCAAGGCGGGCCGTTTCGCCATCCAAAGGTTCAAGTCCGACGTCCTTATCCTCGACGATGGCTTCCAGTACCTGCCGATCAAGGGTACCCTCAACCTACTTTTGGTCGACCAGACCAACCCCTTCGGCAACCGCTGCCTTTTGCCCCGTGGAATCCTGCGCGAACCCGTCAGGCATCTCTCGCGGGCGTCCTACGTCTTCCTGACCAAGTCCGAGATCGAGCCCGAGCTGGAGCTTCTCCAGACCATTCGGAAGTACAACCGCAACGCCGAGATCATCCGTTGCGTCCACAAGCCCAAGTTCTTCAAGGAGATCAACGGCGACGAGGTCAAGCCCCTCAACCTGCTTCATGAAGCCTACGTCGGGGTCTTTTGCGGGATCGCTTCCCCGCGCGGCTTCGAGCAGCTCATCATGAGGATGTCTGGCGAATTGCGCTTCCGGCGAAGGTTTCTCGATCACCACAGGTATGAGGAGGAAGAGCTCGATCGCCTTTTCCTGCAGGCCAAGAATGCCGGTGCGGACGTCATGGTGACTACGGAAAAGGACGCCGTCCGCATACCTCCGAACTACAAGTCCCTGATCCCTTTTTACTATGTCCGGATGGAGATTGAGATTACGGAGGGGTTCGAGGATTTCGAGGAGGCCGTTGCGGGCATATGCTTCCCCGGCCGCAACGGTGATTCCGGCCCGACCGGCTCCCCGCCCGGCGAGGAAAGAAAGCCCACCACGGTCTAGGAGTCCTCGGAGCGGAAGGACCTTGCCGTCTCCACGAGGGCCTGGACGCACTCGATCTTGCCCTGTGGCCTGATTCCGTGGCCCAGGTTGAGGACGTGGCCCGGGTCCCCGTTCATGGAGAGGAGGAGGTTGCGGGTCGCTTCCTCCACTTCGGAGGGCGAGGTTTCCATGAGGGCGGGGTCCAGGTTGCCCTGCAGGGCGAAAGGGTGGGGGAAGGTTTCACGGGCTTCGCGAAGATCGCATTCATGATCCAGGCTGATCCCCTGCGCCTTGCACCCCGCGAGGAGGTTTACCCTGTCCTTGGGCGTCTTGGCGTAGAGAATGACGGGGACCTCCCCCGAGACGGCTTCTATGACTTCGTCGATCCATCTCAGGCTCCAGTCGCGGACCTTGTCCGGGGGGCAAAGCCCGTGCCAGCTGTCGAAGACCTGCAGGGCATCGATTCCCGATGCCGCCTGCAGGCGAACGTAGTCGACCAGCTCTCGGGTAAGCTTTTCCATGAGCTTTGCGAAAAGGACCGGGTTCCCGCTTGCCAGGCTCCGCGTTTTCGGGAAGCCCGGCGCGGATCCCCCGTCGATCATGTAGCAGGCCAAGGTCCAGGGTGAGCCGCAAAACCCAAGCAGGCCTCTTGAATCCCCGAGTTCCGACCTAAGCAGCTTGAGGGCATCGCCCACGTAGGAAAGCCGTTCCGCGGCGCATCCCGACTCGAGCTTGTCCAGGCAAGCCTCCGACTCGAGCGCGTATTCCATCTGAATCCCCCCTTGGTCCCTGAAATGATAGGGCTGGCCCATGGCTTCGGGAATTACGAGAATGTCGCTGAACACGATGGCGGCATCCAGCTCGAACCTTTTCAGCGGCTGAAGGGAAACTTCCACTGCAAGCTCGGGGGTCTTGACCATCTCGAGAAACCCGTGCCTTTCCTTGAGGGCCCGGTACTCGGGCAGGTACCTGCCTGCCTGCCTCATGATCCAGACAGGTGGTCTTCCCCCGTTTCTGCAACCGAGAGTCGCCCGGAGTCTTTCTCGCGAGGTCATTCGCCTAGGCCCAGCCAGTCGCGGGGTTTAAGGTATTTCTCATAAAGCCGGGCTTCCTCGGAGCCTTTCTCGGGCGCCCATCCGTAGCTCCACTCGACGCTTGGGGGCAGGGACATGAGGATCGATTCAGTCCTTCCTCCGGACTGGAGGCCGAAATGGGTCCCGCGGTCGTAAACGAGGTTGAACTCGACGTACCTTCCCCTGCGGTATTTCTGGAAGTCCTTTTGCTCGCGGGAGAAAGGCTTTTCCCGTCCCCGCTGGAGAATCTCGAAGTACGCATCGCCGAAAACCTTTCCGACCTGCGCCACGAAGGAAAGGGACTTCTCGAAGCCATCCTCGGCGTAGTCATCGAAAAACAAGCCTCCGACCCCCCTTGTTTCCTTGCGGTGAGGAAGGTAGAAATATTCGTCGCACCATTTTTTGAAGCGCTTGTAGTGATCCGCCCCATAGGCGTCGCATACCTCCTTGGCCTGCTCGTGCCAGAAAACGACGTCCTCGTGGACGGGGTAGTAGGGGGTGAGGTCGAACCCGCCTCCGAACCACCAGACTGGTTCCTCTCCCTCCGGGGTCGCTTCGAAATAGCGGACGTTTGCATGGCTGGTGGGAAGGTGGGGGTTGTCGGGGTGAATCACCACCGAGACGCCCATGGCCCTGAAGGGGGATTCCTCGAGTTCGGGTCTGTCCTGTGTTGCGGATGCAGGAAGCGTTCCGCCCCGGACGTCGGAAAAGTTTACGCCCCCTTTTTCGATGATTTCCCCATTGGCGAAGGCCAAGGTCTTTCCTCCTCCGCCTTCTTCCCTTTTCCAGGAATCCTCAGTCCCCTGAATCTTCGGGTCGAAGGCCTCGAGTCTCGTCCGCAGGCCCTCCTGCAGGTCCACGAATGTTTTCCTGGCCTGCTCGGCTTGTTCGAGATTACTCACGAAGCATGAGTTGCAAGCCGATCATGAGTCCGACCGCGAAGCGTCTGGAGACAAGGCGCGTTACTCCTCGGCTTCCGCCTCGGTTTCTGCCGCCGGTTCCTCGGGGGCAGCCTCGGATTCTGCGGCAGGTTCTGCGGCGGCAGGCGCTTCCTCTTCTTCCTCCTCGGCATCCTCGATCTCCCTGGCCAGGTGCTCCTTGGCTTCCTCCAGGTCTTCACAGATTCCCCAGTCCTCGCAGCCATCCAGGTTGTTCCACATCTCGGCATCCTCCCCGGTGGCCAGGATTGCCCCGCGCATGGGAAGCTGCATGTCCTCGATCTTCTCGGCGAACTCGCCCACGACCTCGATGGCTTCCTCATCGATTTCCTCCAATTCCGAAACGTCGATGATGAGCTTAACGATTCCCTCGTTGATGGTGTTTCGGATGCGGTTGTCCATATTCTCCTTGATGTCGTTCATGACGAAGTTGGACAACTCGTTGGGAACCTTGAAATAGAGATAATCCTCCACGAACTTGAAGTACCTTGCGGAAGAGTCCAAGTTCATGACGTTGTACATCACGGCCTCGGTCTTGTTTGGGTCGAAAGGCTTGGTTATGCAGTCCGCAAAACCCGAGTCGAGCGCTTTCTTCTGGGCCGCCTCGTCCCCCTTTACGATCATTCCGAGAATAGGGGTGTTCAGGACGTTGTGGTTGGTCTTGAGCTTGCGTCGAAGATCGACGGCGGCATCATCCGGGAGGGCCATGCTGATGAGAATGGAGGAGAAGGAGCTCTGGTTGCAGGCGGCGATGGCCGATTCCTCGTCATGTGCGCTCTTGCATACCCATTCGCTCCTCGAGAAAATATCCTTCAGTTGGGAAATGATATTGGGCTTGTCGTCCACGATCAGGATACGGATTCCTCCTGCTCCAACGCCGTCCTCATCTTGAGATTCGTCGGCGCTGCGCAGATGATCGTTCTGGGAGTCTCCGCGAACGGCCAGCCTGTTCATCCTGTAGAGCCTGCGTCCGAGGGTTCGCATCAGCTTGAGAGCCACCTTTGGGTTTTTTTCGCAAATGCTGGCGATGTTTTCCTCCACGTGGCGTACCCGGGAGTCCGTCTTGGCCCGGATCACGGCATCCCGCTTGAGGGAGAGCAGTTCGCTCAGTTCCCCGAAGATCGCCCCGGCCATGTCGATCTCGCTGATTACCTTTCCGTCTCTGATTACCTCAAGGGAGCCGGATTCGAGTATGCAGAACCCCGTGCCAAGCTCTCCTTCCGCGAGAACGACTTCTCCCGCTCCATATTCCTGCTGCCTTATCATATGAAATTTACGTTACTATAGTGAATGTGATTCCAACAGATCAAATGAAATTATTGATCAAATTTTCCAGCATTTCCTGCCTGCCCGAAGGGAGCGTGCCGGGCTCTGCGGACAGGGCATGGGACTCCAGTTCGGCAAGGTTTGCGTTTCCGGCCTCGATCTTCGAGCCAAGCTCCCCGTTCCAGCTGGAGTAGCGCTCGTCGAGGAAGGCTTGGTAGCGTCCATCGGCCCGGATCGCCGCGGCATTCTTGAGGCCGCGGGCGAAGGCGTCCATTCCGCCTACGTGGGCGTGGAAGAGATCGACCGGCTCATGGGACTCCCTTCTTCTCTTGGAGTCGAAGTTCAGGCCCCCCGTGGTGAATCCGCCCATCTCCAGAAGGACGAGCATGACCTTGGTGGTATCGTAGATATTGGTCGGGAACTGATCGGTGTCCCAGCCCAGGAGCTCGTCCCCGGCGTTGGCGTCTACCGATCCCAGGGCACCCGCGGCCGCGGCCACCTGCAATTCGTGTTCGACCGTATGGCCGGCGAGGATGGCGTGGTTGGTCTCGATGTTGAGCTTGAAATGGTCGAGCAAGTCGTACTCCCTGAGGAAATTCAGGCAGGCCGCGCTGTCGGAATCATACTGGTGCTTGGTCGGCTCCTTGGGCTTGGGCTCGATGTAGAACTGGCCCTCGAAGCCAATCTCCTTCTTATAGTCGACGGCCATGTGGAGGAGGCCGGCCAAGTGATCCAGCTCCCTCTTCATGTTGGTGTTGATGATTGAACCGTATCCTTCTCTGCCGCCCCAGAAGGTATAGCCTTCCCCGCCCAGGCGATGGGTGACCTCGATGGCCTTCTTTACCTGGGCGGCGGAATAGGCGAAGACGTCGACGTAGGGGGAAGTGGCGGCCCCCATGGCATACCGCGGATGGGCAAAGAGACAGGCCGTTCCCCAGAGGAGCTTTTTTCCCGTTTCGCCCTGGAGTTTCTCGAGCTCGTCCACGACCGCATCGAGGGCCTTGTTGGATTCCGCGAGGGTAGGGAGCTCGGGAGCGACGTCCCGGTCGTGGAAGCAATAGTAGTCGATCCCGACCTTATCCAGAAACTCGAAGAACACATGGGTCCGCTTGACCGCGTTTTCCACCGAATCGGTCCCGTCGTCCCATGGCATGAGGGCGGTGCCGGGGCCGAAAGGATCGGCCAGTGGGTTTCTCATGCAGTGCCAGTAGGCGGCGCCGAAACGCAGGTGATCCTTCATCTTCTTGCCCTCTACCTCGGCATCGGGGTCGTAATGCTTGAAGGCCAAGTCGTTCTTGGAATCTTTGCCCTCGAAGAGGATCTTGGAGACTTCGGGGAAGTACTGAGTCATAACGGGTTGTTTTTCGTTGATGGGGTGGGGGGTTAGGGGGACATTCGATGTTTGATGAACTGAAGGATTAGTCAAGGGCAGAATGGCGTCGTTTCCTTGCCCGATTGGCGGTTCGCCGCGTTATGAGGGCCATCGGCCCGGAACTAGGGCGAATCGATCCGCTCGACGGAAAGGTTGCCGATCAATTCGGAGGTCGGGAGCATCGACTCGACCATGGAATCCTCCTTCATGGAGCTTACGAAAAAGATGATCCGGTCCGCTGGGCACCGCACCTTTCGAAGCGCCGAATCGAAGTTGACCCACCTGCCGCGTAGGTAGAACTGGGTCCACATATGGTAGACCATGGCGTTCTTGGTTCCCTTGAATTCCTTCGCATAGACGATGCCCGTCGCCACCCGGGAGGGAATGCCAAGGGCGCGCCCGAGGGCGGCGAGAAGGATCCCGTGCTCGGTGCAGTCTCCCTCGCGTTTTCTGGCCACTTCGCTGGCGGAGGCGAAGCCCACGGAGAAGTTCTTCTCGGAAACGTACCGGGACACGAAGCTACAGAGCCTTTCTGCGGTTTCGAATGGGCTGCGCGAACCTTGCCCGGCCCGCTTGGCGAGCTCCTTGACGAGCTTGTCCTCGCAATCGACGAGGATGTTCGCCTCGCGGTATTCCGGGCCGACCTGCAGGGGGTGCCCCTTGCCCTTGCGGATGGCCTTCCAGTCCTCGGCCAGCACCTCGATTTCAAGGGTGCGCCCGTCGATGCGCCGGATTTTCTGGGTTTTCCCTTCATAGGCGATGTCCGTGAGGTTACCATCCTTGGCCCGGAGCCGAAAGACGTTCCTGGGGGCCATGGACGGGAGTTCCGAACCCAGTGAGATCACCGAGTCGAGAAGGAAATCCTCCTTCAGTTCTCCTTCCGCCTTGGCTCTTTTTTCGGAAGACTGGCGGATATCGATGGACAGGCCGCCCATCTGCATCTGCGTGCGCACGGCGATCCCCTCGCCATCTAGCCAGTTGCTGGTCTTGAGCGACCCGACGCTGCTCACCATCTCGATCTCCGTCTCAAAGGCATCGATATCGCCCTCGGCGAGTGAAACCTTGGCCGGGCCGAGGGTCCGGATGATGGCCCGGGTCGGCTTGGCCATCCCGAAGTCCGGGCTGTAGACCCGCGCCTCATAGGTCAGTCCTTTCTCACGGAACCCCTTTTCCTTCAGTAGCTTGAGGATCCCCCAGGTCATCTTTCCCTGAGGGTCGAGGGGATAGCGCTTGGTCGTTTCGCGCAGGAATTGCTTTTCCCTGACCACGATCTCCCCGTTCTCTACCCATCCTTTCTTGAGAATGGGTATTCCCGCCATGAGGGTTTCCCCGGAGAAGCCGATGATCTTTCCGTCCGGCGACTCGCTGGTTCTTTCCGCGACCTTCATCTCTATGACCTGTCCCGCCCGCTTGATCCTCATCTCGAAAATGCTTTCCGAGCGGACCTCTCCCTCCACGAGCTTCATGGTGGAATGAGCGAACCCGACCTTGGATTCGCCCAAGTACACTTCGTACCAGCGGTCCATCGGCCGGAACTCCGCCTTCTTTTCCGCGGCCAGGTGAACCGGGGCCGGGAAGAGGCAAATCATCAAGGCTTGGAATGTAAGGGCTTTCTTCAAGGATAAATGGGTTCGAACGCCGCGGGGGTTGCTGTGGACAAGTTGCCTCAGCTTTTGCTATGAGTCGAGACGCAATGGAGGAAAACGAGACCTTTGATTTTATCGTGGTGGGTGGCGGAAGCGCCGGCTATGCCGCTGCCCGGACCTTTCATGAGCGCGGGGGCAAGGTTGCGATGGTCGATGGGGCGGGTGAGCTGGGCGGTCTTTGCATCCTCCGCGGATGCATGCCCTCCAAGACCCTCATCTATTCGGCCGAAGCCCTGCATTTCGCCCGCCAAGGCGCCGTCTTCGGGTTTGCGGCCGGCTCCCCGAAAGCCGACCTGTCCGCCATGCAGGCCCGCAAAAAGAAGGTCATTGCCGAATTCGCCGACTACCGCCGGGGCCAGATTGAGGACGGTCGCTTCACCCTTTTCCGCGAGCATGCCTCCTTCGTCGACGAGCATACCCTTTCCCTCGGGCCCGACCGTCTCATCCGTGGGGACAAGATTCTCGTAGCTACGGGATCCGAGGTGTCGGTTCCCTCCATCCCCGGCCTTTCCGAGGTCCCCTACAAGACCAGCGACGACGTCCTCGAGCTTTCCGAGGTTCCTCCCGAGTGCATCGTGCTGGGTGGGGGCGTGGTGGCCTGCGAGTTGGCCCAATTCCTCTCCCGTGTCGGGTCGCGGGTTACCCTTCTCCAGCGCAGTCCGCGCATCCTCAGGGAATTTCCCGCGGAAGCCTCGCGAGCCGTCGAGACGGCCATGACGGAGGAGGGGATCAACCTCCTGACTGGGGTATCCCTGGAAGGCTTCCGCTCATCCGGGGAGGAACGCACGGAGGTTTCCTTTCTTCACGATGGGGAGGCCCGGACCCTTGAGACCGGCTTCCTCTTCCTTGCCCTCGGCCGAACGCCCGCCACCAGTGGTATGGGGCTTGCCGAGACGGGTGTCGAGTTGCTCCCGGGCGGACGGATCGGGACCAACGAGTTCCAGCAGACGAGCCTTCCCGGGATCTATGCCGCGGGTGACTGCTCGGGCCCGCACGAGATCGTTCACGTCGCGATCAGGCAGGGCGAGACGGCGGCCCTCCATGCCCTCGGGCAACCCGTCGAGCCCATGAACTACGACCACCTGCTCACTGTTGTCTTTACCGATCCTCAGGTTGCCCGGGTCGGCTTGTCTCCCGACCGGTTGAAGGAGCGTGGCATCGACTTTCTTTCCGCTTCCTATCCCTTCGACGACCATGGCAAGTCCATCCTCATGGAAGCCAAGCACGGTTACGTTGCGGTTCATGCCGAGCGGTCCACCGGCCGGGTGCTGGGGGCGGAATGCACGGGCAAGGACGCGGGCGAGCTGATTCATTCCCTTTCCGTGGCGGTTTCACTCGGTGCGACCGTCCACGCCCTCGTGAAGGCGGACTGGTATCATCCGACCCTGTCGGAAATCTGGACCTACCCGCTGGAAGACCTGGCCGAGGAAATTTCCCCGCCGGCCTAGAAGAAGTAGTACATCATGAAGATGGCGCAACTGGCCAACCCGCCGGCCCAGAAGCGGTCTTCCTTGTAGACCGGTTCTCCCGACTCGCTCGCCTTGAGGCGGGCGGAGAGGAAAAAGCAAAGAAAGGTCCAGGCGGCCCCGATCCAGGCCGCGATCACCGGGGTGACCATCGTGTCCAATGCGACCAGAGCTCCCAGCAACCCGTAGATGCCCAGCGAGATGAGCAGGGTTTTCCCGAAGACCGCAAGCTGGGCGGGGGTGAATACTTCCAGACCCGTCCAAGTGAGCTTGGCCTTCTCCTCGTCCGGTTGGGTCGAATTGCTCACCAGGAGGTGAACGATCAGGCTGAGGATTGCCGACAGGAATGCCCCGTGGAGAAAGTTCAGTTTGGCCCCAAAGAGCTTGATCAAGGCGTCGTTCCCTTCCGCAAGCATGGCGTATGCCGGAGGTATGGAGTAACTGAAGATCACGCCCGAAACGATTGCGGCGACGCCTCCCGCAGCGGTGGCTTTTTTCCAGAACATGCCCAGTGCGAAGGCAATCACCACCCCTGCGATGAGGTTGCCCTGGTGCTTGGCCACGTGCAGGAAGAAGCTGTCCTCCGAGTTCGGGTCCATGGTGAAGATGGTAAAGACCCCTGCGAAGACGATGAAGACGACGATCCAGATACGCCCCATGGAAATCAGTTGCTTGTCCCTGGCATCCGGGTTTACGTAGCGCTTGTAGATATCGAAGGTCATGATGGTGGCTGCGGAATTCATCATGGAGTCCAGGCTTGAGAGAATTGCTCCGATCATCCCCGCCGCGATCAGCCCCACCAGACCGTAGCCGAGCGGGGCGATCAGCTCGGTGAGGAGCTTGATGAAGACGGCGTCCTGTGCGACGTCCATGTTACGGTCCTTGAAAAGGTAGTAGGCGGCGATCCCCGTGCCGATGGAGAAGAAGGGAATGAGCAGTTTGAAGAAACCGGCCGCCAGGATGCCCATCCTGGCCTCCTTGTCGGAACGGGCCGACAAGGCCCGTTGGACGATGAACTGGTTCGTGCCCCAATAGTAGAAGTGCAGGACCATCAGGCCCGTCAGGACGCCCGTCCAAGGGAGGGCGGGGTGATCGGAGCCGTTATAGAGGTGCAGGCGTTCCACTCCCTCCTTCCCCAAGTCCCGCTCGACCAGGTTTCCCCAGCCCCCGATCTCGGGTTGCGAAAAGGTGACGTAGGCGACCAGAAGCCCGGCCAGGAGAAGAAGGACCGACTGGATGACGTCGGTCACGATGACCGCCCTGAGACCGCCCAGGATAACGTAGGCGCCCGTCACGATGGCCATGATGAGGATGCCCAGTTTGTAATGGAACGGGTCCACGTCGCCGGGCGAAATCTCCGGGTTTTGGGCGTTGCCACCCGAGAAGCTGATGACGGGTCCGGGCTTGTCCTTGGGAAAAGAGGGTAGTTCGCCGGTGATCGTGAGCTTGGTGAGCTGCCCGGCCTCCATCGCCGGGGACAGGGCCTCGGTGGGCTTCCCGTCTAGGAGGATCTTGGGCGGGGAGCCGTAGGCGTCTCCACCGTATACCACGTTAACCTCACTGATCCGTCCGTCGTCCGAGACGAAGGCCTCCGCGATCGCCTTTCTTCCGGTGTCCCCCTGCAGGAGCAGGTTGATCGAGCGCGAGCCGATGTAGAATCCGGGGACCATCTGGATGACCACCATAATGACGACCATGATGAGGGCATAGCTGACCCGGCTCCGGTCGTCGTAGCGCTTGCTCAGGTAGTCGCTCAGGGTAAAGACGTTGAGCTTGCGGTAGACCGGCAGAAAGAAATAGCACAGCATCAGCAGGCCGGCGATTGCGGTAATCTCGAAGTGGCTCTGGGCGAACCCGACCGCGAACCCGACTCCCATCATGCCGACGATGTGGTTGGCGGACACGTTGGATCCGAAGATCGAGCCCGCGACCCCCCACCAGCGGGTGTTCTTGCCCGCCAGGAAGTAGTCCTCCGAGCTATCCTCCCTTCTGCCTGCCCAAAGGCCGACGCCCATGATGGCCACGAGCGAGCCGAAGAAGATTATTAGATCGGTGGTGGAAAGAAGGCTGTTCATGGGCCGAGCTTACGCAAAAAGCAAGCCTGGTGGAAAGGTTAAAGTCCTCCCGGAGGGCTATCCTCGGAGGAACTAGAGCTTGAATCCGAAAGCCTTTGCGATCTTGCGGACGAAGGCCCGGCGATCCTCGGTTTTGCATCCGTTGAGCCAGTCGCCCAGGTAGGTCCGGAAGTTTCTTTTCTTGCGGTCCTTTCGGTCGTTCAGGGAGGAAAGGGCGGCCCATCCCGCCGGGTCTTCCTCAAAGAAGGGCAGGAGGCGGATCGCGACCATCAGGTTTCGGCCCCGGTCGGTTGCGTTCCCGGCCAGCTCGTCCTTTTCCTGCTCGTACCAGTCGGCCAGGCTCAGGCTCTCGGGCCATGGCTGCTTCTCCACCCTTTCCCGGGCGTATTTTTCAAACTGTCCGGCATAGGACTTCCAGTTCGGGTAGGGCGGGTTGGTTTTCCAGTCCTCGCTCAATTTCCCCAGGGCGAACAGGGAAGCCGTCTCGCAGATCGTCTCCTCGAACCAGTGGTTGCTCTGGTCGCCCTCCCGGTAGCCGCAGAGGATGTGCCCGATCTCATGGGAGAACTGGAAGGCGTACTGGCACCAGAACCGGTCTCCGGTGTTCAGGTTGACGAAGTATTCTCCCCTGTCGCCCCGGCGGAACAGGACGATGGGCCCGTTGCTCGAGCGGCCTACGTGGATGGCGTTCCAGTCGTTCCTGCCGGAATGAGGGAACAGTTGGCGGGCGGTCGAGTTGAGAACCGCCAGGACGTCCGCCTCGTTGGTTTGGCCCCAGTTCTTCTCGATCAGACGGATCTGCGGGGCCTTGCCCTTTTTTTCCTCCGCTTGTCCGGGATTGGGCTGCAGGCAAAGTCCCAGGAGGACGGCCGGCAGGAGGAAGGCCGGGCTCATGGAACCCGTATGGTGGGCTTGCCCTTCAGCCAGCCCAGGCCGGCCAGAAACTTGTCCGTCTCAAGGACCGTCTTCTCGTAATAGTTGCCCTTCTTCCCCTGGTTGAAGAACCCGTGGGGCTGGTCCTTGTAGACGTGAAGGTCCGATTGGGCCCCAACCTTTTCCATGAGCGCCTTGAATTTCTCGGCCGTGGAGACCGGGATCAGCTTGTCCTGGTCGCCCAGGAACACGATGGCCGGCGGGACGCCCTTGCGGATATTGTGCATGGGGGAAATCTCCTTCCAGCGGTCCTTTACGCGGTCGTGGCCGTAGCCCTTGGGTCCGTTATCGTAGACCGGGTTGAACAGGACCAGCGCATCCGGCTTGGAGGAGACCGAGCGGTCCTCGCCCTCCTCCTCGAGTCCGGGAACCGTTCCGGTGGCCGCGGCCACGTGTCCGCCTGCGGATCCGCCCCCGGCGGCCAGTCTTTTCGGGTCTATGCCCAGCTTGCCCGCGTTTTGACGAATCCAGCGCACGGCCGACTTTCCGTCCTTCACGCACTCGAAGGGCGGGGTGCCCTGGCGGCTCCTTACGCGGTAGTCGGCGGTCATCGCGACCATTCCCCGGGAGGCCAGGTATTCGCAATGCGGCGCGAACTGGGCGGGGTTTCCGCCGCTCCATCCCCCTCCGAAGAAGAAGACGATGGCGGGTCGCCTGTCCTTCTTGGGATCGTGTCCTTTCGGGTTGAAGACGTTGAGGATCAGCTTCGATCCACTGGCCTCCTTGTAGACGATATGCTCGGCGCCCTTGATCGGGGGAGCGACTTTCTGGGCCCAGGCCGGGCTCAGGCAGACGGACAGGAGTACGGAGGGAATCAATCGCTTGATCATTCGGAAAGGGGGATTGGGGGTTTGGAGCCGGTGGACGAAGGCCTAGAAGGCGTGCGTCGCGGTGGCCGACACCCCGACGTCCAGGGCGTGGAAACTGCTCGACTCACCGAGGAGCGACTTGCCGTGGCTGTTGGTGGTAAG